>Ga0213882_10000488_pt1 | contig 13137 bp, 14 predicted proteins | sample BarmaccoBMER_R09_FD_160106 | JGI IMG/M metagenome (GOLD analysis project Ga0213882, IMG submission 160106) | Barbacenia macrantha exposed rock microbial communities from rupestrian grasslands, the National Park of Serra do Cipo, Brazil - ER_R09 ...
GGCCTTTTTCATATCACCCTGCTCAGAGGCCCATTTTGTCGTCCGGGTCGAGGCTAACCGAACGCGCAAGGCCCTGCATCGATCGGTTCAGGGCCGTCGCCTGTAGGGCGTCAGTGTCGCCCTCATCCGGAACGACGTCAAACTCATTTTCGGCGAGCGGTGCCTTGATCACGACATCCTCGTGCTCTGGCATTTCCGGCTCGCGGCGAATGCCGCCGTTCGGATCGCGGACTTTGCGCTTCAAGGCAGCAAGCAGTTTCGCAGAGGGTGGAATCGGTATGCAGCCCGACCAGTCGTCCTGCTGCGCGACCACGGTGACCGGGCCGGTGCGCGCAGGCTTCAAGACTCGATGTTGCAATTGCGGATCCTCGTAATAGCGAACCTTGCGGGCACGCAGGGGATGTACGCCCGAAACCATCACAATCGTTTCATCGGGCGAAAGCTGCATGACTTCGCCGGGGGTGAGCAGCGGACGCGATGTTTCCTGACGGCTGACCATCAGGTGTCCAAGCCATGGGCTCAACCGGTGTCCGGCATAGTTCTTCATCGCGCGCATCTCGGTCGCCGTTCCGAGCGCATCCGACACACGCTTGGCGGTACGCTCGTCGTTTGTGGAGAAGGCGATCCGGATATGGCAATTGTCGAGAATCGCGTGGTTCGGCCCGTAGGCACGTTCGAGCTGGTTCAGGCTCTGGGTGATCAAAAAGCTGCGGATGCCATAGCCGGCCATGAAGGCAAGCTGACCTTCAAAGAAGTCGAGCCGACCGAGTGCTGCGAACTCATCGAGCATCAAGAGCAGCTTCTGGCGTCGTCGGCCGTTATCGAGGCTCTCGGTCAACCGCCGTCCGATCTGGTTAAGCACGAGCCGCATCAGGGGTTTCGTGCGGGCAATGTCGGAAGGTGGCACCACAAGGTAGAGCGAGATCGGCCGAGGTCCGTCAACGAGATCGCGGATACGCCAATCGCTGCGTCCTGTGACCTTGGCGACGACCGGATCGCGATAGAGTCCCAGGAAGCTCATGGTAGTCGACAACACACCGGAACGCTCATTCTCGCTTTTGTTGAGCAGCTCGCGCGCTGCCGAGGCCACGACAGGATGGACGCGCTCTCCGAGATGCGGCGTCGCCAACATCGCATTCAGCGTTATCTCGATCGGGCGTGACGGGTCCGACAGGAAATTGGCGACGCCGGCGAGCGTCTTATCGGCTTCCGCGTAAAGGACGTGCAGAATCGCGCCAACGAGAAGGGAATGACTGGTCTTCTCCCAATGATTGCGGCGCTCGAGTGCACCTTCGGGATCAACCAGAATATCGGCGATATTTTGCGCGTCGCGCACCTCGCAGTCGCCTTTGCGGATTTCCAGCAGTGGATTATGGGCCGCGCTTGCCGGGTTGGTCGGATCAAACAGGAGCACAGGCCCAAAGCGGGCACGCCAACCGGAGGTCAGCTGGAAGTTCTCGCCCTTGATATCGTGGACGATCGTAGAGGACGGCCACGTCAGCAATGTCGGAATGACGAGGCCGACGCCTTTGCCGGAGCGGGTCGGAGCAAAACAAAGCACATGCTCTGGACCATTGTGCCGCAGATATCGGCCGTCGAACCGGCCGAGCACGACGCCATCGGGTCCCAGAAGTCCGGCACGCCGTACCTCGCGCGCATCCGCCCATCGCGCCGAGCCGTACGTCGTGACGTGATGGGCTTCTTTCGCGCGCCAGACCGCGAGGACGATGGCGACGCCGATGGCTGCGATTCCGCCGCTCGCGGCGATGCACCCGCCCTGGCTGAAGATTTGCGGCGCGTAGACGTCGAACTTGAACCACCAGACGAAAAAAGCGAGCGGCCGATAAATCGACCAGCCTCCGATCGTGAACCAGGGAGGCCCAAGCTGCGGCTGAAACGCCAGACGCCAGGCCGTCCACTCGGTCGCCGTCCAGAGGAAGGCGAGCACGACGATGGAGGCGCACAGCAGTTGGCCCCAAAGTATCTTGGTTCCTGACATGACCAGAGTTAGTGCGCACCAGTAGGCGCAAAGTGCAACGGCAATCCTCCCGTCGTCGTGGTATGGCGCAAGGTAGCGCAGAGATCGGCAGATCAGAGCGAAAGGTCGCGCTTGCGTCCAAAACTCCAGTCAACGCCGCTGGGACTAGCGATGCCATTCACTTGCCTGCCCAGTTCGCGCTCAAGGGACGGTGTCCAGGGCACGAGCTGAAAGCCCAAGCCGTTGTCGATCATCGCGAAGCGGCCAGAGGCAAGCGACAGTCGCTGGCGATAAACCCCTGAGACGCGGTCCCCTGTTTCAGCAGACAGATGCGCCTGCCCGGTTTCCGAGGCAAGACGCCGTCCGACCGCGTCGAGTTCGCGGCTGCGCAACGTACCTACCAGGTTACGCCCGATCGTGACCTTATCTCCCTCGCGGCGTGCCAGGCCCTGCTCTGCCAAGGTATCGATCCGCCGATCAAGCGCGGTACGAACCTCGGCACCGAAACCCGCGCGTGAAAGCTCGACACCTTCGCGGGCGACTAGCCGCCGGTCGAGCCAGGTCGCGCCTTCCGCTGCCACTTGCTGTTCGAGGTTAAGATCCGAGCGGACCGCGAGCGCGATCCGCTGCCGGCCCCTCGTATCCTCGAAACGGCGCAGCTCAACAATACCGCCGATCGGCCCATCACTGGCCGATTCGATGTCGGGAAGCTTGAGATGATGAACGCGTCCGTCGATGCCGTCGACAACGGCGAATGCTGAGCCCCTAAGTTCGTCATCCAACCCGCGGGCGATAAGGCGGCCGATCACGGGCTCGCCATGGCGTTCGCCTTCGAGCGCCCAGGACGACGGCGCGCGAGATGCGCCATCCTTTGCGATCGCCCTATGCAGCCGTTTGATGATGTCCCCGCGTTCCCCAAGCGCACGCAGGCGCTGCTCCGGGTCAACGGCAAGGACCCAACGCGCGGGGCCGGCTGGCTCAGCGAGCCCAAGCCGCTCGAGGGTCCGCATCCGACCAATTTGGATGTCCCTTAGCGGGTTGTGCCCGGCATCGCGCTCCGGCCGCAGGTCGACAACCCCCTCCGCCCTTCCCGCTTCCCGGGCCAGCGCCCGATCGAGGCGTGTCCAGCGTTCGGCCGTGACCTCCGCCTCAAGACCGCGCCGAACCTCAAGCTCTGATCGCGGGCCGAGCTCTCGGGTGAGAAGATCACCAGCACGGGTACGCAAGCCGGCTGCGATATAATCGCGACTGATGACCAGGTCGGTACCATCGTCGGCGCGGCCGCGCACGAGGATATGGATATGGGGATGCTCGGTGTTCCAATGGTCCACGGCGACCCAGTCGAGCTTTGTGCCGAGATCACGTGAAGCCTGATCCATGAGCTCGCGGGTAAAGCTCCTCAAGCTTTCAAGCTCGCCGGCATCATCCGGTGAGACAATGAACCGAAAATGGTGCCGATCGCCTTCGCAGCGCTCAGCGAAGGCGCGGCCGTCCGCGTCATCGCCGGCAGCGTCGAACAGTTTCCCCGGCGATCCATCACGGGTTACGCCGTCGCGCTTAAGATAACCGATATGGGCCCTTAGGCTACCGGGCGAAGGCGCCCGGCGCACGACACGCGCCTTGACCATGGCGCCGCGGCCGTGGTTGTTGAGGAACCGTGTCGCGGCAAGGCTCGCGGTGCGCCCGCGGCCAAACCTGGACCTGGTGCTGCCGCCTCCCCTGGAAAGACCGCCAGCCTTCTGTGCGGCTTGGAGCGCCTGCGCCAGAAACGATTTTGTCCTGGGCGCGCGCGTCGAACGGATCCGGCCTGGGCGAACGCGAAACTCGTCATTTTTACTCATTGTGTCCATCGCAAGGTGTCGAAAGCTGAGTTACGACGGCGCATTGCCACGAATCGCAGGTTGCATGAGACTTTCGCAATGTTTGAGGCGAGCCTGAATTTGACCCTGTTTGTCTCACCCCACCGACCGGCCGCACCTTGCGGCTTTTATCCTGCCCTCGTCGGTCGCTGCTCCCCAGCACCCATTCTCCAGGCTTTTCACATTCAAGGACGCCCGACAGGATCCGACAAAATGCAATTCCGGTCATCGCGACTGCTCCTCGTTTGATTGACGGACGAACAGATCGGTCGGAAGCGGAGCGAGCGTCGAAGAGCCGACCGTTACCCGATCGCTCGGCTGCAACGTTCGCTGCACATCTGGTGCAGACGCATCGTCAGCCAACTCAGGCTTTACGGGTGTGATAAACAGTGGGGATTGCCGCCAAGGAACGGCAGATCTGCTGCGGAAAGCGACGCGTTCATTTTGCGCAGGTCCGAGCAACGACGAAACCGCGGCGACGTAGGCCAAGGTCTCTGTCGGGAGCGGTCGTCCGGCCGCGAGATGCTGCTCATAGCGCAATGGACCGGCGTGGTAGGCTGCAAGGAAGCCCTCCGGCCCGAATCGGTCGCGCATTTCCTTGAGGTACGCGGCGCCGGCGAGGATGTTGGCGTGCGCGTCAAATGGGTTGTTGCCGAGCCCATAGCGAGCAGTGAGTTCTGCCCAGGTTCTGGGCATGATTTGCATCAGTCCTATTGCGCCCCGAGGCGACGTCGCACGCTCGTCGCCTCCGCTTTCTATTTGCATGACGGCGCGAATCCAGCACGCCGGAACGACAAAACGCTCAGACGCTTCGGCGATGAACTCGGCAAGCCGATCGGCGGGTTCCCCGCGCGAGGCGTTCTGTGCACATGCAACTCCCTCGAAGAAGGGTAAAGGCGCGATCGGGCACACCAATGCCGTGACTGTAGCAACGACGCGTGCCGTCGCGCGGAGTGAACGCAGGCAGGCTGTCGACAATGCCCATGTATGGCTATGATTCTTCTGCTGTGGGCGGGATGACCGCGTGGCTGCTCTCAGATCAGGCCGGGAAGGAAGGGTGGAGGGCCGGCGGGATGAGCCCGAGCCGGACGATTGACGGCGAATGGAGCGCATCGTCACTCCTCGCCGGTCCACACCGGGACTGCCCGGCCGATAACAGAGGATGCTGGTATCGGCCCAAAGTAGCGGCTATCCAGGGAGTTCGCCGTCTGCCAGTTCATGACAAAGAGCTCGCCTTCGCCGATAATGCGGCATCCTTGCCAGACCGGCAGCGGGCGGCCGCGGCCATCGCGCTCGCGCGCCTCTCCAATCTTGATGTCATCGACAATGATGGTGAGCGCCTCTCGGCAGACCGTTTGGCCTGGCAGCGCCAGCACCCGTTTGAGCATGGGAACGCCAATCGGCAGATAGCCGTTCAGATCAAGGAAGGTGGCGAGCGGCTCAGGTGGTTGAACGGCGACGAGTTCGGTAACAGTCAACCTTGTCGCCGGTTGCAGCAGATAGAGACCGATCGGGACGCTGTTCGAGGCGTTCCATATGTAGCGCGGTGATGCTCCCCCGAGCGTTGAGAGGAGAAGGGTGGTCGTCCCTAGCGCGGCCAGAATTGGCCCGCACCGCGCATTCATGATGCAATCCTCCGGCGACGCAGCCAGGCGCCGTGACGCGAGCGGGTGTACGGCCGAGGTGTTTCGTTGACTGACAGACGGTTGTGAATGTGGTGCCAATAATCGGGCGCGACATCGACGGGATCAATGTTGAGTGCTTCAACCGCATCGATCAATTGCAGCACCCGCTCGACTTTCGGCCAGCCAGACAGTCGAAGCAGGATGTCGCCGCCTGGACTGATCCACGGGATCGTCGAATATCGCTGTCCGGGTGTCGCCGCGCGCAAGATATCGACGCGAGACAGGACTGTTCCGAAGTCATTTGACGTCCAGCGCACGAAAGCGAAGATGCTGCCCGGAGCGAAGGACAGGACCCGGCGACCACGATCTAGAATTCGCTCCGACACCGGGTGACCGAACCGAATCCGGTTCTCAATACGTTTGTCGAGCCACAGGAGCTCAACCGTGGTGACGTCGTTCACGATGAACCTCGATGTTTGCATTTGGGAGAAATGAGAGCCGTTTCGCGAAACTCTGCGCCGTCAGCGTAAGCCTCACGCAGCCTTTGCGATCCGACATCGGTCAGCGTCGCTCCTTGCCAGCGTACGGGATCGGCGGATGACGTTTGGCGGGCAGGACCGTATCTGCGCCGGGATCGCCGGTTGATGTTTTGGTACCGCGATCGGCCCACGCCTTCAGGTCATCGAGCGCATAGACGACGCGGCCGCCCAGCTTCCGGTAGGTCGGGCCGGTGCCATAGATGCGATGCTTCTCCATCGTGCGGCCGGATAGACCAAGAAAGCGGGCGGCCTCGGGCGTGCGCAGGTATCGCGGCGGCAAGGCGGCGTTCGAATCGGACATCTGAAAGCTCCGTCGTCGTGTGGAGCGCCACCGAAGTCGGCGGCGCGTCGACGGGCACAATGGCGGAGCAGAGCCGCAAAGGGGGATGCCGAAGATGGGGGGGCGGGTTTTCGATACCCCTGGACGCGGCTATTTCTTCCGGGATGGGCGACGCAACAAGGCGCGGTATCCGCCGCGCAACATGGAAAGTCCCGTTTTGACCAGGCGTACGGTGCGGTTGCGGAGATCGTGGGTTTTCCAGCCCAGGTCGGGTATCCGGTGTCGCCCAAACAGTCCGGCTGCGATCTCGCGATAGCTGTTTCCTTCCAACCATCCGTCCAGCGCGCGCATTGCGAGGATCAGCCGCTGGCGACGCTTGACAGGGAGAGGAAGAAGTGGAGGTCCGAGCGGCCGCTCTTCGAGCGCCGACCAGAATCGATGTGCTGCCTGCGCGCGAATGTCGAAGTTGGAATCGAGCTGCAGTTCGACCGCGAATGATGCGCCGCCGGGCGGCAATTCCTGGAGCCAAAGGCGATGGTTCGCCCCTCTCAGCGACACGATGGCATGCCAACCATCGGCCGCACGGCGGAGCTCGCCACCCGGCAACCCGGTCAGGTCGACATGATAGCGGCTGGACACTGCAGGCGTGACGATCCCGCGGAGCGGCAGCACCGTCGGCAGAGCCTCGGGCGACCAGAAGATAGCTTGTTTGTCGAAAGCCTTTCGCGGATCAGCCGCGAAAAGACAGCCCCCATAGATCGCGGAAATCGTCAGTCATTCCACCGGATCGCTGCTCGCTGGTCAGCCGGCTGTAGGCTGCTTGATACTCGCCGTCGCGGCGTAGCCACTCCCAGGCGATGTCCATCGTCTCCGCATCGTGGACCTTGTCGTAGGCGGGCTCTGATCTCCAATCAAACGCTGACATCGTACGCATTCCTCACTGCACAAAAACAGAGGAATTGCAGCACAACAAATGTGACGATTTAAGGTTGCGTCTAATTTGTCAAGCCGATCACTCGATTTGCTTTCGCGATCGAGCATCAAGAACAAGCCACGTTTGCTTCAAACAGCATTCATTTTTCATTCTTCGGCCAGCCGCGCTGAAGCAGGAGACGATAGCCGTGGCGGGCTGCCCATTTCGCGCGAGCGAGGTGACTCTCGAACGCACGACGAGCGCGATCAGGCTCCTGGGCTGCGTCGATATTCAGAACGATGCGCGCGACCTCGCGCCAGTCGGCGTCGTCCGCTTCGGCGTCGAGAAGACGCATGTACGTGACGGCGTGTTGCTCGTCGTACGGCGTAAGCACCGGCTCGTCGGGCGCCAGATCTGCAACTTTTGGATTATGCGGCGGCACCACTTGAAACACCTATGGTCTTAGAAACTTCGACCCGGCGGATCCTGACTGCACACTTAAGTCATTTTCGTACCGACACGTCGACTGGTCCACAGGATTTCTGCATGCCAGCGATCAATTATTCTTCGGATACCGCAGGCCAAGAGCGTCCATCTGCGCGTTTGTAGAGAATACTCCGTGGAGAAATACTCTTCAAGGCGCTGGCTTTTCGGTCATGAAGATCCGAGAGGTCCTGGCGCTGAATGTGAGGAAGCTTCGGCAGGCGCGCGGCTTGTCGCAGGAAGAGTTGGCGCATCGCGCGAAAATCGATCGCACTTATGTGAGCTCGATCGAAAGATGCCGCTATTCGGCCGGCGTGGACGTGGTGGACCGGGTTGCGCGGGTTCTTGGGGTCGAAGCGTCGGATCTGCTCACGCGCCCGACTCCAGAAGGCAAGAAGGGACGAAATTCGTCCTGCTCCGCAAAGTAAAACTCGCATTGTGCGAGCACACTCCTTTGCCAGCAGTCGAACGATTCAGAGCTGGCCGGCCGGAGCGTCACCGCGCCAACTGGCCGCGCAGCTCTAGCGTCAGCGTGCTCTGCCTGGTTTTCGTCGCTGTTTGACGGCTTTGAAGCCCCGCCCGAGCAGTCCGGGCGGGGCTTAGCGGTGCTTAAGTCTACTCACTGGTCTTGCGCGGGCGCGACCACAGCAGGGTGTAGCCTTCACCGCCCTCGTCGTCGAACAGGTTCGCATAGATCGGCGCATTGAACGAGGGATCGTCGAGCTTGAGCGACAGGTAGTCGCGTCCTTCCTCGGAGCGCTTCGGCCAGGCTGCTCCTATTTCCACTTTACCCAGATAGATGCGGTGGCTCGGGGCATTCTCGCTTGTACGGCTCGTTTCTGCGACGATGCGGACGCCCTTGGCCTGCAAGCTGAGGGTAATAATCTGGCCCTGGAAGTCGTTTCCAACCTTCTTGAAGGAACCGATATTCGCCATGTCACTTCTCCTGTTTGTGTTTCGAGCCCGCGACCACCGCGGCCTCGATGGCGATGGACAGGCCGAAGACGATCGGCGACGCACCCGCCTTCGGACCGCAGCACAGCGGAGGACGCTGGCGGAGCGACTTTCTTGCCTCGCGAGGAATGGGCGTAAGCCCAGGGGAAGAAAGTCGCGCCGACGGCGTTGCGGCTCAGACGATCGAGGCACAGCCGGTCTTCGGCCAGATCAAGCCATCAAGAGGCCAGGTGCGTCCGCGTGCTGAAGCAACATCCCGGGAGAAGACGTGGCGGGTCTCGGCTCGGCAACACAAGAGGTCGGAACGTTTGGGGGTAGAGAAAGAAACAATGTGCGGCAAACGGCGCTATCGTCAGCTCGGAAACGGCGGAGAGCGAGAATGCTCCGAGCCACCGCATCTATCTGGGTAAAGTGGAAATAGGAGCAGCCTGGCCGAAGCGCACCAAGAATGGGAGCGAATACCTCCTCGCTCAAGCTCGATGCCTCTCGTTCAGCGCGCCGATCTACGCGAATCCATTCGACGACAATGGTGCTGAAGATTATCCCTCGCGCGCGGCTGCCGTGAGAACGGAATGAGACGTATTTTCCATCAGCCTGCCCGATTCCGATGGGCGGGGCTCCGCGAAGACGGTCAAGCGTGTCCACGCCGTTGCGCCAATGAAGGCCGCGCCGAGGTAAGCGAAGACCTGGCGCCAAGCCAGCGATGGCACTCCGATCTGTGACATGACGAGAAGGGCGTGATAGCCGGCCACGGCCGCCGGGATGGCGAACGCGGCCGCAATTGCTGCGCGCAAAATCGCGGACCGTGTCATTGCGAACGCGGTTTGTCCGATGGCGAGCGCCACGGCGCCAGCGCAGATGCCAACCAGCGGCGCGCCAAGCACACCGGCACCACCATGGAATGCCGACGCTCACTGCGACGAAAAGCGGCAAAGCGTATACCGCCAGCGTGAAGATCAGCCAGCAGAACAAGCCAATGCCAACGGTGTTGAGGAGGAGTCCAAGAACGAGCATGGTGGTGGCTCCGTGCACATAGGTGTAACGGTCGCGCCTTCCACCACCACCGCGGCGCATCCTTGGATATACGATCGGAACGAGGCGGAGTTGCGGCGATGCAACTCCGCCGGGGTGGCGTCGGAAGGGTGTATGGCGACGCTCATGCGTCGCCAAATTTCCAGACGGCGATGCCGAGGCGTTTTGCCTTGTCGGCGAGGTTGTCCTGGATTCCCGTACCCGGGAAGTGCATGACGCCGATCGGCAGGAGTTCGAGCATGGCGTCGTTGCGCTTGAATGGCGCCGCCTTCGCGTGCTTCGTCCAGTCCGGCTTGAATGCGATCTGTGGGACCTTCCGGGCGGTCGCCCATTTGGAGGCAATCAGTTCGGCGCCCCTCGGCGAGCCGCCGTGAATCAAGACCATCTCAGGATGCTTGGCATGAACCTTGTCGAGACGCTCCCAGATCAGCCTGTGGTCATTGAAGCCGAGGCCGCCAGTGAGTGCGATCTTCGGCCCCGGTGGCAACATCACCTCGGTCTCGGCGCGGCGTTTGGCAGCGATGAAGTCTCGGGAGTCGATCATCGCCGCGGTGAGCGCTCGGTGGTTGACCAGTGATCCCGATCGGGGGCGCCAGGCCGCGCCGGTGTGAAGCTCAAAGTGCTCGATGGCTTGATCGCGGAAGAGCTCCAGGCAATTGCGGCGCTCAATCAGCGTGATGCCTTCGGCCGTCAGGCGCTCGAGTTCGACCGATCGTACTTCCGAGCCGTTCTGTTCGCGCTGGCTCTTGTGCTGCGCCTGCTCGTTGTCGTCGAGCTCGCGTCCGATGCGATCCGCGGCACGGTGGAACAGATTGACGGTCGACCACAGCAGATCCGGAAGGTCCGGTTCGAGCCGCGTATCGCTTAGGGTCGCAACCAGGGCGTCGAAGATGTCGGCGATGGCGCCGGCGATCATCTTGCCCTCGGGCAGCGGACGCGGATCAGGATCGTCGTCGAATGGACGGTAGCCAAAGAGCTGCAGTTCAGTGACGACGTGGTCGGTCGGAGATGCCGCGTGCGGTGGTTCGATGTCGTCGTGATCGGTCATGGGATGAGGTCCTTCGCCGGATCTGCCGCGCCCATCGCGGCCTTCGTGGCGATCACTCAGACGGCGGGCGGAACGGGCCAGCACCCGGAGCAAGGCGAAGAGCCGAAGCTTCAGCGGAGGATGGCTGAGGTGCGGCTATTTTGCTTCGCGATGCAAAGCGCGCCATTCAGTTATCGATGATCGTCTTCTCATTGGCGGCGCGCGGCGGAAAATAGCCGCACCTCAGCCATTGCTTGCCCGCTCCGCCTGCCGTCCGATCGCCCTCTAGAAGGCCGTGGGCGCGCCTCTCCGGCATGGCTCCGCCGTGACCGATCTGTCGACGTCGGTCCAAGCCAATCGCAGCTATACGACGGTGGTCACAGGTAGGAGGAAGCGCGAGATATCCTCCGGTGCGAGCTGTCTGCGCAACTCTGCTCGCAGGGCATCGAGGCCAAAGATGTGCAGATCCTCGTTGAAGTCGCCCAGCCGAGGCGATAGCGGGATTGCTTCGATGCCGGCGGTTTCGGCGCGTTGCAGTAGAACAGCTTGCACCGTGTCTCCTGTAGCATCGGCGTCGCGGGCGATGTAGAGCCTGCGCAGACCCGGCGGAAGCAACATGGCAGCGAGGTGATTGGCCGAAAGCGCCGATGCCATCGGCATTGCCGGCAGCACGAAGCGCAGCGACAGCATTGTCTCGATGCCCTCGCCAGCGGTGAGTACGTCCTCCGCTACCCCGAATCGTACGGCATTTCCCAGCAGATCGCCCATCGCGCGTCGAGGGGTGTCGATCGGCGCCTTGCCGAGACGGTGGGGCTCAAAACCCTCGGGATCGATCCAGGTGCGGTGTACCCCGGTGATCGTGCCGTCCAGATCCGTGACGCGGGCAATCATCGCGGGCCAGATCTCGGGCGTATCTTGATCATGGGGGTAGTAGTAGCAGCGCGGCTGAAAACGCAGGCTGCCGCCGTGGTGCACCTCCTCGATACCGCGACGGCGCAGATAAAGCTCCACGAGAGTCCCGTCAATCGGGCGCGATATTGCAAAGAGCCGGCCGGCCGCCTCGCGCGATCCGCGCTGCACCGCTGGGCGCGCGACTTTGGGGGCGACCTCGTGGTTGGGACGAGGCAGTTTCAGAAATCGTCGCGCTTCCTCGGCAACATCACGGAAATTGTGAAGTCCGCAGCTTTCGCGGATGATATCGAGCAAATCGCCGTGTTCTGAAGTCGCCGCGTCTGTCCACTTACCTGCAGGTCCCCTTGGTGAATCATAGAGCCGCACGTACAAGGAGCGCCCCGGTGTATTTTGGACATCGCCCACCAGCCAATAGCGCCCCTCGCGCTTGCCATTGGAGAGATAGTGGCGGCACACCGCCTCGGCCTCGCGCGCGAGGCGATGCGCCAGTTCGGAGGCGTCGCGGGGCATCACGCGGCCTCCCGTTCGGCGATGCGCTCGATTGGGTACTGCTCGAGCAGCTTCGCCAGCACTTCGATGCCGCTCGCGTCAGTTGGCACGAACATGCGCAGCTTCCAGGAGATGATCTCCCCAAAGAGCCCGTAGGTGCGCAGTCGATCGCGCATCGCGTCGGTGAATCCCGACAATTCGATACGGTATGCGCCCATGACCCGGACGCGGCGGAGCTGGAGGCCTTCGGCGAGGTCGAGGACGGTCCGGCCCTCCAACAGCGCCGCAAAGGCGGTGTCCGGGGCCAGCTTGGGCGCATCGAAGCTAAGGACATTCGCGACCCAGGCTGCCGAGACCTTGCGGCCGATGACGCGCTCACCGGCGTCGGTCCGCAGCCGGTAAACCCGCGTCGATTCGTTCGGCAGCCGCTTCCAGATCGGCAGCAACAAGCCCGCTACGACATGAATCGTGCGTTCCGTGAACTCAGGCACCTCTGCAAGCTCGCTCTGCCAAGCCGCGCTGAAACGCTCGCGATCAGCTTCGACCCAATGGCTTTCCGCCATCGTCTTCAGCGGAAGGCTGTGCTGCTGCATCGGTCGGATCAGCCGGACGCGCCGTTCGATCTCGCCGTCATCGAGCATGAAGCTTGGCGAGGGGACCTGTACGGCGGCGCGGCCCGACCGCTCATTGATCAGCACGACGGCACGATGGTCGGAAAGTCGGCCGAGGGCCTCATCCAGGGTCACAGGATGATTGCGTTCGCGCTGGGCAATTGTGAGAAGCCGGGTCTCGGCGCCGATCTGAGAATGAACATAGATGGTCCGCCGATCGGTGACGACAAAGCTCTCGGCGCGCAGCGTTTCCAGTCCGACGTCATAGGTGCCGGATGCAATCGCGCCCTCGATGCGGGCGGTCAGCAGCTGCTCGAAAGCGGTGAAGAGGATATTCTGCAGCTCGATGGTGAGCGCCAGTAGCCTGTTCAGGAAGGTCGTGATCGGCGGAAGCTCGTCCCTGATGCCATTGGCATCCATGAGCTTTAGTCCGGT
>Ga0213882_10000490_pt1 | contig 13110 bp, 13 predicted proteins | sample BarmaccoBMER_R09_FD_160106 | JGI IMG/M metagenome (GOLD analysis project Ga0213882, IMG submission 160106) | Barbacenia macrantha exposed rock microbial communities from rupestrian grasslands, the National Park of Serra do Cipo, Brazil - ER_R09 ...
GGCAATACTGCCGGACTCTTCATCTGCAGAGACGGAACTCTCAAGACAGGCCATTTCATCAACGCCGGCATCAGCAGCGCTGCTCCCAACACTGTCGTCCACACGGCTCGCTCGAGGCGAACATTTCGCACGCGAAACGCCAACAGACCTAAGCCTGCAATCACTCCTACCGCGAGGGAACGAAGGGCCGCCTCTATCATCAGCGGAAGCATTACTTGTTACCTCCTCTGGCCTTAGCGATCTTTCCCGCCAGGGCCTGCAGCTCTTTTTGATTGATAACCTTGCTGTCCACCATGCCGGTGAGCAGTTCCTCGACCGACCCCTGGCAAAACCAGTCCACAATCTTTTTGACGGCTCGTGCCGCCACCTGTTGGCGAGCCTCCGCGGGACGGTAACGGAACGTCCGGTTCTCCACCGAATATTTCACATAGCCCTTCTCGCTGAGCCGCCGCAGCACGGTACGCACAGTAGATTCCTTCAAGGGCCGGCTCAACTTTTCGCGCACCTCTTCAGCGGTAATTTCCGGCTCCTGCCAGACGAGATTCATCACTTCCCGCTCCAGATCGCCGAGATCGGCCGGATCATGCTCGGCCAAAATGTTACTCATCGTAGTGCTACCCATTGTAGCAGAACTCGAGTCGGGAGCACAAGCCGGTGCCACTGTCACCGGAGTGATCAATGCCGATTCATTCGCTCAACCATCCGCCGCCGAGCGACTTGTACAGCGCCACCAGATCTGTCCGAATTGCAGTTTGGCTTACGGCTAGCGCATCACGTTGGCCTGAAATTCATGAATCCCAAGACATCGGGTTCGTATGCATACCAGAGCGTTCGAGCGTTGTCTAGCCTCAGCGACTGACGGATTGGATTGGATAACGGCCCTCAATGCTCTCGATGGCAGTTTTGGCGGCGCGCGACAGGCTGAAGACAGGTGTAAATCCGAACCCGCGGCCTTTGTTGGAAAGCTCGCCGGTTTCCTTCTTCTGAACCTCACGCAATGACGCCAAATCGGAACGGTCGCCCAGCTGCCCGATGACGGAGATAGCAGCAAGGCGGTCGGAGATTGCTTGGCTAGACAGGAACGCGCGGGCAATGGTAAGCGCTTCAGGCGCCCGGCGCTGGGCGAGAAGATGAAGCGCTTGCTCTCCCGTAATCCCGCCGCGGCGCGCGATTTCCAACAGATAGGAAATAGGCTCCTTACCTGGGCACATCGCAAGTCCATAAACAGCGTTGCTGGCAACCAACAAGTCACTATCGTGCGTAGCCGCGCCGAGCGCGGGTAGATCTTCGAGCCGGCCGAAGCCGCCGATTTCGCGCACCGCAATAGCGCGGACTTCGGGTTGAGGGTCGTGCAACGCGTCGCGAAAGAGATCCAGAGCTTTCGCCGCTCGCAGATTGTCCGCTGCGCAGGCGCGCAGATCCGAATCGCTCAGGGCACGGCGCATCGCGGCAAGGACATCACCTTGCGTTCTGCCGCGAAGCTCATAACACGCATCGTTGCGCTGCGTGGAATTGAGCGAACGATCTTCCATTTTTTCTACAAGATCAGTGGCGGCAAGCGCTGTCAGGGGAATCAACCAAAGTATTGTCTTCACAGCGAATTCTCGTTGAATGAGGGATTAAACGCCAGTGCCTGTTTGCGGTACTTTGCAGCGTCTCCGCTGTGGCCGCGCGCTTCCGCGATTTTCGCGGCATGCATGTAAAACATCGGCTCCGGCGTGCCGAGCGCGAGCGCTTTCTTGATCGCGACGTCGGCTTCGGCGGCCTTACCGTTCTTGAACAGCGCCCATGCGAGGGTATCCCAAGTGTAGATGTCGTTTCTAACTTCTAGCTCCGTCTTCGCGAGTTCCAAAGCGCGCGCTACTTTGTAATCATGGTTGGCGTAGATCATCGCCAGATTGCGATTGACGCGTTCCTTGGCGGCCTGCCCCAATCTGTCAATAACGTCAACCAGCTCCATCTGCTTTAGTGCTTCTTTGGGCTCGCCAGCTGCGAGGTATAGATCATGCAAAGCGCCTGCGTAGTCGGGTAGCGGGGTGCGAGCCTGGGCGCTCTTGTAAAGTTCGATTGCCCGCTGCGTTTGGCCGCGTATCTTTGCGACGTGGCCGAGGCCCGCTAACGCCGGGTGATAGTTGCTGAACAGCCTGAGCGCGGCCGAGTAGGCATGCTCGGCCTCGTCCAGACGCCCGGATTTCAGGTAGAAATGTCCGAGCTCTACGGTGCACCATGCGACGTTTTCCGGTATCGGGCTTCCCGCTGCGATGGCCTGCTTCATAATGTCGATGGCTCCGCTCATATCGCTATATAAGAAACGGAAGTATGCGGCTCGGTTGTAGCTGGAAAGATCGGGTTTGATGTCCATCATGCGCTGGTACGCATCGGCGGCCGCTTCGTACTGGCCTTCCTCTATGAGCGCATCGCCAAGCGTTCCCCAATTCCAAGCGTCATTTGGAGCGTCGTTCGTCAGGTGACGGGATGATTCGACGGCACCCTTGAAATCGTGCCGCTCGAGTTCAACCTCGGTGCTCAAGCGAAGGGCTTCATAGTTGTCTTTATCCTTCGAAAGAACGCTCTCCAAAATTTGGCCTGCGCGATCAAGGTAGCTGAAATCCGTAGTTTCGCGAACTTTTTGAATATATGTTGCGGCAAGCAAGTTCAGATAATGCGGTTCGCCCGGTTGGGATTGAGCGAGCTTCTGGTATGTCTGGATGCGTTGGTCGGTGTTGAGGCCCGCGACCTGCACCCCGAGTGCGCGATCTCTGAGGGCGGTCACGAACCGGTCGCCATCGGGATTCTGTCCGAGGGCCGGAATCGCAAGAAGGATCCAAACGAGCGCAAAGGGCGCGAAGCGCACATGCCGCGGGGCACCCGGGCCCTTGAGGCGTGGGTCGGGCGTTGTCCGCGATCCCATCAGCGCCGTGACCGTTTTGCGCGGGTTCCTTGAGAGTTTCATGCGCTCCTCTTTTCTCCAAGGAGCAGAGGCTACTGACCCCTGCTCCATGAATCGCGAGCGTTAGAGACCAGTCGGTATGCCTCGACTGTCCGTTCCTTCGATGCTGCTGTGATTGAAACCAGCATGGGGCGGGGCGTGGAAAGGGAACCGTGTGAGGTAGGGAATATCGTTCGAGTTTACGCCATCGCCGAGAGCATTGTTGGGAAAGATATTGAAGCCGGGTACGAGCACACCGGCGAGCGCACGGAAGCCGATGTCGACCACGTCATCGCCGATCCGGCGTCCGCCGACCGGCCACCCCGCATCGTCGCCTCTCAACGGCCCGAGCCGGTTCTGCCGGTCGGCCGGCGTGGGCGGGATCGCCAGGTTGATGCGCGTGATGTCCGGCACAAACACACCTAGGAGGTCTTGGCGCGGCGCCGGCGGCACCTTCAATCCGAAAACGCCTTTGAGAATTCCCGAAGCAAAAAATGGATCGCCGATAAAGCTGGAAAACTGTGCGTCATCCGCCGGTTTGCTCCGATTCCAGTAATCTTTCAAAGGCAGCGGAATCAAAGCCTCGACCGTGAGCGGATTACCCACACGGTCTACCTGTGACCAGTGGCCCGAATCCTCCGGGGGCCGCGGACTGGGACGAACAGTCACGAACCGGCGATAGGTGGACGCCCACGCGCCGATTTTTGCGTGTGGATCACTTGGAGAGGTGGGAATGGCGCCGTTCTCGGTGGCCATGGCTATCGGCATCTCGACCGAAATCAAGCTGATGTTATATCCAGCAAAGCCGTCGTGAGCCGCCGGATAAGGCGGCCCTGGAGGCTCGTCCGCCGAACCCTGCAAAATAGGCGCCGGTGGCCGGAAATTGAGAAAGTCAAACACGCCGGCCGAGTCGAAGTAGAACGCGTCGTCGCGCGGACCGGCAAAAACACGCATGCCGTTCGATAACTCGAATACACTGGGGGCCCCAAGATTCGCTTCGTAATTGGGCGTCGACTTCTCACCGATGTTCGGCGGCGCCACCGAAAGCGCATGCCCGTGCCTATCGGTCTCGAAAGTCTGTTTCTCGCCTGTCTTGAGATTAGTGATGGTTACCGAGTAGGTTTCGTACAGCAGAATCCCAGGGCTGTCAATCGAGTCGATCACCCCCAGATACGACAGGAAGGTGTTGTTTGGGCGTAGTGTGGTCTTAAACAGGACGTCAATGGTGATGTCCGGGTTGCCATCCAGCCCACGCGAGTTGTTGATATTAAACCGGTAAAGAACACTGTCCGAGAACTTATAGTAACTCGGCCCATTGTCGGGATTCTGAAACCCTTGCACGCTCATGCTCATCACGAGCCGGTCAGAGCGGCCGGTTTCGTAACTTCGAAAGATATAGAAGTCGTTCAGATTGGCCGTCTGGTCTTCGAGTATCAGGGGGCCGTTGCGATGGCTAGCGGCAAAGGCCGGCGCGGCCAACAAGCTCACTGCAGCGATTGTGAAAATGAATCGTTGGAACACTTACTGACTCCTTTCGGCATACTTAACGAACGTTGATAATACGATTGAGCCGGCGTAACCGGATGTCTCTGCGCAGCCGACAACAAGGCAGCAACGCGCAATGGTATGGCACGGCATTCTAGTCCCCGAGAAGTTAAAACAATTTCCATTTCTTGCTGATGCGGCAGCGGCTGACAGCGAGCAACGCCAGCCCAGTTACTCCAAGCAACAACGACGCCGGTTCTGGCGTGGCAGTGATTTGAACGGTGGCCGAGCCGAAGTTTGCCGAGCCGGTAAGTCCACCATCCGCCGAGAGATCCACGAAAATATCAAAGAAGCTGGTAGCCGGAAAGGTTTTGACATCGGTCGATTGCGAAAAGGATAAATTGATGAATGTAACCAATGACGCCGAGCCAGGGCAGCCGACCGGCGAGTTTACCCCGAACGAAGCGCCAGGACAGATGTACTCTAGCGCCGTATCGGCTCCATCGCCGGACGCGCTTGATTGGTTCAGTGTGAGCATGTCGCCAGTGAGCATCGGCCCCGAAGCTCGGAGCCTAAAGAACGATTCAAGGAGGTTCGGAGCTGTCGCCGTCGTCGAGAGCGAGAACTGAAGGGTTGGCGCGAACTGGGAACCGCCTGGAATAACGAGAACCTGAGATGAATTGATCGGCGTGGCACCGTTTTGCCCCGGTGCTAGTGCGAACTGTGATAGCGAGATGGCGCCCAGATCACATCCTCCGGCGCCAAGATTGATATAGCTTTGCAAGCTTCCGGACACGCAGGAACTCCCGAAAGCAGTACCTGCGATCAGAATTGAGCTAAACAACAAACTTATCTTCATGGTCCCCCCACGCTCCGTGGCATGCGCGACTAAGAGCAATCAGGATTCTTGCCCTCTAAAAACCTACCTTCAGCAGTTGAGTCTACGCACACGTGTAATCGATTGGATTGAGCCTGTGACAAAATCAGATGGCGCGTGACTATAAAAAGGTCCTAGTACGTACTAGGGAGAGTTTTCTAAGTACTGCTGTGTAGTGAATAGGACAATTCCTTCAGTCGAGAATGCCGCGGGCAGGCGCTACACATCCAAATGAGGCGGTCGAATCGTATCTAGGAAACAAAGTCAAAGCTAATCCAACGCCCGCGCCGATGGGCCGATTATGGAGACGGTTCTGACTGCAGAGCGCAAAAGGAGGTGGATGCGCGCCCCGAGGCAGGGAAAGGAACCCGCTGCTTTTGCGGGGCGCGCCAAGCGCACAGCCGATTGGTGGCGTTGTGCGCGATTCCACATCGGCCGCGGTCGTTTTGCGTGGGTTCCTCAGAGATATGCTGCTCCCATCGCCACAAAACGTTTGATAAACCTTGACGTAAAACGAAATGGTGACTGCTCGTAAGACTCGCTTCCGTCGATCGTTGCGCCTTGCCGCAGTTGCCTTGTGCTCGGTCTTCGGATTGGCGAGCGACGCAGCAGCACACCCCATGGGGAATTTCAGCATCAATCACTATTCCGCCATTCGAATCGATCAGGATTTCCTGGAATTGCATTATCTAATCGATATGGCGGAAATCCCCACATTCCAAGAAATGCAGCAGAACGGTACCGGCGCTCGACCTGACGATCCGCAGGTGCGGGCCTATCTCGCGGCAAAAGCCGAAACGCTTCGACGGAATTTGTCTCTTGTGCTAAATGGGAAACCGTTAGCGCTCCAAATCACATCAACAAGCATACTGTTTGCTCCCGGAGCAGCTCAATTGCCGACGATGAAAATCGGAGTAGTGCTTCGCGCCAGCCTGCACGACGAGCAACTTGCAGGAATCAATAATCTGCGCTACATCGATAGGAACTATCCGGAGCATGCGGGTTGGAAGGAGATTATCGCTTCGAGTGTGGAGATGAAGATTCTTAGCAGCGACGTTCCGCGGGAAGATCGTAGCGCACAGCTTACCAACTATCCGACGGATTTGCTCAGCAGCCCGCCACAACAATTGGAGGCCCTTGTTGCATTTCGCGCTGCTCCTTTCACGCCAGAGACCACTCACGCCGAATCTCGCCAGCAACAGCGGGATCTGAAGCCCACGACGCCAGAGCCGGCCATGCGGCTGACGCCAAATCGCCAGGCTACGCCGCGCAGCGGCTTCACGGAGCTCATGGCCGCGAAGCAGTTGAGCATCGGAATCATAATCCTGGCGGGTATCATTGCCGCCGGACTTGGCGCGTTGCATGCTTTAGAACCAGGTCACGGCAAGACCATCGTTGCAACTTACCTTGTCGGCTCGCGCGGCACGGCTGGTCAAGCGATGTTGCTGGGCTTGATCGTCACGGCGTCTCACACAATTGGCGTTTATCTGCTGGGAGCGATCACGCTTTGGGCGCAACGATACATTGTGCCGGAGCAAGTGTATCCGATTCTTGGCTTGCTTTCGGGTCTGACCATTACGGCCCTAGGTCTCTACCTATTTCTGCAGCGTTATGTAGGCGTCGCCATTGGCTTATCGCACAGCCACGCGGGATTCGAGCATTCTCACGGTTTGCTCGGGGGAATCAGCAGCTTGACAAGTGAAAGCGGAGCTCACGATCACGGAGCAGAGATCAAGGCCCTCACGGAACGGGCGGACCGCTTGGAAAAGCGTGTCCCGCTGCGAGAGCTCTTGGCGCTCGGCATAACCGGCGGGATCATTCCGTGCCCAGCCGCACTCGTCGTTTTGCTAAGCGCGGTGGCTTTGCATCGCGTCGGCTTCGGTTTGTTTCTGATCCTGTCCTTCAGCCTCGGACTCGCCGCCGTTTTGATGAGCATGGGCTTGCTGATGGTGCTTGGCCGTAATTTCATGTCACGGTTTCGAAATGAGGGGCCGCTATTCACGCGCTGGCTGCCGATGGCCTCGGCGGGAGTAATGAGCATTCTCGGGATTGGAATCGCCGTCAAGGCGCTTTGGACGGCCGGTATCGTGCAAATTCATTGGCCGGGTTAAAGCGGCTTCGGAATTGGGAGGGCTCACGTGTTGACTGCACTAACGATTATCCTTATTGGTTTCGCTCTGGGAATGCGACATGCTACCGATCCTGACCATGTGGTCGCGGTGACCACCATTGTCAGCAAGCAACAAAATATTCGCCAAGCCGCGCTGATCGGAATCCTCTGGGGAATGGGACATACGTTGACCATTTTTGTTGTCGGCGCGGCCATTATTCTTTTCAGGGTGAGCATCCCGCCGCGGTTGGGGCTGACCATGGAACTCATGGTTGGATTAATGCTGGTACTGCTCGGCGTATTGAGCCTCACAGGAATTCTGCAGCGGATCACCGGGTGGGTGAGGAGTCCACGCGCGAACGCGGACGGGAGTCTGGCTATGAATGGGGGCGGAAAAGGACTCGGTCCTTTCCAGACTTGCCGTCCATTGCTGGTTGGGATCGTGCACGGACTCGCTGGTTCATCGGCCGTGGCGCTCCTGGTTTTGACAACGATCCGCAATCCTTACGCCGCCACTGCGTATTTGGTGGTTTTCGGGGCGGGCACAGTGGCCGGAATGATGTTAATCACCGCTACCATTGCGCTTCCGTTTGCCTACACAGCGAACCGATTTGCCGGCTGGAATCGTGGCATGGGAGCCTTCTCTGGGCTTGCAAGTCTTATATTCGGCGGTTTTCTGACATATCAGATTGGGTTTGTGAACGGCCTCTTCACGAATCATCCTCACTGGACACCACAGTAGGAAGAAATCATATTCTTTATGTAGTATTCTCGCCCAATCGTCAAGAACTCTCTTTGCGGGATCGGAAACGCCCGGCTCACTGCCTCTGTTTGCGGACGAAATCTCTCAGTTCGGAAGCATTCACATCCGATATGGCCCAATAGGTCATTCCGGATTGGGTCCAGTGAACGAGGTTGTAGCCTTTAATCGCGAGCGTTTCAGGTTCGGAATCGGCCTGCGAAGTTGGCCATAAGAAAAGATTAATCGTGTGTTGATGGCGCTTGTATAGAAGCGCCGCTACGCGCCGGTTATCCAGATAATCCAACCGGCCGCCAGTGAGCGGAAACCCCTGAGCCGCCAAGTCCTTGACGACTGGCGCAAAGTCGAGCTTCCCGCTGAACCACGGTTTTACCGTATGTTGATCCGAGGAGGCGACATCGGTCAGGTGGTCTGCCATCAAGGAACGGATGTGACTGGAGACGACTTGTTGCGCAAGCACGTTTGTAGAGGAAGGCCGTAGGAGCGTGCCGAAAAATATTGCCGAAGCGACAATAAGAGCCGCGATGCTGGCTGCAATGCTCACCGGACGCCAATTGGGAAATGTTGAGGGAATCAGGTGCTTTCGTTGAGAATCCTTATCTGACCGTAGCCGGGAGCGTATTCTTTGCTCCAACCCTTTGGGAGCATTGAAATAAACACCATGCTTTTTGAGTGAATGCTGCAAAACATCATACTCGTCACGAGCGAGACAGCATCTGTCACAACCCTTTACATGAGTCTCGACCTCCAGACTTCGGACAAGGTCTAGTTCTCCGTCCAGGTACGCGTCAAGCAGCTCCCGTGCGTCTTGACAGCTCATGTCTTCGCTTCCCTGGTGGATTCGAACAACCGGAGTTGCAGCTCCTTGCGCCCACGGGACAGACGAGACATTACAGTGCCCAAGGGAACTTCGAGAATGTGGGCGATCTCCTTGTAAGATAACCCTTCCAACTCCCGCAGGATCAATACCTCACGATATTCGATGTTCAGTGCCTCAATTGCATGGCGGACCAGATCGGAATTTGCCTTTTCGATCAACTCCGTTTCGGGGTCCGCATAAGTACTTTGAGGCTCTTGACCGCTTTCCTGAAATTGCGTAACCGTTTTCCCGCGGTTTTCGCGCAACCAGGTATAACAGGTGTTTCGCACAACCTTCAGCAGCCAGCCACGTGAATCTCGGCCACTTTGAAAGGTATCGAACGAACGTAGGGCGCGAAGATACGATTCCTGCACAACATCTTCTGCGTCTTGTTCATTCCCGGTAAGCCACCGCGCCAGGTTGTAGGCGGCATTCAGGTGGGGTAACACGGTTTGTTCAAAGCGGTCACGTCTAGCTTTCCATACCGCATTGGTCGTCACTTTATTCCAAATATTTTCCGTCACGGGCGGACTTCAGAGGGGTAGCGCAATACAAAACGACGCTGTCGCCAGTTTGTCAGCATTCAGTACTCTGCACAAGCGGGAATAGAACAGCTCTGAAAGGAGTATTCATCATGTGAGAGCTTCTGTCTGGCGCCGCTCACTAGTGCCTGTCGTTGCACTCTTTTTTGCGGCAGTTTGTTGGATCGCAATTCATCCTTTTGGACGAGTCAAGCAATTCGATCCCCATCCGGCCGGCATCTCTGATTTGACAATGCCGCTCGAAGTCAAAACGCTGATACGGCGATCGTGCCAGGATTGCCATTCATCTCAGACAGTGTGGCCATGGTACAGCTACGTACCACCCGCATCGTGGTTGATCGAACGGGATGTGGGTCGTGGGCGGGATCACTTGAACTTCTCTGGTTGGGCTCGCTACAGCGCTAAGGAGCGGGAAAAACTGTTAGCTGACATCGCTTCCGTCGTGAAGAATCACGAGATGCCGTTGCCACAATACGAACTGATTCATCTTGACGCCAAGCTCTCGGAGGCAGAGATAGACATCCTGTACCAGTGGGCACGCCTCGAGCGCAGGAAGCTGAAGGCCTCATCGACATCATCCCCTTCCCCGAAACTTTTCTTGGGGCAGAATTCACACCTTTACATCACGAACCGGTAACCCACACCATGAATCGTCACAAAGTGTCTGGGGTTCGCGGGATCCGGCTCGCATTTATTCCGTAATTTACTTACATGTGCGTCGAGCGTGCGAGTAGTCGCATCTCCGCTATAACCCCAAACTGATTGAAGCAGTGTCTGCCGCGTAAGTGCCAAGTCCACGTTGCTTAGGAAAAACAGCAATAGTTTATACTCGCAGGGACTCATCATTACTTGCTCGCCGTGGCTGGTGACGATTCGGCGTTCGCGATCCACTTCCATATTCCCGAAGTGGATCACGGGGGCCGCGTTGGCCCTACGACGACGTAACAGAGCGCGTACACGTGCGACGAGTTCCCGTGGCGCAAACGGCTTCACAATGTAGTCGTCCGCGCCCGCCTCCAAAGCCAGAACTTTGTCCATCTCATCACTGCTATCGCCCAAGACGATGATGTGTCCCTTGTCATGGCACGCCGCCAATTCCATGCATAATTCCACTGAGCCCGTGCCCGCCATAGGGACATCGATCATCAAAATGTCCGGGTGCAGCGTGCAAATGTTGTGCACGGCTGCTTCCCGGCTGCTAGCGAGAATCGGAAGGAAATGCTCCCTTTGCAGGACCATCCCTAGAAAACCGCTGGCCCTTTCGTCTTCGCTGACTATCAGAATGCTATCCATGTTTATTCCACACTCCCCACTGACTTCTCCTGTGCAACCGTAATCGGCTTGCACCGATAGTCCGACTCGCTTGGACGGAGTCGGACCTTTCAGGACTTGCCGCTTTCGAAATTCTTGTCCGGTAATGGCTGCTTTAACTGCTCCTTAATGAACACGGAACAGTTAACCAGCGACATTCCTTCCTTCATGAGACTGCGAATGAGCGCGGCCCCGGCTCGGTCCACAAATATGACATCGGCAAAGTCGAGAACCACGCGCGCATGTTTGGCACGCGCCATCCCGCATGCTTTCTCCAGTTCACCGACCCACTCGCCAGCCACTCGTCCCGCAAGTTGCAACGTCGCCTGCCCTGGCACGGAGGATCCAGATATCTTCAGCATCACTCGCAGCGCTGCAATAAAAACTTGCCGGAATAACGGAGGGGAAGCACGTTGCGTGCCAGAGAGAAGGAGGACCGGCTAACGCGCTAACTGCTGGTACTTGTGTGAGGGCCTCGACCACACATCACAGTCGCCCACGAAATATGGTGGCCGATGACAAAAGCTTGGTGGGAGGCGTGGAATGGCCACCGTATTCAGTGGAGGTTTCTATGAATGCCTAGACGCTTCAGGCGCCCCCGTAAGGTGTTCGGGTGCATATCGAGAATTTTTGCGGCGCCATTCGGCCCCTCGATTACCCAACCAGTCCGTTTGAGTACGGCAAGGATGTGCTGCCGTTCAGCATCTGCGAGCGGAAGAGGAGGCACGTCTTCCTGTTCGGAAGGCGTACCGCCAGTCGGCCGAGTTGATGCGGAAGCGTCCCGTCCTTCGATCTTTGGAATGCTCGATCCTGGCACCTGGAAAACATCGCGATCGAAGTTGAAAACAGGGCCGGGCGAGAGCACGACTCCTCGCTCGATGATATTCTGCAATTCCCGGATGTTTCCAGGCCAGTTATACCGCACAAGAAGGTCCATAGTCTCTTCGGAAACTGCCGTAATTTTCTTTCCTAACCGTTTGCAGGAACGATCAAGGAAAAACATTACGAGCTGCGGAATATCAGACTGGCGCTCGCGCAGCGGCGGAACTCGCACGGGAAGGACATTCAAGCGGTAGAACAGATCAGCGCGGAATGTGCCGGCTCGCACCGCCTGTTCCAGGTCTCGATTACTGGCGGCGACGATGCGAACGTCCACGCGAACCGTTCGGCTGCTGCCCACCGGCTGGAACTCGCGCTCCTGAAGCGCACGGAGTAGTTTGACTTGCGTGTCCAGCGGCAACTCGCCGACTTCATCCAGAAAAAGCGTGCTTCCATCTGCAAGCTCGAACCGTCCGATTGCGCGTTCTAGGGCTCCTGTGAAAGCGCCCTTGACGTGACCAAACAGTTCACTTTCCACGAGGCTCGAGGGGATGGCGCCGCAATTGACGCTCACCATAGCCCGTGCCTTACGGGGACTCCGGGCGTGAATGGCGCGCGCGATCAGTTCCTTGCCCGTGCCCGTTTCCCCGCTGAGCAGCACGGTCGCATCCGTCGGTGCCACCATTTCCACTTTTTGCAATACATTCATTAGCGCGGCACTACTGCCCACGATCTCCTCAAAATTGTGCTCGCTGCGGATCTCCTCCTGGAGATAGACATTTTCAGCCTCGAGCTTCGCCTTAAGTGTCTGGATTTGCTCATAGGCTTGCCTCCGCTCCGTAATGTCGACGAAGGTCACGACCGCGCCCAGGATCTTGCCGTCTCGAATAATCGGGTGAGACCAATACTCGACGGGAAAACTAGTACCATCTTTTCTCCAGAAAACCTCATCGTCTCGGTGCACGCCTTGATTTTCGAGAAATCCGCGGTAAATGGGGCACTCCTCGAGCGGGTAAGGGCTTCCGTCTGCCCGGGAATGGTGCTCTGTTGCATGCATGTTTTTTCCGAGCAACTCGGCCGGGTTATCGTACCCCAGCAAGTCTGCCGCGGCCTCATTGCTGAAAGTACAGGTGCCGTCGGGTTCGCAGCCAAAGATGCCTTCAGCGGCGGAATCGAGTATCAGCCGGACTCGCGCATTAAGTGCCGCGATTTCCTCATACGACTTCATGTTCTCGATGGCCAGCGCGATCTGGTTGGCGACATCGTGCAGGAAGTCTGCATCGGCTTCTGTATATTGGCCGATGTTCTTGCTTAATACGATCAATGTCCCGAGCCGGTTTCCATGGCAGGCCAGCGGAACGATACACAAGGAACGGATGCCTTCGCTCATTGCGAGTCGTTCTGCTTCATACCGCGCC
>Ga0213882_10000491_pt1 | contig 13090 bp, 13 predicted proteins | sample BarmaccoBMER_R09_FD_160106 | JGI IMG/M metagenome (GOLD analysis project Ga0213882, IMG submission 160106) | Barbacenia macrantha exposed rock microbial communities from rupestrian grasslands, the National Park of Serra do Cipo, Brazil - ER_R09 ...
GCCATCAAACTCCTCCTCAAATGTCTCCCGCTCCCAAAGCTCTGGGGATGCCTGCTAAACTGATAGATGCTTAGCCCGCAGCCTCAACCAGCGCGTCGCGTGACCTGCCGAGATCGTCGTCGGCCTTCCCGGCCTCGGATGACGCTTTCGCTGCCGGACGCTCGGCTTCGGCCGCACCTTCGAAGGCGCCGCCAGCCTCTTCGGCCGTATCCTGCTCCGGGTCAGCCATGGCCGGTTCCCCCCATGACTCGGTCCTCCAGCAAGGAAGGTTAATATAGTTAAGGCTATACTCCGTTAGGGTTACTCGTTGTGTCAACCGGAGAGCTTTATACCGCGTTGGGGATTCGCCGAATTTGCGGCCGCTGGCACCGCACTACGACCACGCTTCGAGGGCAGTCCTCGCCGATCTTGCTTTCGATCTCGATCGTCTTTTGCACGGCGGGACGCGCCATCATGCGGGCGAAATGCGAATCGAGGTTCGGGTGCTCACTGGCCGCCGGCGCGATACCGCAAGGCCTCGATCAGCAGCGCAAATCGTGCTGACCCGAAGAGAAGATGCCGTATTCGCCCTTCCGCTGCATAGCATCAGCCGGTAACCTGATCTTTCAGCAATGTCGAGCCGAGCCTATGAGCAAGATTATCCGCGCGAGTAGCCCCGCTGTGCCCGAGCCGCAGCCCGGTACCTGGTCGAATTGCCTGGTGGTCGGGGAGATTGCCTATATCGCCGGGATGACCGCACGCGGCAGTGCCGATATCGGCGACGAATATGCCCAAGCCAGGGCAATTTTTACCAAGATCCGCCACCTGGTCGAGGCCGCCGGCGGCACTATGGCCGATGTCATCAAGGTAACGATCTTTGTTACCGATATCAGTCAACGCGAAAAGGTGTGGCAGGCGCGGCGCGAGTTCTTCGCCGGTAACTTCCCGACCTCGACTTTGGTGCAGGTGGCGGCTTTAGCCGATCCGTCGCTCAAAGTCGAAATTGAGGCGATTGCCCATATCGGTGCCAGCCGGGATTGATCCGGTTAACCAAGGTAATGCGGCTACGGCGAGAATCGCCGCGGAATCCCGATCACGAGCGGCAAGATCGCCACTATTGCTGCGGCAACGGGAGCTGCCGCAGAGGGTTCACTCGACGATTTGCGGGACCAGCAAAAACAGGTCGGTGTCGCCGGTCTCCTGACCGGCTGCGGTCAGCATCGCATGGGCCTGGCCGCGATGATGGGTCTGGTGATTGAAGAAATGCGACACCAACAGGCCCTTGGGCGCACGCATCTCGCGGTTCGCGGCGCCGCTGAACCAGACCAGGTCTTCAGCGAGCCAATCATCGTCGACTTTTCTGGCCCACAAGACAATATCGCCATCGGCTGTTTCGCGCTCGCGCGCCAGGGTGGCGAAGTCGTCGATCATTTGGGCGCTGTCTTTGATCGCGGTGGTTGGCTTTGGCCAATTATCGAACCTCGACATCCATTGCCGATCGCCCCACAAAATGTGGGCGAGGGTGCCGTGGATCGAGCCCCAAAACGCCCCGCGTGGCATCCGTCGCTCGCTGTCCGATAGCCGCGCCGCCGCACTGTACAGGCGTCGGTTCATTTCGGCATTGTAAGCAGCCATGGTTCGCACATAACTTGCCGTAATCATCGGCTCTTCCGTTAATTGGCAAGGCGCTCGGATCGTCCTGAGCGGTCTTATCGCCTCGTCAGGCGGGCTGAGTCAACATTGATTCAAAATCAAAGCAAACTGCGCCGAAGGCGGCTTGGTTTTTGAGCTAATCAGCGTCCTTTGAATGGACCGGGTTTACGCTTTTCGGCAAAAGCGCGGGCGGCTTCGTGGAAATCCTCGGTCAGATAAAGCTTTAAGGGCGCCGTCTGCATTGCCACTTCGCGCCCGATCTGATCCATATACCAGCGCCGGGTCCGCACCGTCGCGCGCACTGAGAGCGGCGGATTCTTGGCGACCTCAGCCGCAAGCTCGCGTGCCGTTTCGAGGTGCCGACCCGTTGGCGCCACGCGATTGACGACGCCAGCGGCGAGCGCCTCTTCGGCTGTAAAAAAGCGCCCGGTCAATGCCACTTCGGCGGCAAACGCTGCAGCGCCGCGAAAATTAAGCAATGCCCAGTATTTTGAGCCGCCAAGCCCGCGCGAGGTTTCGGTAATCTGGAACTTGGTCCCGGCTTCGGCGACAATCAGGTCGCATTCGAGCACGATGCCGAGTGCAAGCCCCATAGCATAGCCGTGCGGTGCGGCAATGACCGGTTTCCAATTCACCGAGCGGGTCAGAAGGTCGGCAGAATTGGCGCCCCAACCTTGCGGCCCGCCATGCTGCAGAAATTCCTCGCGCCGCCGCAATTGGCGCTGTTGCACGTCGGCGCCGCTCGAAAAGGCGCGGCCAGCCCCGCAAATAATTGCCACCTCTGCCTGCGGATCGAGATCGAAGCGGCGCAGCGCATCGGCCAACTGGCGCACCAGATCGTCGTTGAATGCGTTGAGCTTTTCGGGCCGATTGAGGGTCAGCTGTGCGACCCGGTCCTCGCACGAATAAAGGACAAGGTTCTCCGCTGCCAATTCGCTCATTAACGTTCCTCCTGCCTGATCGATCGAGCCAGACATCCTCGAACCACCACTCATTGTACTCTCAGTGGGCCATTGGGGTCAGAGCTTTGAGGGTCGGCTGCCAGCAGGTCGCGATTGCGAGAGAGCTTTCAAGGCGCATTAAAAACGCAAGATCGGCGCCCAATCGGCTCCGGAATAGGTTGGGTTATAGAGCCTTGTCCAAGTACAAAAAGCCCCGCCCGGACGGCAGGGCCCTGGCTCATCTTAACCAATTATGGCTGATTGTTGTTAGGAGACGAGCCATTACCGGCTCCGTTCGACCCAGCATTGCTCGATGGCGGCATGTTCATGCTATTCGAGTTATTGGTCGAGTTATTGGGCGGTGTGCTCGACCCGGTGGCGTTCCCGGTTCCGAGCAAGCTGGCAACGGTCTGCTGGTCCGGCCGCCCCGTTACACTTAAGCCGTTCTGCTGCTGGTACGCGCGCAGCGCCTGGTGCGTCTCGGGCCCGTCGATCCCGTCGACATTTCCGCGATAAAGCCCATCTTGTTTGAGATTACTCTGAATCTGCTTGATCTCGTCGCGCGACAACCGGCCGCTCCACTCGCCAGCCGAACGCGATTCTTGCTGCGAGTATTGATTGGCTTGTTCATTGCCACCCATTGCCGGCGGCATTTGCTCGGTGTTGGTGTTCGCATTCGTGTTGGCATTCTCCTCCGGCATCGTCGGCTGGGCCGGTGCAGCGGCGGCAGGCGGCGCCGCAGACGGCGGTGGGGCGCCGACCGGGCTGTTGTTGGCGTTCAGAGGCGCAGGGGAGTTATTCGTATTCTGAGCATAAAGCGGACCGGCGCCAGCGATGCCGAGGGCAATCGCCGAAACCGTGGCGAGGATTAGCGTTCTCATCCCATACTCCATCACTTCGCGCATGCTGCGCACGTGACGCTAACTTCGCTTCGCGCGTCAGGTTCCGATGATGCTCTTTCACTCTCACGTCATTGCTGCTCAACCACCCCGCTGAGGCGTTAGGCCGGGGCAAACAGATCCGGAGAGGCTGGCGCCTGCGGCAAAACCGGCGCCGGCGGGGTTGCGAAGGCCGCATCCCGCTGCAAAACTGGCAGAACGCGGCTCGCAAACAGCCGCATGTTCTTGTCGGCTTCGGCATGGGGGATGCCGCCAAACGAAAACTCGGTGACGAGATGATCCGTCCCGGTCACTCGCTGCAATTCCGCGATCTGCTGGATGCAGTCATCGGGTGTGCCGACGATCTGGATCTTGACATAGAATTCGGTCGCCCTGACCCGCTCCTCCTCGCTCTGCAGGCGAGCATAAGTCTTCGCCATCTTGCCATAGGTCTCGTAGCCTTTGACGGTGGCGAGATGCCCGTCGGAGAAATGATAGTGGTTGTCGATCGATTCCCATTTCTTGCCGAGCCAGATCATCGCCCGCTCGTGCGCCTCGGCGCGGCTTTCGGCGCAGGAGACATTGGTCAGAATGATCGGTGGCGGCGGATTGTGGCCGACGCTGAGCGCGATCTCGCGGTAATTGACAATGTTTTCGGCGGCCTTGGGCCACTCGTTTTGCATGACGACCAAAATGCCAAAACCGAGCTTGGCCATGATCTCGGCCGATTCCGGACTGACCGAAGAGGCGTAAAAGCGCTGTTCGGGATGTGAGATCGGGCGTGGCCGGATCGAGGTGCGCGGGATCTGGAAGAATTCGCCATGCCATTCGAATTCGGGCTCGGACAGCGCCTTGCGGATCAGCTGTGCCGCTTCGGCAAAGCGCGGGCGCGCTTCGCCCATCGGGATGCGGAAGCCCTCATATTCGACGCTTGCCGCCCCGCGGCCAAATCCGAACAGGCAGCGCCCGCCCGATAGGATGTCGAGAAGGGCAATCCCCTCAGCGATGCGGATCGGGTCGTGCCACGGCAACACGATAACCGCTGTTCCGAATGTGATCCGCTTGGTGCGGCCGGCGAAATAGGCCAAGAGCTCGAGCGGGGCCGGCGACATTGCGTAGCCGGTAAAGTGATGCTCGAGCGCGAATAGCGAGTCGAAACCGAGCGGTTCGGCGAGATCGCCCATCGCCAGATGGTCGGAAACGACCGCGACATCCGGGCGGCCCGGTTCCGACAGAATGTTCAGCGCAATACCGACTTTCATCGTGGCCTCCTTACCTAGGGCAACAAGGCTTGCGCCTCGTCCCACAACCGTCTGACGATTTCGCCGGCAGGTTCGGCGCGCGCCAGCGCCGCGGCCTGGCCGGCCCAAGCCTGCATCCTATGTACATCGCCGGCGCGCTGCCCCGCCTCCCGCATTGCCGCGGTCAGCGCCCGTTGCACCGGATACGGCGCTGGCAGGGGTGCCTCTGCAGCCGCAGCCGCACGAACATAATCGGTCGCGACGGACCGGCCCAATCGCCCGCTGAAGGCGCGCGTCGGCATCGTCACCTCGGGCTCGAGCTCGGCGAGGGCGTCGGCCCAGGCGGGGTTCGTCTCGGCCTCTGGAGAGCGCAGCAGTGCGGTCCCAATCTGCACCGCGCTGGCGCCCAAAGTCAGCGCCGCCGCGACCCCTCGGCCATCGCCGATACCTCCCGCCGCGACAATCGGTAGAGACAATTTATCGGCGAGCCGCGGCAACAGCGCGAATAGACCGATGCTTTGCCGCTCGGCGGCTGCTTGGTCGAAAGCGCCGCGATGACCACCCGCCTCACTGCCTTGCGCGACAATCGCATCGGCGCCCGCCGCCTCCGCCTCGCGTGCCTCGGCAAGTGTCGTCGCGCAAGCGAACCAGCAGATCCCGCGCGCCTTCAGCGCAGCCACGAACGAAGGCGGAAACAACCCCATGATCGAGGACACAACCGGCGGTGCCGCTGACAGCAAAGCCTCACACTGAGACGAAAAGTCAATGGGTGCGGTGTCACCGGCGGTGGGCGCGACCGCCGGACCCCACTGGCCGAGAAATTCGCGCAGCCGTGCTTCGTTTTGGGGGTCACGCCGGGGCGGCGGATCGGGAATCCACAAGTTCAGCTGGAACGATCCGTTGCTTTGGTCGCGGAATTCGGAAGCCCAATCGGTGATTCCCTGCGGGTCGGTCATCAACGCGCCCATGCCACCCATGCCACCGGCGTTGGCAACCGCGACAGCAAGGCTCGCCGGGCAGGCGCCGGCCATTGGCGCCTGCAGGATCGGCAACCGCAATCCGTAGCGCCGGCAGAAGGCCTCAGCGCGACCTCGTGCAGATTGTTCCCGCAGTATCGTTGCAGCTTCGGCCGTGCTCATCTTGTGCGTGCACCCTTCAGTGCCGCAGCCGATACCACGGATGGGGTTGCCCGGGGATCTTGGCGCGCAGGGTGTAAACCGAGGTCCTTGCGGTAAAAAAGATCGTCTTCAGGTCAAGCCCGCCAAAGGCGAGGTTCGCCGGGATCTCAGGTGTCCGGATAATGCCGAGCCGCGAACCGTCAGGTGCGAACACCCAGGTGCCGCCGGGGCCGGTGCAATAGACATGACCCTGCTGGTCGACCTTCATGCCATCAGGCACGCCATCGGTCTCCTCCGACGACATATCGGCAAAGATCCGTCGCTTCACCATATTGCCGGCGCTGTCGAGATCGATCGCGTGGATGTATTGGGCATATCGGGTATTGGCGACGTAGAGCACGCGCTCATCCGGTGAAAAAGCGAGCCCGTTTGGATACTCGAACTCGGCGACAAGACGGCTCGTGCCGTTCGGGTTGACGGCATAGACCCCGGAATGAGCCAACTCCTTGTCGGCAAGCGGCACGCGCAACCCCGGGTCGGTAAACCAGATGCTGCCGTCCGATTTGCAGACCACATCGTTTGGGCGATTGATCCGTTTGCCCTCGTAGCGGTCCATCAAGACTTCGCTGTGCCGGTCGTCGGACCAGCGGGTGACGCGGCGATTGCCACCCTCGCAGATCACGAGCCGCCCCTGCAGGTCAAAGGTCGTGCCGTTTCCTTCGCCGGTGTTGCTGCGCACGGTTTCCGGCGGTTGGCCGAGTCGCAACCGATAAAACATGCTCGCGCGCACATCGGCGAAATAATAAAAGTCATCGGGGTGCCACAGCGGTCCTTCGGTAAAGACGAACCCGGTCGCCGGCCGTTGCTCCTGGGTCGTTTCCAGCACGGTATCGAGCCCGGCCATCTCGTCCCTCCCATTCCCAAAATTTGATCGGAGTCGAGGCTACTCCCCAATCACCGACCTTGTCCATTTTCGAAGGATCGCATCAGCCGCCGATCCCGCGCGACCAGCCGAGAATGCCGTCAATTCGGGATCTCTCGCAGGGAACCGGGACACAGGTGCGCGAACGCCGAAACGGACGCGGCAACGGCACCGCCAAATTCGATTGGGGGCCGGCTCGTTCTTGTCAAAATCGAACTCGACCTTGGCGCCATGCGGATCGTGGGTGGCACACTGCCCACGAAGATCCCCGCACCCCAGCAACGTAGTTGCTATCACCGGGGCGGAGAACGAGAAGGAGGCAGGGTATGCCTCACGAAACCGATTATACATATCGAAATCGAAATGATTAAAGACGGTGAATCTCTTTCTCTGGCACCTCCCTCTCAGAACAAGGCTGTCGATTTTGGATGATATCCAATGTCGTGTTCGCCACATTTCGCCCTATGGTGAAACGATCTGTTATTCTATCTGCCCTTTGGATCATACGCCAGCTCCGAGCAGTCTCGTAAATAGGCCCGCGGCCGCCCATTGACTCATACCAAAGGCAACTGAGTATATTGAGAGATACCCATCCGTCGGTAGAAATACCGCTTACATCTATCTGAAGTTCCTGAAAGTGCCACCAATCATTGACTTGAGGAAATATAATTCCCCACGTCATATCCTCTTGAACAATGTTTTTAACGTCATCCGAAATCAAGTCAGCCATCGCTTTGATCAAACTTCTGGGGTGGGAATGGCTAGGAGAGAGCATTAAGATATCCTCCCTCACCACCCTGGCAGGAGTTAGCCCATGATTTTTGATAATTATTTTCACCCGAGTTTTTCCTTGCATCTCGGCCCATTCAAAATCATAGTTTGGACTCTTTTCGATTATGACCTCCAGAAATGGGTGGCGCTGGGCATTAAATATCTCGGCAGTCAACAGGTTTGCACGGTGCGCTGCAGTGGCGGTTTTGTCAGCAACATACACGCTTTTATACAGAACGATTGCCTGCGCTAGACCAATGACGCCGAGGACGAAGGTAGCGAAAACCAGCCATTCAGTGTAATTGGCGAGATCACGGTCTATTTCTGTCTGATCAGGGGAGAGACTTCTCTGGGGTGTTGCGTCTCTAATGGTTGGCTTCATGCTTTGAATCGGCAGCGTCTTGGAACGGTCTGTGGCAATTCGCTAAATTGGCGTGGTCGCCGACGAACCGAGTAGATATCCGGTAAAGGCACATAGCCCTAACAGAAGCAGTAGCGCGATGTACCCGCCGATAGGCAATTTCTGGGGTGCGTGGGGAAGCATATGGGGCGGAGTTTCTGACATTGCCGCTACGCCCACGCGGCCCCTCCCATGCTGCCAAAAACGGTCCCGCGGGTCACACCCGCCGAGTCCGCACAACAGGTTTGGCCGAAAACCTGGGCCGCCGTCAATGACATGCAGCGGGGCTGGTGCTCTGTGTATCTATAGAGGGCGATGCCGTTTACGCCGCACGCCAGCGACCTGTGGCGCGACCTTGCCATCTGCCGTCGGCACAGTGGCCGACTGCCCCCCTCAGAAAAACGTTAGCTAGCGCAAGGTCAAAGGGCGGGTGCGCGCCGCGAAGACGCGCGGGGTTTATCGAGCTCGACTTCGATTTGGTCGATCGTGCGGCCGCCCGTCTCCATACCGATCAGCCAGAACGCCAATGCCCCCAAGATGTACCAAAAGGCGAAATAATTGAACCCGGGGATCAGCGCGTCGATTGTCGCTTTGGGATTGACCAAGTTTGACGAACCGGCGATCAGCGCCAAGCCAGCAGGGCCAATGAACTTGCCGAGATTGCCGACGCCATAAACAAAGCCCATCCCGCTACCGCGCAACCGAGCGGGCCACATCTCTCCCATATAAGGGCCGACGATCGAATAATTGCCGCTGCCGAAGAAATTCTGGATCAGGATCATCAGGAAGAACACCGAGACGCCGCCGATGAAGTAGCTGTGCAGATAACCCGCCAGCGACATGAACAACGCTCCGGTCACGCAGCTAAAGATACCCGAGGCGCGGCGCCCCCACGCGTCTGAAATCCATGAGCAGAAAAACCGCCCGGCGATCGCCGAGATGCTAATCCAGATGACCAGCTGCGAGGCTTCGGCCGCCGAGATTTTTAAAACCATGATCAACAGCGTTACCAGCCACAGGGCGAGTGCTACACCGCCGGTTTGGGTCAATCCGGTCAGGCAGCCGGCAACGACGCTGCGCGGATATTTGAAGATTTCCAGCCATCGCGTCTTTTCGATGGGCGGGAGCACGGCCGGCAAGGTGATCCGGGCTGGATCCATCTGCAGCGCCCAGGCCAGCGAGCGCCGCGCTTCTTCGAGGCGGCCCTGGCGCAACAGCCAATGCGGCGATTCCGGAACAAAGGCGCGGATGTAGAGGCAGAGTAAGGCCGGCAGCAAGCCCACGGCGACCATGCCGCGCCAGCCGATATAAGGGGCAGCATAGGCTCCCAGCAACGCCGCCAGCAACGAGCCTGCTGGCAGCATCGTCGTCGTGATCCCGGTAAACCACCCGCGCTTATGCGCAGGCGAGAATTCCTGCATCAGCGTAATGTCGACCGAATACAGTCCGGTCACCGCGAATCCGACAAAGAACCGACAAACCACCAGGTAGATCCAGCTGCCCTCGGGCGTCAGCGCCATCGCCCCGGTCGCTAAGGAAACGTTCAACACCGCGGTGACAAGGGCCGTGCGTCGGCCCACCTTATCGGCCATCCAACCATAGAGCAGCGAGCCAAACGGCGCCGTGACACCCGAGGCGAGCAGGATCGCTGCCGACTGCCCATAATTCAGGTGCCATGTCTTGACGACGTATCCCAACACAAAGCTGATCAGGAAGAAGTCGAAGAAATCGAGCATATCGCCAAGCGTCGCCGCACCGGCAATCTTCCACTGATTGGCAGTCAGCTTGGTCTGCCGCTCCAGCAACTCAAGCATGGCGCTCTCCCTAGGGCGTCGCAACGCGCGCTGCAGAACAGGTAAATCCCGGTCCAGCATCGACGACGGACAGATTTATGACAGCGGACTTACATGCGTCAATTGCATTCTAACAGTGCTGCAATTGCAAAGCTGCCACAAACCATTGGTTAATAAGCCCCGGCGCTGCAGTAATGCCACGTTGACCCCTCGGAGGCGTAAAGCAGCGCAAGCCGCTCGCTCGCATCATGCGCGAGGACAACCCGAAAGCGCTGACCGGTGCAGGGCGAGTTACCGGTTGTCGGCTTTGGCATCCCTTTTGCCGCAGCGCAATTCGCGGCCCAATCCGGCAGTGTTGCCGGTGCGGCGCCGAGCTTCTTGCCATCGGCGAGCACAAAATAGTCGGTTGGCTGCCCACCTTTGACATCGGTGTGCAATGCCAAAGTGCCGTAGCGCGATCGGTAAAACCCAGCTTGCTGATCACCGTCGCCGGCCCCGGCAGCGACAGCGCGGAAGGTCAGCGCGGCACATGCCGGAGGCCCCTTTTCCGCCGGGTGTTTTGTCGCCGCCAAAGCACCGGATGCAATTATCGCGAGCGCCATTCCCGCGATGGTCGAAAATCTTTTCATCTGGGCTCCCCCAATCTGCTCCGGGTGGAGCTTATAGCGCCGCGGCGGCGCCCATAGTAGGGTGCGCGAGGGTGGCTCGACCGCGATTGGCACCCAGGTGCCGGAGACGATTTGCGATGCGTTATCTCTACGTGCTCGCCGCAGCCGGGTGGCTCGGCTGCGCTACGGCGCATGCGGCGGCGCTGGCTGTTGTGATGGCGATCGACGTCTCCGGCAGCGTAACCGCCGATTCCTATATTCTACAGCGCGACGGCATCGCAGCCGCGTTCAGCGATCCGCGGCTGACCGAGGCGGTTGCCACCACGGCTGGCGGCATCGAAGCACTGGTTCTCGAATGGTCGGATCCCGACAAGATCGTGGTCACGGTTGGTTGGACCGAAATTCTCGACCGGCGCAGCGCTGCCCGATTTGCCGCCGCTGTCCATGCGACGACCCGCAGTTCGCGCGGTTTGACGGCGATTGGCCCGGCCCTCGCCGCATCGGCGGCGCAATTCGATCATCTGCCGCAACCGGCGGCGCGCCGCGTTATCGACATCTCCGGCGATGGCATAGCCAACCTTGGCGAGCCGCCGCGGCTGGTGCGGGATCGGCTTGTCAGCGGCGGCATCACGATCAACGGACTCGCAATATCCCCTGACCCCCATTGGCTCGCAGACTATTATCGCCACAATGTGCTCGGCGGGCCAGGAGCGTTTGTCGTCACGGCACGCGACTATCACGGCGTCGCCGACGCGATGTTCCGAAAGCTTGCGGCCGAGGTGGCAGACGCTGGGGCGCCGGCGCTCGCTCAGATGCAGTAGGTGCGGATCGGGGCAAAACCGTTGAAGCCGATCGAGGCATAGCTCGCAGTGTAGGCGCCGGCCGCCAGGATCTCGACCTTGTCGCCGACTTGGAGCCCGAGCGGCAGCCGGTAATCCGCTTTCTCGTAAAGGATGTCGGCGCTGTCGCAGGTCGGCCCGGCGAGAATGACCGGTCCGCAGCGCCCGCCGCGGCCGGGTGTAGCGATACGGTACTTGATGCTCTCGTCCATGGTTTCGGCGAGGCCGTTGAATTTGCCGACATCGAGATAGACCCAGCGCCGGTCGTCGTCACAGCCTTTCTGTGAGATCAGCACAACCTCGCTCTGGATGACTCCGGCATCGCCAACCAAGGAGCGGCCCGGCTCGACAATGATCTCGGGCAAATGGTTGCCGAAATGCCGGGTTATCGCGGCCATGACAGCTTGCGCATAGCGCTCGATCGCAGGGACCTCGGCCGAATAATGCGCCGGAAAGCCGCCCCCGATATTGACCATGCGCAGATCGATATCAGCCTCGGCGAGCAGCGAGAACATCCGTGCCGCTGCTCCGACAGCACCATCCCATTGGCCAAGATCGGTCTGTTGCGAGCCGACATGAAACGACACGCCATAAGGATCGAGGCCCAGCTCGCGCGCCCGGCGCAGCAGGTCGATCGCCATTCCTGGGGCGCAGCCGAATTTACGCGACAGCGGCCACTCGGCGCCCTGGCAATCGACAAGAATCCGGCAGAACACCTGTGCTCCGGGCGCCGATCGCGCCAGCTTCTCGAGTTCATGCTGGCTGTCGAATGCGAATAACCGCAGCCCAGCCTCATAGGCGAAAGAAATGTCCTTTTCCTTTTTTATCGTGTTCCCAAAGGACAGCCGTTCTGCGGTCACCCCGTTTTGTAGGCACAGCTCGATTTCGCCGCGGCTCGCGACATCGAAATTGGCGCCTTTGCACTCGAGCATTGCAACGATAGCGGGGGCCGGATTGGCTTTGACTGCGTAGTAGACTCGTGCCAGCGGCAAATGCCGGCATAACGAGGCATAGGCCTCGGCGATCACGTCGAGATCAACGACGAGACACGGTGTTTCGGGCGAATTGTCGGTGAGGAAGCGCGCGATCCTCTTATTCATTCCTGGGGGTCATCCTTCCCGCAAAGCGGCCTCAGCAAAGCAGGTGCGCCGGCCCACAGCCCGATGAGCGTTGCCTTGGAGCACGGGCAGCCGTCTTCGGGCTCTGACCTGGCAGAACCAAACCAGATACGGGCACCGGCCTCTTGGATCCGGTGCGTTGATTGTGGTGCTTAGCTTAAACTACTCGGGTCAATGACCCGGCTGCCCCGTCCTCTAAGACGCGTGCCGCGCAGGTTCGCGTCGGGACAGGGCACCACGCCCCTCAGTCGGATAGCAACCATATCGACCTCCCTCTCGGGACCGACCCTTCGGTCGGACCAAAAAGGACGCGTTACGTCGTTGCATAACCACCATGGGCCATAGGCACGTGCGAGTGCGTCGAGAGCCCGATAAATACGCTCATCCGCTCGCTGCGCAAGCGGCTTTTCCCAAAAAATTGCCGCTTAACCAAATGGCAGCGAAAATCAGTGCAGCCAGAGGTATCGGCCACGAACGGCAAGCCAATGCCGCATGGATGCGGCACGGCGCCGGCCTATTGAGGTCTAGCTTGCGGGAACTGCCTGCCAGGTGCCGTAGCACTGGGTCACGTAAGGATAATAGCCTGCTGGATTAGAGCAGTAATACCAATTCGTCGTCCCAGCATAAGGGGATGCAGTCCCATAGTATCCGTTATAAGGGGTGGCATTCCCATAATACCCGGCATATGGCGTATCGGTGCCGTAATATCCATCGTAAGGCGGGTAGTAATACCCATCCCAGGGATAATCCAAGCCAAACGCTAAGGCCTGTTAGATCTTGATTACTTGAGCCAATCGGTCGTCGCAGCAAGGCAGAGGACCCCAAGGAA
>Ga0213882_10000492_pt1 | contig 13063 bp, 6 predicted proteins | sample BarmaccoBMER_R09_FD_160106 | JGI IMG/M metagenome (GOLD analysis project Ga0213882, IMG submission 160106) | Barbacenia macrantha exposed rock microbial communities from rupestrian grasslands, the National Park of Serra do Cipo, Brazil - ER_R09 ...
GCGCGCTCACGAGCCCGTCGTCGCCGATCAGCGCGACCTGATCGGCCGCCCGGCGCAGCAGCGCCGCTACGATTCCGCGCTCATCGGGGTCCTCGACGAGGTCGACCACCGGCAGGTACTGCTCGGCGGCGACCGCATAGAGCTCTGGCACGGCGGCGAACCGGCGTGCCATCGTCAGGTGCAGCGCCTGGCGTCGCCCGGAATCGATCGCGCTCAGGATGCCCTCACGAACGCGATCGTGGCGGAAGCGCATCGCCTCGCGGACGCCTGGCTCCACCACCAGAACGCCATCGGCAAGCGCGGGCGCGAGACCCCGCTCGAGCGCCCGGATCGGGTCGCCGGTCGCGATCTCGAGCGTGGGCAGGTCGGCCCGACCGCCGAGGCACGCCATCGCCTCGACGAGCTGTCGGGACGCTGGCGGCAGCGCCTCGGCGCGGGCGCTCAGCAGCGACGCTGCCTGGGATCGGTCCAGACGAGCACCCACAGCGTCGAGATCCCACGTCCAGCCGGCGGGCGTAGCTCTGAGAACGCCCTCGCCGCGTAGCGCGTTCAGCAGCTCGACCGTCTCATTCGGGTTTCCCGACGTGAGGGGCTCGATGAGCTCGACCAACCCGGCCGCCGTGCCCGGCTCGGTACGCAACATCTCCGCGACCATCGCCACGAGTCCTCGCCGGGCCAGGTTCGCCACCGGCACGTGCCGCACGTCCGGCCGCTCGCGCCAGCGCGCGAGCGCCGCCGCCAAGCCTGGGGCGGCGCGCGGATCGTCCTCCCGATAGGCGGCAATGAGCAGGAGCCCCTGGACGGGCACCTCGCTCAGCACCACGTCGACGAAGCCGAGCGGGGTGCGCCCCGCCCACTGCAGGTCGTCGACGAAGAGCACGACCGGGCGCTTCGCCGAGGCGAGCGCCTGCATCAAACCGACGGCGGTTCGCTGGGCTCGTACCTGAGCCGACAGTGGGTCTCCCGGGTCGGGCGGCACCTGCAGGAGCGCCGCGAACTCCGGCACAACCGCCGTCAAGTGGTGCGCGTTCGACCCCAGCGCGCGCAGGATGCGCTTGCGGTCCTCGGCAAGGCGATCGTCGGGCTCGGCGAGCAGCAGCCGCCCGAGGGCGCGAAGCGCCTGATTGACCGCGTCGAACTCGAGGTCACGTCGGTCGCGGTCGAACTTGCCCGCTACGAACCAGCCGTTGGCGGTCGTCACGACGTCACGCAGCTCATCAGCGAGGACGGTCTTTCCCGCTCCCGACACGCCGCTGATCAGGAGCCCGCGGCAGCGACCCGCGAGCATGTCGCTGAACGCGTCCTTCAGAGCCGTGACCTCGTCCTCGCGCGCAACCAGTCGCGAGGGCGGGAGCAGCCTGCGCGGGACATCGTGCGTGCCGACGCGTCGCGGGGCGGCTGCGCGGCCCGGCGGCGAGCCGAGCAGTCGCTCCAGGTCGAAGATCAGCCCCTCCGCGCTCTGGTAACGGCTGTCCGGCTCCTTCTCCAGGAGGTGCAGGATGATCTCGGAGAGGAATCGCGGCACGGCCCGATTTCGCTCGTCCGGCGACACCGGCACCCGAGCCAGGCGATCATGCGCCAGTCGCAGGGGGTCGTCGGCACCTAATGGTGGCGCCCCCGTGGCGAGCTCGTACAGCGTCGCGCCCAGCGCATACAGATCCGCGCGCTGGTCAGCCGATCGCGCGGTGCGCCCGGTCTGCTCCGGCGCGAGATAGGGCAGCGTCCCGACGATCTCGCTGGCCGGCGTGAACTGCGGATGAATCTCGGCGACGGTGCTCGCCCGGACGAAGTCCACGAGGCAGGGCGCGCCAGCGGCGGACATGACGACGTTGGCCGGCGCGATGTCGCGGTGCATCACGCCGCGCTCGTGCATCTGGGCCACCGCTCGCGCCAGGACGAGCGCGATCGAGACGAGTGGGTCGAGCGCCGGGGGCTTCGGCCACGCCGCCAAGCTCGTGCTGCCGGCATCCTCGAGCACAAGCGATCCCGGATACCGCGGCGCGTGCAGCAGTTGCACCACTCCGGCGACGCCGCGCAGCCGCTTCAGCATCGCCAGCTCGTGCTCCAGCCGCCGCTCGGCGTCAGGCCCCAGCGGCTCCTTGCGGATAACCGTGCCCGCGGGCAGGATGAGCCGCGTCACCCGCGTCCGCGCGCTCTCGTGGACCACTTGCGCGCGGCCGGATGCATCCGGCTCTGTCGCTGATGCGCCCCCCACTGCTACCTCGTTGCTGAGCTGGAATCTTACGCCGGTCTGCCGGCGGGCTCGGGGGGACCCCGGGACAGCGCGAGGCGCCCTCGACAGCAGGCCGGCGACGCGGTGGGTCGGAGGCGCCGCGTTCCTTTGGATGCCGCTTGTTTACGCCCGGTCGAGGTGCGTCCTCCGGCTCCGAGAATCAGCCGCGGCCCGGGCGTCAGAGGGTCCGGCTCATCCCAGATCGATCGCGCCCGCCGGCTTGCGCTGCCACGGGTACGCGCGCAACGTCGTGAGGAACGCCGAAGTGAGCGGTGTCCACTCGCTCCTGGTGAAGGCGACCACCGAACGTGAGACGCGAGGTGACGCGGGCCGCGCGAGGTGTGAGAGCGCGTCGGGGATCGTGTGCTCGGGCACCAGCGTCGGTCCGAGGCCGGTGGCGGCAAAGCGCGGCGCCGCGGGCACCTGGCTCGTGCGCACGGCGACGCGCGGCGCGTAGCCGGCGTTGGCGCAGCAGAGGTCGATCACCTCCGCGAGGCCGTGGCTGGGCGCGAAATGAACCCAGCGCCGGCCGGCGAGCGCGGCCAGCGACACGCTGCTGCTCTCGAGCAGCGGGTCGCCGTCGGGCAGCACGACGAGGAACTCCTCCCAGCCGAGGTGCTCGACCGGGCCCGACCAGTTCGCCGGCGGCGAGCCGACCGCGACGTCGCCGGCACCGTCGCGTGCTGCCTCGTCGACGACGCGGCGGTGCGGGAACTCGAGCAGGCTGACCTCGATCCGCGGATAGCTCTGCTGCCAGACCGCGAGCACCGCCGGCAGGACGCCGGCCGCGATCGACGTGGACGCCACGACCTCGAGCTGCCCGGCCTCGAGCTCGAGCGCGCTGCGGACCAGCCGCCGGCCGCGCTCGGCGTGACGAATCGCCGCCCGCGCCTCCGGGAGCAGGCTCTGTCCGGCCGCCGTGAGGCGGACCCCGCGCGGCAGTCGTTCAAGCAACCTCCCGCCCAGCTCTCGCTCGAGCGCGGCTATCTGCTGGGAGAGCGAGGGCTGCGAGACGAACAACCGCTCCGCTGCGCCGCTCAACGACCCGGCGTCTGCGATGGCGACGAAGTACTCGAGCTGCCTCAAGTTCATGCCATAAGTCCTGCCTATGCTTCGTCCAGGAACTAGGTATCGATTCTATGGCTATTCGATGTCATGCTCGCAAGCGACATGACTAATCACACGGAAACCACACATGCAAAGGTCGACCTGGTGTCGCTCGCGGTCGACCGCGCGGCGCACCTGGCGAGGACCTCGCGCCACGACTGCGACCCGGTCCGCTGGAGTCACGAGGCGTCTCACGTTGGCGATCTCTCGGTGCTGGCGCTTGCGTTGCGGCGGAACTAGCCGCAGCCGCAGCCATACCACCCGCACGGTGGCGTAAGCACGTGTGCCACAGGCGCGCCAAAATGCCGGCGTGGGAGTGGTCGACGAGGACGCCGCGTCGTGAGGATCCTGCCTGAGGACCCTCTGGTGAGATGGGTCATATGGCTGATCGTGATCGTCTCGGTGGTGGCTCCCCTCGTTGTCGCGCTCGTTCTCGTCCTGATTCGTTAGGGCCCACATGCGCGGCGGCTGGGTGTCTCTGCCAAGGCTCCACGAGGCCGCGTGAGCACCTCCCCGCGGCGCCGTCCTAGGATCAGAGAGAGCAAATGAGCGTGGGGACCGAGGCGATCACCTTTGGCGGCCGGACTGCGTGGGCGCGTAACCTCGCGGCGCCGGTCCGCAGCTTCCTGAGCACCGAGACCGGCGGCGCGATCGTGATGCTCGGCGCGGCAATCGCCGCGCTCACGTGGGCCAACGTCTCGCACTCATACGAGTCGGTGTGGACGACCAGGCTGGTGATCCGGATCGGCAGCGCCGGGATCGCGATGGACCTGCGCCACTGGGTCAACGAAGGCTTGATGACGCTGTTCTTCCTCGTCGTAGGTCTCGAGGCCAAGCGGCAGCTCGACCTCGGCGAGCTGCGCGAGCGGCGGCGCCTCGCCATCCCGGTGGTCGGGGCGATCGGCGGCGTGGCCGTCCCGATCCTGATCTACCTTGCGTTCAACGCAGGCCGGGCCGGTGCTCATGGGTGGGGCGCGGCGATGTCCACCGATACCGCGTTCGCGCTCGGCGCCGTCGCCTTGCTGACGCCGCGGACGGCGAGCCGCATCCGCGTCTTCCTGCTGACGCTCGCGGTCGTCGACGATCTCGCCGCCCTGCTCGTGATCGCCACCGTCTACACACGGCACGTGTCGATCCCCGCGCTGAGCATCGCGATCGCCCTGTTCGTCGGACTCGTCGCGCTGCGCTACGCGCCGTTCGGCCGCCGCGCGTTGTCGATCGGCTTGGCCATGGCGATCTGGGTCGCCATGTTCAAGTCGGGGATCGATCCGGTCATCTCCGGGCTGGCCGTCGGCCTCGGGACAAGCGCGTACCCACCCTCGCGCGAGGACCTCGAGCGCGCGATGGCGCTCACGCGGTCGTTCCGTGAGCAGCCGACGCCTGAGCTCGCCCGCTCCGCCCAGCAGAGCCTCGGATCGGCGCTCTCGCCCAACGAGCGGCTGCAGTACGAGCTGCATCCGTGGACGAGCTACGTGATCGTGCCGCTGTTCGCGCTCGCCAATGCCGGGATCCACCTGACGGGGACGCTGATGAGCCGCGCCGTCTCCTCGCCGATCACGCTCGGGATCCTGATCGCGTACGTCGTCGGCAAGCCGATCGGGGTCTTCACGGGCTCGTGGATCGCCTCGCGTCCCGCTCTGCACGGACCTCGTGCGCCGGTCTCCGAGCCCGTGCTCGTGGCCGCCGGAGCCTGCGCCGGGATCGGCTTCACCGTCTCGCTGCTGGTCTCGAGCCTTGCCTTCAGCGGTGAGCGACTCGATGAGGCCAGGCTCGGCGCGCTCGGATCCGTGGTGCTTGCGCCCGCGCTGGCCTGGGTGGTGACGCGCGGCATCCAACGGCTACCGAGCGCGGTGCGGGCGCGCCAGATCGGACGCACCGCCGAGGACATCCTCGACCTGGTCGCCGACATCGACCCCGACCACGACCACATTCGCGGGCCTGACGAGGCGCCGGTGACCCTCGTCGAGTACGGCGACTTCCAGTGCACCTACTGCGGGCAGGCCGAGCGCGCGATCCGCGAGCTCCTCGCGTCGCATGGCGACGACGTGCGCTACGTCTGGCGCCACCTCCCCCTCAACGACGTCCATCCGGACGCCCAGCTCGCTTCCGAGGCAGCCGAGGCCGCTGCCGCGCAGGGGAAGTTCTGGGAGATGTACGACACCCTTCTGAGCCATCAGGATGACCTGTCGCCGCGCGATCTCGTTCAGTACGCGCGCGAGCTCGAGCTCGACGTGGACCGCTTCCGCGACGAGCTGCGCCGCCGTGAGTACGCGCCGCGGGTAAGCGAGGACGTGGCGAGCGCGGACGAAAGCGGCGTATCCGGGACGCCGACGTTCTTCATCAACGGCCGCCGCCATTACGGCGTGTACGACATCGACACGCTCACCGAGGCCGTGAAGGCGGCCAAGACCAGGGCCCGTCAGCTCGCCGTCTCCGGGGGGGAGCTCGAAGGCGCGCCCGTGCCCTGACGCAGCTAACGGGCGGCGGCTCCCGGCCGGCGGAGGATCCGGTCCAACGGGTCGCGAGATTGCTCAGAGATGGCCACGCGCGCCGGCTCCACCAGCGTGTCCTGCAGCCGGCGCGCCGCATCGAGGTGATCGCCGGTCCAGATCACTCGCACCCCGGCGGCGGTGGCCGGCGCCTCGTCGCCGCGCAGATCACGGGCGACCGCTGCCACGAGCCGCCCGTCGGCTGCCTGATCTGGAGCGAGCGGATCGGGCACGTCGTCGCGTCCATCGAGGCTGGCAGCGAAGTGGTCATACCAGCTGGTCACGTTGCCCGCCGCGTCGACGAGCTCCCGGCGGGCGGCCGAGCGGTCGCCCCCGTGGGCGCCGTCTCGCTCCCAGAGGTCGAGCACCGCGTCGGCGGCGAGACGGACACCCGTGGCGCCGGTGACGAGCGCGGCGACGTCCGAGAGCGGAGCCGGCTTTGACCCGCGCTCACCGAGGTACTCGCGGAAGACGTCGTCGAGACGCCGGTTGGCCGCCGCCGCCTGGAGTGCCGCCCTGCGCGGCGGCGGTGCCTGCGCGCCCGAAGGATCGCAACGTCCGACACCGTAGGCGACCGCCTCTGCGAGGTAGCGCGCGCCGTCAGAGTACGCCTGCGCGAGTGCCCGGCCGAGCGCGGCGGTTGCCCCGCGCGGCCAGAACAGCAGGCCCACCGCGAGGCTGACTGCGCCGCCGATGGCCACGTCCTCCACGCGGACGAGGCCGATCTTCCAGCCGGCGGGAACGATGATGTTGAACAGGATCAACAGCGTGAGGGTGAACGCGGCCTGACCGGCTGCAAACGAGATCGTCGCCGGCGCGAGTCCGGCGAACAGGACGACGATCGGCAAGAGCGCCCACAGCACCGTCGTATTCGTCCCGATCAGATATACGAGAACGCCGCCGATGAGAAATCCGACCGCCGTTCCGAGGAGCGCGAAGACGATGTTCTGGCCGGTGCTGAGAGCATTGGAGCGCAGCACCGACAACGTGCCGAGGACGACCCAGAACCCGTGCTGGACGCTGCTCAGGTCGGCGACCAGAACCGCGAGGGCCAGCCCGACGGCGCCTCGGATGCTGTTGCGAAGCCACAGCGACTGCCGCGCCGCGTGGGCGGCCGCACGCTCTCCGGCTGCCGTCAGCAGGCCTGCGAAGCCCTCCGGCTGGCGCCCAACGAGTCGATCGATCCACGATCGCCGCACCGCCGCCGCCGCATATTCGCTGTTCGCGGCGATCTGCGACGTGATGAAGCTCAGCTCCTGCGCACGGAAGCTCGGGTCAAGCGATGACACGACGCCCCGCGCGCGTTCTGTCCCGCCATCGGGCGTGTCCGCGGCGGCGGGCAAGCGTGCGACGGTTATCCGCTCCAGCTCGGCCAGCGTGGCTTGTAGCGTGGCGAGCGCGTCGCGCAGTCGGTCAACGGGGCACCGCGGCGTCTGGAGGAGCTCGGCCGCGCGCTCCAGCACGTCGGCGGAGGCGAGCTTCACCGCTGCGACGGCAGGAATTGGCCGTCCCCGATGCTTCGGGGCAGATCGCAGGACGATCGCGTTCAGCCACCGAAGCTCGTCCACGAGGCGGATGACTGCGCGCGCGTCGGTACTCAGTCCGCTCGGGCGGTACGGCGTCGCGAAGAACACCCTCTGCAGCTTGTGGACAGCGCCGTCCGCGTCGGCGACCGCCGCGCGACGGGCCTCCTCGGCGGCAGGACCGCGGTCGCTCATCGCATAGCTGACGTCCGCGCGCAGCCGAGCCGCCAGCGCGCGGCACGCGGCGATGGCTGCGGAGCGGACCGGATTGCGCGCCGGTGCGGGCCACAGTAGGGAGATCGCGAGCAACGATGCCCCCACGGCGAGTCCCCAGCCGGCGATGCGGTCCGGGATCGAGGAAGGCGAGCCGGGTAGCGACACCGGCAGGATGAACGACAGCAGGAGCGCGGTGCTCGCGCTGGCGAGAACCGAGCTGATCACGCCCGCGAACAGGACCACGAAGGCGATGACTCCCATCGCCACCACCGCCAGCCATGTGGTCCGCGAGGCGAGCGTGCCGATGCAGATGAGCACGGCGCAGGTCGTCCCGAGCGCCGCCTGATCCAACAGCCGGTCCCTGATCGGGCCGGTGAAATCCACCAGCAGCAGCATGGCGAACGAGCCGAAGGCGGCGAACAGGCTGATGGCCGGGTTGCCGATCACCTTGTCGCCGAGCGCGAACATCGCCGGCATGATCAGCATGGCGCGCGTGGCGCGGCGGAGCGCTCCGTACGCGGGGTCGTGGGCTCGCAGCCACAGTCGAGCGGCCGACCACAACCGGAGAGGGCTACGCGACGATGCGATGGAGAACACGATACGCGTCGCCCCGCAAGGCGGCCGGTGCGAAGCTACGCCGTTCCAGTCGCGGCCGGCCGCGGGGGGCGTGGCCGACGCGCAGTCGGCGTGAAGTGATGCGTTCTGTTGCCACCCCTCGGCAATAAAACGCATCAGTTCCCGGCTGTCCGCTCGCAGAGCACGTGCGGCGGTCCCGCATGCTCGATCTGGCGCTCGCAGGGCACGTGCGGCGGTCCCGCATGCTCGATCTGGCGCACGCAGACGAAGCCGGTCTTCTCCATCACCCGCGTGACGCCCGCTCCCGCGATACGCGACCCGCGTCAGCGCGCCGCGACCGGCGCCGGCGCGCTCGGCTGCGGTGACAGCACGCGCTCCTGCCCGGCGGCGGCGTCGATCGGCTGACCGGCGAGCTGCCCGCCGGCGCAGTCCGCGCAGACGACGACGCGCCGTGGGTTGCGGATCCCTGCCAGTCCGAGCAGCCCGCCGAACGCTACGAGCACGGTCGAGATGCCGACGCCGACATGGAACGCGTGCACCGAGGCAGCTTGGACAGCGTCGGCGACGTCAGCGCCCGCAGTTGCGGCGTCGACGCGCGCAAGAGTCTGCCGGCGTGCGGCGGCGACCGCGCTGCGCGCGGCGGGGGAGAGCGGACGGCCGGCGAGGCTGTGATCGAGCCGCGAGGAGAACTGCGCCGAGATCGCCGCCCCCACGGCGGCGATGGCGAGCAACCCGGCGACCCGCGCGATCGCGTTGTTGATGCCCGAGGCGATGCCGGCATTGGACTCCTCGGCGTCCGAGAGGACGGTCGCGGTGAGCGGGGCGACGGTCGAGGCGAGGCCGAGCGAGAAGACCAGCAGCGCGGGCAGCAAGTCCGTGAAGTAGTTGACGTGGGCGCCGATTCGCAGCATCAGGGCCAGGCCCACCGCGGCCACCAGCGGCCCGAGGCCCATGAACATGCGCGGCCCGAAGCGGTCGGCGAGCCTCCCCATCCGCTTGGAGAGCGCGAACATGACGATCGTCGAGGGCATGAGCGAGACGCCGGCCTTGAGCGCGCGGTAGCCCGCGACCTCCTGCAGGAACAGGCCGAGCAGGAAGAACGTCACGCCAAGACCGCCGTACATCGTGAACGTCTGCATGTTTCCGACGGCGAAGTTGCGGCGCCTGAACAGCCCGAGCGGCAGCATCGGCGCCGGCGTGCGCCGCTCGTGCACCAGGAATAGGCCGAGCAGCAGCGCTCCGCCCAAGCCGGTGCCCCATACCTGAGGGCTGCTCCAGCCGACGACCGGCTGGCGGATCAGCGCGAGCACCGGCCCCGCGAGGCCGAGGAAGGTGAGGACGGCGCCGAGCCAGTCCACCGGAGGATGCTCGGCGCCAGGCGGTCGCGCAGGGACCGCCCGTGCGACGAGCAGGAGCGTGACCGCCACGAACGGGACGTTCACCGCGAAGATGAGCCGCCACGAGATCGCATCGACGAGGAAGCCCCCGGCGAGTGGCCCGACGACCGTGGCGATACCCGACCAGGCGGTCCACGACCCAATCGCGCCGCCGCGCTCCGGGGGCGGGAACGTCGCCACGATCACGGCCAAGGCGCTGGGCGTCAACAGCGCCCCGAAGGCTCCCTGGACTACCCGGCATGCGATCAGGACCTCGATGTTCGGAGCGAGCGCGCAAAGCAGCGACACGACCCCGAACCCGGTGACGCCGAGCGAGAACACTCGCCGCTCGCCGAACACGTCGCCGAGCGAGCCGCCGACCAGGATCAATGACCCCAACGCGAGCAGGTAGCCGTTGGAGACCCATTGCTGTCCCGCCAAGCCGCCGCCGAGGTCGGCGCGAATCGCGGGCAGCGCGACATTGACCGCGGTCGCGTCGAGACCGGCGACGAATGAACCCATGATCGCCGCGATCAGCGCCAGGCGCTTACGGCTATCGGACCCCGTCGGGGAGATGGCAACCATCCAGCACCCCAGCATGACGCTGATGTCAACTCGGCCAGTGCGCAGCGACCGGCGTATGGCAGTTGCTCGCGCACGGCGAGGGCCGGCGCGAGCTCGCCAAACCTCGGGAAGGATCTACTACCTAGGGTAGTCTTACAGCCCGTAGTAGAAATCCACCAGAGGAGACGCACTCATGAAACGAGGCGCCGTGTTCGCTTCGATCCTTCTCGTCGGCCTCGCCTTCGCCGCAAGCGGCCTGGCGCGGCAGTCAAGGCCAATCCGTGGCCGTGCCGTCGCGGCAAGCCAGCCCGACCAGGTGATCCAGTGGAACCGCGAGTTGCTGGCGCTGCTCCAGGTCCCGGGCGCACAGGCCGCCGCGATCCATCCGACCCGCACCCTGGCCATCACCCAGCTCGCGGTCTATGACGCCGTGAACGCGATCGAGGGCAAAGACACGCCATATCTGTTCAGCGAGCGAGCGCCTCGCGACGCCTCCAGCGAGGCCGCTGCCGCGGCGGCGGCCCGCACCGCGCTGCTGGCGCTGCTGCCGAGCCAGCAGTCCGCGATCGACGCCACGTACCAGTCCTCGCTGGCCCAGCTCGGCTCCGGATCGAGGGTCGAGCAAGGGATCCGCGTCGGCGAGGAGGCGGCGAACACGATTCTCGCCGCGCGCGCCCACGACGGGGCGACGGTGACGCCGACGCCGTACGCGCCGCAAGCCGGCCCCGGCGAGTACCAGCTGACGCCGCCCAGCTTCGCGCCGGCGGCGTTCAGCCAGACCGCGCACGTGACGCCGTTCGTGCTGAGAAGCGCCAGCCAGTTCCGGCCGCCTGCGCCGCCGTCGCTCACCAGCGCCCGCTACGCCGATGCCTTGCGCGAGGTGAAGTCGCTGGGCGAACTTCACAGCGCGACGCGCAGCGCGGATCAGACGGCGATCGGGCGCTTCTGGGGCGCGGCCCCGATCTGGATCGTGTGGAACCAGATCGCCGAGCAGGCCGGGGTGGCCTTCCACAACGGCCCCGCGCAGGACGCGCGGATGCTGGCCCTGCTCGACACCAGCCTCGCGGATGGCGCGATCGCGCTGTACGACGCCAAGTACGCATACCACCGCTGGCGTCCTGTCACCGCGATCACAGCCAGCGACCAGGGCAACCCAAGCACCACAAGCGACCGCGACTGGGTGCCGCTGGCCAACACCGCCAACGATCCGAGCTATCCCGGCGCGCACGCCGAGTTCAGCCAGGCGGCGGCGTCGGTGCTTCAGGACTTCTTCGGCACCGACACGTTCGCGTTCTCGCTGACCAACGCGACCACCGGGATCACGAGGAGCTTCGAGAGCTTCTCCCAGGCTGCCGATGAGGCAGCCGCGAGTCGCATCTTCGCGGGGCAGCACTTCCGCTTCGACGAGGACGCCGGGCAGGCCCTGGGCGGGCAAGTCGCCGACTTCGTGCTGGACAACGCGCTGCTGCCGCTGAGCGCCCGCAGGTAGCGCCGACACCCCGCGAGCGCCGCAGGTAGCGCCGAGCGCCCCGCGAGCGCCCGATAGCGTGAGGGAGCGGAGCGGCCCTGTCGGACGCCGCTCCGCCCCTCTAAGCTCGATCCCCGCAACGGCTGCCCGACCGCGGCGGTCGGCGCGCGCTGCCGGCCCCGCAGCCGCCTCTTAGTGCGCCGCCCGCGCGTGCTTGGGCAGCCAGAACACCGCAGCGCAGGCCGCGACCAGCAGCCCCACCGCAACCAGCAGCGCGTGATCGGTCGCGCCCACGAACGCGGCCGGGCCGCGGCCGCTCCCGACCGTGTCGAAGAGCACGGTTCCCACCGCCGCGATCCCGAGCGAGATAGCGAGCTGCTGCACCGACTGGAGCAACCCGGACGCCGATCCGAGCTCGTGGGGACGGACGCCCGCGAGGATCACATCGAACATCGGCACGAACACCATGCCCATCCCGAAGCCGGTGATGGTCAGCGGTCCCGCAAGGTCCCAGGCGCTGACGCCGCCGCCCGCCGACCGCAGCACGAGGTCGACGACGATCAGGCCGCCCGCCATGGTCACGATCCCGAGGTGCATGGTCGTGCGGCCGATCCTGTTCAGGAGCGCGGAGGAGGTGATCGAGCCGGCGATGGCCGCGACAGGGATCGGGACGGTCGCGATCCCCGAGTCGAGCGGGCTGAAGCCGAGGCCCGTCTGGAACATCACGTTCAGCGCGATGATCATTCCGCCCATCGCGCCGATGAAGCCGACCACGACCGCAAGTCCCGCGACGTACGGGCGGCGGCGCAGGATCGAGGGCTCGACCAGCGGAGCGCGGCGCTGGCGCGCCCGGCGGCCCTGGAGCGCGGCGAACGCGCCGAGCATGACGACGCCGCCCGTCAGCAGTGCGAACGCCCATCCCGGCCAACCGTCCTGGCGACCCTGGATCAGCGGATAGACGAGCGCGACGCTGCCCGCCATCGCCAGCGCGACGCTCGGTACGTCGAGCCGGGCGCCGGGGGCAGACGGCGCGTTGCGCGGCAGGAAGCGGCGGCCGGCGACGATCGCGGCCACGCCCAGCGGCAGGTTGACGAGGAAGATCGCCCGCCAGCTCACGCCGAGCAGATCGAGGTTGACCAAGCCGCCGCCGACGAGCGGTCCCCCGACGGCCGCGAGCCCCATCACCGGTCCGAACACGGCAAGCGCCTTCTGCTGCCCCTGGTCGCCGAACAGCTCGCGGATCAGGCCGAAGCCCTGCGGCACCATGGTCGCCGCGATCGCGCCCTGGATCGCCCGTCCGCCGATCAGCGCCAGCGGCGACGGCGCGAGCGCGCAGAACGCCGAGGCGGCGACGAACCCACCCATGCCGAACAGCAGCACGCGGCGGCGCCCGAGCGTGTCGCCGAGGCGGCTGCCGAGCAGCAGCGTCGCCGACATGGCCAGCGTGTAGCCGGCGGAGATCCACTCGAGGTCGGCATACGACCCGCCCAGGTCCTTGCGGATCGCGGGGG
>Ga0213882_10000493_pt1 | contig 12999 bp, 6 predicted proteins | sample BarmaccoBMER_R09_FD_160106 | JGI IMG/M metagenome (GOLD analysis project Ga0213882, IMG submission 160106) | Barbacenia macrantha exposed rock microbial communities from rupestrian grasslands, the National Park of Serra do Cipo, Brazil - ER_R09 ...
TGGGCCACGATGCGGTTCAGCTCGGCGAGCGCTTCGATCTGGTCGACGATCACCTTGCGCATCTGCGCGGTGCTCTCGGCCGCCTCCTGCGGCATCTCCAGCACGCCGCGGCGGAGCTCTTCGCGGGTGGCCTCGAGCTCGGTGTGCATCTCGGCGGCCATCTGCTTCATGCTCGTGACCAGCGTGGAGAACTTCTCGGCGGACTGCTTGAACATCGCATCCGCTTCGCGCGTCGTCTGCTGGTAGATCTTCTGCATCTGTTCGCCGGTCGCCTGGCGCGCCTCCTCGGCATTGGCCCGGATCGCCTCGAACTGGCGGCTGATCGCGGTCGAGCCGGCCCCGGCCGTCTCCGCCACCACGCGGGCGATGTCGCGTGCGCGCTCCTCGGCCGCGGCCAGCGATTCATCGAGCAGGCCCGTGAAGCGTGACAGCCGCTGGTCGAGGTCGGTGGTGCGCAGATCAATGGTCGTGATCAACGATTCCAGCGCCGCCTTGCGGTCGGAAATCGAGGCATTGGCGTCGCGGTTGCTCTGCTCCACGACGGCCGCGGCCTCCGCCAGCGCCCGACCATGGGCGTCGAACTGGCTGGACAGCGCACCGAGATCCTCGAGCACCCTGGAGGTCTTGGTGTTGAACACCGAAAGCTGGTCGGCCAGCGTCTCGCTCGCGGAGCCGTTGCGCATGGTGACGTCGTTCATCGCGGAGACGAAGTCGGCGACGCGGGTGACCAGCGCGCGCTCCAGCGAGTTGAGATTGTCGTGCGCTCCGGTCAGGACCTCCTGCAGCAGGATGTTGCCTTCGCGTAGGCGCTCGAACAGCGCAACCGTATCGGTGCGCAGGATCTTGCTGGTCTCCTGCATCTCGGTCACGGCGGCGATCGACACCTGGCGCGACTGCTCGATTGCGGTGCGCGAGGCCTGTTCCATGTCCCGCAGCGACTTGTTCAGCGCACTGGTGGCGAGTTCGCCGGCCGAGGTGATGGTTCGCGCGACCTCCGAGCCGTTGCCCATCATCGACTGGGCGAAGGCTTGGCCGCGGCTCTCGATCGACTTCAGCGCATCGGAGGTGACACGATCGACCTCGATAGTGAGCTGGCCGGTCTTGGCGCCGATGGCTTCGATCAGCTGGCCGCGCCTGCCGTCGAGCAGTTGCGACAACCGCTCGGTCTGCTGCTGAACGTAGCCGACCATCTCGTCGGTCTTGCCGGACACCGCGGAGCCGAGCGAATTGCCGGCCGCGAGCACCGAGCGCTCGATCTCCGCCGATACCGACTTCATCCGCGTCGAGACCTCGTTGGAGGCCGACACGAGGGCGTTCTGGGCATTGAGCGCGCTGGCCTGGATGTTGTCCGTGGTGTTCGCAGTCACCGCGGTGAGGGAGCGTTCGAGTTCGGTCGAGATCGCCTTGATCTGGCCAACCGCCTGCGCGCCGGTATCGGTCAGCGAGCCATGCGCCTCGCGCGCGCTGCTCAGAATCGAAGCGGCGGTGTCGGTACCGGCCGCGGACAGCGTCCGCTCGACCTCTGTCGCCAGCGTGGTGATCTGCTTGGTCGTTTCGGAAGAGGCGTCGACGAGCGTCCTCTGCGCTTCGCGCGCGCCCATCGTGATGGCTTCCGCGGTGGCGTTTCCAGCCGCCGTCAGCGAGCGCAGCACTTCGGCGGCCAGCGTCTTGACCTGGCTCGTCGACTCGGAGGACGCATTGACGAGGGTTGCCTGCGCCTCGCGGGCGCCGGATGTGATGGCTTCTGCCGTGGCGGTTCCGACCACCGAGAGCGAACTCTGGATGTCGGCCCCCAACGTCTTGACGTGCTTGGCCGCTTCCGCGGAGGCCGCGACCAGCGTGTTCTGCGCCTCGCGCGCGCCGGCCGTGATCGTTTCCGCGGTGGAGGTACCCGCCATCGACAACGACCGCTGCACATCGGCGGCGAGCGCCTTGACGTGATCGGCGGCATCGGAGGACGAACTGACCAGCGTGGACTGCGCCTCGCGCGCCCCGGCAACAATCGCCTCGGCCGTGGCCGTACCGGCGGCCGACAGCGTTCGCTCGACGTCGGCGGCCAGCGTCTTGATCTGGCTCACGGTATCGCCTGACGTCGACACCAGGCTGAGCTGCGCGTCGCGCGCGCTGTTGAGCACGGAATTGGCCGCGTTGGTGCCGACCGCGGTCAGCGCACGCTCGACCTCCGAGGACGTCATCTTCAACTGCGCGCCGACATCCGAGGAAACGGTGAGCAGCGCCTGCTGGGCGGCGCGCGCACCGGTCTGGATTGTCTCAGAGGTGTTGACCACGAGATTGGTCAGCGAGCGCTCGGCGTCCTCGACATGCGACTTGATGCCCGATGACAAAAGCTCGGCGCGTGCCATCAGATCGTCGCTCGCCTGCCGCCCGCTGCTCTCGATGCGGCCCGCCACCGCTTCGACGCGGGAGCCGAGCAGGTCCTCGAACTGCGCCACGCGCGTATCAATGTCGGTCGCGACCGCGTCGACCTTGGCCTCGAGGCCCTGGTGGATTTCCTGGAAGCGGGCGACGATGGTGTCGGACAGTTGCGCGCTGCGACCATTGATCGTCTTGGTGACGCTCGCCACGCGCTGCTCGATCGCGTCGATCGCCTGCGCGGTGCCGCCGGTCAGCGAGGAGGTGAGGTAGGTCAGCCGCGAATCGATCGAGTGGATCGCCTGCGCCGCGCCGTCCGTCAGCGTCACCGCGAGCGTATTGAGCCGGGTGTCGATGGTGTCGGTCACCGAGCGTGCGCGGGTGTCGAAGGTTTGCTCGAGCGACTTGATCCGGCCGTCGATGGCGGAGTCGAAGAAGGCGATCTTGCCGTCCAGCGAGACGTCGAGATTGGTCACCCTGTTGCCGAGCGTGGTCTCGAACTGCAGCAGGCGCTGATCGAGCGCGGCCGTGATCTCGCCGCCGTTCAGGCTCACGCGGTTATCGAAGCTGTCGACATAGCTCTTCAGGCTGTCGGCGATCTCCTGGGTGCGCTGCCCCATGCGATCGACGATTTCGCCGCCAAAGGTCTTCACGGTGCGGTCGAATTCCGAGATGTGGCGCGTGATCAGCGCGCCGAGCGTGCCGCTGTCGCGGGCGAATTTTTCCGCGAGCTCGGCGCCCTGGTTCTTCACCAGTTCGTCGAACGAGCTCATCTGCAGCGACAGCGTGTCATGCGCGCTTTCGGTCTGGCTGACGACCTTGGTGACCAGCGCGTTGACGGTGGCATCCAGCTGGTCGCTCGCCTTCTCGCCCGACGTCATGATGCGCTCGGCGAGCTTATGGCCGGCTTCGTCGATCTTGCTGACGAGGTCGCCCGAGCGCAGCTCGAGCTCGAGCAGCAGCGAGTCGCCGGAATTCTTCAGGATGTCGTGGACCTGTTCGGTGCGTTCGGAGATGCCATCGACGATGACGGCGGAGCGCTGTTCGAATTCGGCGATGGTGCGGTCGATGCGCTCGTTGAGCATGTCGTGGACGCGCTCGGCGAGATCGGCAAACTCGTCATGGACGTGACCGGTCTTGAAATTCAGACTGGTGGTAAGGCGTTCGCTCGCGTCCAGCACGGAGCGGGTGGTCTCGGCGCTGGCCTCCTCGAGACGGTCGAGCAGTTCGCCGCCGCGCTCGCCGAGCGCCAGGATCATGTTGTCGCCGGCATTGCCGAGCGCCGCGGTGATATGGGCGCCGCGCTCTTCCAGGGCGCCGGTGATGCTTTTGGCGACTTCGTCGACGCGCGAGGCGATCGCATCCGAAATCAGCGCGATGTCGTGGCGCAGGTCGATCTGCACGCCGGAAATGGCGCTGCGGACCTGTTCGGCCTGTCCAACCAGATTGTCGCGCTGGTGAGCGATGTCCTGCAGCAGCGCCCGGATCCGCACCTCGTTATCGGTATAGGCGCGTTCCAGTGCCGCGACCTCGTTGGCGACCAGCGTCTCCAGTTCGCCGGCGCGTGCGATCGCGCGCTCGACGCCGTCGCCCATCGCGGCGACTTCGCGGCGGATCGCCTGGCCGACGGTGACCATCGAGTCCGACGTTGCCCCCTCAGGCTCGGAAAAGCGGATTGCGACCTGCGACATGGCCTGCGCAATCATTCGCAGTTCCTGGCCGCGCCAAGCGATGCTCGCCACGAAATAGAACAGCAGCACCGGCGCAAAGAACAGCGCCGCGAGACCCGCCAATATCATGACACCGGCGCTACCCTGGCCGATGGCGGCCTGCAGCGCGGGCAGGAAGCCGAACGTCAAGAGGCCGCAGCCGAGCGTCCAGACTGCAGCGAAGATGGTCGCAAGCCGGTAGAAGCTGCGGGCCGGCCGGCCCTTCTGCAACGCCTGCAGCAGCTGTCCGATGGTCTCGCGGTCGTCGTTGGCCGGGCGACGGGGCGGCTGCGGCTCGTTCATCGGCTCGAACACCGGGCGATCGGCAGCCGGCCGGATCTCGAAGGAAGGCTCGTCGAAGGTCAGCGCGGGCGGCGGGACCGGCGGGGAAGAAGCATCAGTCCGCGCGGCCGGTTCGGGCGCCGCGGCGTCGTTGATGTTCAAGGCTTCCTGGATGGCAGAAAGCGCAACTTCAGTAGGGTCTTTGACCTTCTTGGGGTTGTTCGCCATGTTCAGTCAGCCCTCATACTGATTTTCCGCAGGACGCCATGCGCAAGCACGTCCGCTGGCCTGAAACCGGCAGCAGCTCTGCATGGCGCCAGGACGAGGCCCGTCCGCCATCGCCCTGTCCGCCACATCCGGGACACATCCTATTGGGTGCGCGATGCGAAAGAAATGGCTGCGATTAAGACAATCTTAATCATTCTTATTCATCGTTAACAGCTTATTGCATTAACGCTTTCGCAGCTCTCGATTTTCTCCACCGGTGCTTTGGATTCGGGCGACTTTTGGTCCGAATTGGGGCTGATCTGTGGCGGGTACGCAAAACGTTCCGTTAACGATCCCCGTGATTGGCTGTGGCTGAACTGCCCACTCATGGCGAGAACAGACGGGGAATCGAGTTCCCGCCGGGCCTGCCGTGCAAGGAAACGGAAGCAGCGGATGTCCTCTTCGCCTTCGGTCGCGGATCGTGGCCCGATTGATCTCGAGCATCTCGGTCAGAGCACCCTCGGGAACGCCAGCCTTGCGCGCGAAGTCCTCGGCCTGTTCGCGGACCAGGCAGCGCGCGTGCAAAGGCAACTCGCGGCTGTGCCCCCGCACGCCGGCGCGTTGGCGCACACGCTGAAGGGATCGGCACGCGCCATCGGAGCGTTCGCCGTCGCGGACGCTGCGGCCGCCCTGGAACTGGCGATCCGCGAAGGACGGGCGCCCACGCGGGCGCTTGCCGATCTCGATACTGCGGTCAAGGCCGCGCGCGCGGCGGTCGAAGCGATTCTTCGCTAGCGGATGTTCCGGCGAAGTGGGATCCGGTTCGCCGACAAGAACGACAAGAACATGCGCCAACACCAAAATCTACGCCGCTTGCCGGCCATATTGGGTTGCCGGAGTGATCCATTATGGCCGGAAAGCCCGTCGTGTGCGTCACCGGGACTTCGCCCTGATCCCGGCGGCCGTTTTCGGGGGGAACCGCACTAGCGCGCAGCCGACCCGTCCGTTATAGGACGTCCCGAACCTCCGTCATTCCTGCACTATCCTTCCACCCCCGCATACGAGTTCACATGGCCAAGATCCACTTTGTCGACCATACCGGCGAGAAGCGCACAGTTGAAGTCGAGAACGGCGCGACCGTGATGGAAGCTGCGATCCGCAACGCTATTCCGGGCATCGAAGCCGAATGCGGCGGCGCCTGCGCCTGTGCGACCTGCCATGTCTATGTCGACGAAGCCTGGCGCGAGAAGGTCGGGCCGCCCTCGCCGATGGAAGAGGACATGCTGGATTTCGGCTTTGACGTCAGGCCGAATTCGCGCCTGTCATGCCAGATCAAGGTGAGCGACGAGCTTGACGGCCTCGTGGTCTCGACGCCGGAGCGGCAGGCCTAGGGCTCCGCACCAAAGCGCTCGCCGCGAGATCCCGCCGGGCGCCCCGAATCAATCCGGCTGTGCTAGTCGTGTCGCCCGATCTGACGCGGTTGGGGATAGCCGATGAGCGACGCCGGAGCGAAGGCCTTTCAGCGGGCCCGCCTGCAAAAGCAGCAGAAAAAGGCGGTCGACGGCCTGCTGTCCGCGGCGCTCGAAGCCTACAACGGAGCACGTTTCGCCGAGGCGCAGTTCATCTGCGGACAGGTACTCAACGTTGCGCCCGACAATTTCGATGCGCTCGGGCTGCTCGGTCTCAGCCAGCTCGACGGCAGTCAGAAGGAGGAGGCCGAGGCGACGCTCAGGCGCGCCGTCGGGGTCGATCCGCGCTCGGCCGAGGCGCACTGCAACCATGGCGTCGCCTTGTTCGAACTCAAGCGCTATGAGGAGGCCTGCGCGGCCTATGAGCGGGCGCTGTCGCTGAAGCCGAAATATCTGACCGCGCTCAACAATCTTGGCAACGCCTGGAAGCATCTCAAAAGTTTGGAAAAGGCGATCGAGTTCTACAAGCGAGCGATCGCGCTCGATCCGCGCTATGCCGATGCCTGGACCAATTGCGGAACGGCGCACCTGATGCTGTCGCAAATCGAGGAGGCCAGGCTCTGCTTTGCCGAGGCCTTGCGTCTGCAGCCACGCCATGTCGAGGCGCTGGTGGAGATGGCCAGGATCGAGGTCATGCATCGGCAATTTGCCGCAGCCAGGAGCCGGCTCGACACGGCGCTAACCCTGCGACCGAAATCGCCCGAAGCGCTTGTGGCTCGCGGCTCGCTGCTGGTCGAACTCGGCGATGTCTCGGCGGGCTACCGGGATTGCGAGGCGGCGGTGGCGCTCGCGCCGACGCGGACGACCGCCTTGGTTGCCTGCGCCGAGGCGGCGAAGCTGGCCGGCATTTCCACGCGTGCTGCCGAACTCGCACGCGAAGCGCTGAAGCAGATCCCGAACGATTCGCGCGCGCTGACCGTTCTCGGCAGCTGCCATGCCGCTTGGGGCGACATTCCCGGTGCCATCGCCAGATATGACGAGGCGCTGGCCGCCAGCCCCGACGACGAGGTGGCGATCTCGCAGAAGATTTTCGCTCTCGATTTCCTCGCCGGCGCGGATTTTGCGGTCCAGCAGGAGGCCCGGCGGGTTTGGTGGACCCAGATCGGCTCGCTGGTTTCGCGATGTGAACTTCGCGAAATCGACATCGATCCGGAACGGCGACTGCGCATCGGATACGTCTCCTCCGACCTGCGGCAGCATTCCGCAGGTCTTGCGGTGTTGCCGATCTTTCAGGCCCACGATCACCGGCAGTTCGCCATTATCGCCTATCATTGTTCGAGCACGAACGACGCGGTCACAGAGCAGTTCCGGGCCTGCACCGACCAATGGGTCGACGCGGCCGAGATGTCGGACGACGAACTCGCCACGCGCATTAAGGCCGACCGTGTCGACATCCTCGTCGATCTCTCAGGGCACACGGCAGGCAACCGGCTCGCCGTGTTCTGTCGCAAGCCCGCGCCGCTTCAGGTCAGCGCGTGGGGCAACGCCACCGGGACCGGCGTTCCTCTCATCGATTTCCTGTTCGGCGACCAGGTCGCTATCCCGGAGCAGGCACGGCCGCTGTTTGCCGAGCGGATTGCCGATTTGCCGTGCCTGATAACCATCGCGTTGCCGGACATTCCGGTCGGCCCCTCGCCGATGCTCAAAAAGGGATTTCCGACCTTCGGCGTCTTCAACCGCATCGACAAGATCACGGATGAGGCGATCGCGGTGTGGGCGCGGATCCTCAGCGCAATCCCCGATGCGCGTCTGGTACTCAAGCATCTCGTGCTCGATGAGTCCCATGTCCGAACCACGTTGCTCGACCGATTTGCCGCGGCTGGGGTCGCTCTGGACAGGGTGAGCTGTCTTGGGAAGTCGGATCGTCCCCTTCATCTGCGCGCCTTTGACGAGATCGATATCTCGCTGGACCCGTTTCCGCAAAATGGCGGCGTGAGCACCTGGGAGTCGCTCTACATGGGCGTACCGGTCATCACCAAGCTCGGCACCACGACATCATCGCGGGCCGCCGCGTCGATCCTCGCCGCGATCGGGCTGACCGAGTTCATCGCTCCCGATGAGGAGGCCTATGTCGAGATCGCCCGCCGCGCGGTCGCGGCGCCTCACGCCCTCGCGGAGTTGCGCGCCGGATTGCCGGGCCGTATCGCAACGTCGGAGGCGGGTGATCCCGTGCGCTACACGAGGGCGGTGGAGAGCTGGTATCGCCGCTTCTGGCGCGATTATTGCGCACGCGCTTCGCTGTCATGACCTGGACCGGGCCGCCGCCGCTGGTTTGTGGTCGGCGCGGCCGGTCCGAATCAATCCGAATGTGCTAGTCAGGTCGCCGCGTCGAAACTGGCGGAGAAAAGGTAATGGCCGATGCCGGATCGCGAGCCTTTCAGCGGGCTCGCCTGCAGAAGCAGCAGAAGAAGGCGATCGATGAGCTCTTGGCCGCGGCGCGCCAGGCCCTGGACGGTCGCCGCATGACCGAGGCCCAGTTCATTTGCAGTCAAGTCCTCACCTTCGCTCCGGACAATGCCGAAGCGCTTCGATTGCTCGGGATGTCCCAGCTGGAGGCGGGGCAGCTGAGCGAGGCGGAGATCACGCTTGGGCGGGCGATCGCAGCCGGATCGCGCTCGCCTGAACTCCTGTGCAATCGCGGGGCAGCGCTTTTCCGGCTTGGACGTTTCGCCGACGCGCGTGAACTGTTTCAAGCCGCGCTGGTCCTGAATCCGAAGCACATGGTGGCGCTGACGAACCTTGCGGTCGCCTTGCGCCGGCTCGACCGGCATGAAGAGGCGCTGAAGATTTACGAGCGGGCGCAGGCCCTTGCTCCGGACGACGCGGACATCTGGTATGAGCGCGGCGTGACCCATACCGCGCGCGGCCGGATCAGCGACGCGTTGCGCTGTTATGAGCAAGCCCTGCGACTGGACCCGCGTCACGTCGACGCCATGGTCGGGCAGGCCGTGATGCTGATCCTTCTGTCCCGCCTGTCCGCCGGGCGCGAGCTGCTCGACAAGGCCATCGCGCTTCGGCCCTCGAACCATGAGGCTCTGCATCATCGCGCCAGCCTTTTGCTCAGGCTGGGCGATCTTCCCGGCGCGCTGCGCGATGCGGAAGCCGCGGTCGCGGCGGCGCCCGCCGAGCAGCAGCATCTGCCGCTGATGGCGCGGGCCGACGTCGCGTTCGCGATGAAGGATACCGGCCTCGCAGTCTCGCTTGCCGAACGGGTGCTGCAGAGCTGGCCGGCCTCGGCGCGCGCGTACATCATGCTTGCGTCCTGCCGCGTGGCGGCGGGCGACATCGCCGAGGCGGTCGCGTTCTACGATCGCGCCATCGCGCACGCTCCGGAGGAGCACACCGCGATTTCCGGCAAGATCTTCGCGCTCGAATTCCTCGATGGGGTCGATGTCGCCGACCAGCAGGCGGCGCGTCGCCTGTGGTGGGAGCGGATCGGCTCGACCCGTCCGCGCCGCAGGCTCGAGCGCATCGATACCGATCCGCAGCGACGCCTGCGCGTCGGCTATGTGTCGGGCGACTTCCGCGATCACTCGGCCGGCTTCATCATCCGGCCGGTGCTGCGTTGCCACGATCGGACCGCGGTCGAAGTCTTCGCCTACAGCACCAATGCGAAGCCCGACGCTATCGTCGATGAGTTCCGCGCGTTGGTCGAGCACTGGCGCGACGTCGCGCAGATGTCGCCCGACGAACTCGCCGACTGCATCGTGGCCGATCGCATCGACATCCTCGTCGATTGCTCGGGACATACCGAGGGATCGCGGCTGGCAGTGTTCGCGCGCAAGCCGGCTCCCATTCAGGTCAGCGCATGGGGCCACCCGACCGGGACGGGCATGCCGGTGATGGATTATCTGTTTGGCGACCAGGTCGCAATTCCCGAGCAGGTCCGACCGCTGTTTACGGAAAAACTCGCCGACCTGCCCTGCCTGATCACGCGCGAGCCGATCGGTCTTCCGGTCTCTGCGCTGCCGATGCTGAGGCGGGGCCATGTGACCTTCGGCGTGTTCAACCGGATCGACAAGCTGTCCGACCAGGCGGTTGCCTTGTGGTGCCGCATCCTGGCCGCGGTCCCCGACGCGCGTCTGATCGTCAAGCATATCGCTCTCGACGATCCGGCGGTGCGGCAACGGCTGATGGCGCGATTTGCCCAGCACAGCATTCCGCCCGAGCGCATCACATTCCTCGGAGACTCCGATCGTACCGCGCATCTGCGCGCCCTGGACGAGGTGGATATTTCACTGGATACGTTCCCGCAGAATGGCGGCGTCAGTACCTGGGAATCGCTTTACATGGGCGTGCCTGTGGTGACCAAGCCCGGCAATTGTGTCGGCTCCCGAATGTCGGCCTCGATCCTGACCGCGATCGGCCTCACGGATTTCGTCGCGTCCGGCGATGACGACTATCTCGCGATAGCAACGCGCTTCGCCGCACAGCCGGAGCTCCTTTCAGCGCTGCGCGCGGGTCTGCCCGCGCGGATCGCAAATTCCGAGGCTGGCGACGCGGTCCGCTATACGGCGGCCGTGGAGGCTCACTACCGGCGCTTCTGGCGCGATTATTGCGCCTCGGCCGGCGCTGCCTGAGTTCCATCGGCTCGTTCCACGCCGCGCCGGAGCCATGGTCGCAGCTTTTCGATAATCTCCGGCGTCAGCGGCGTCGGCCTCCGGGTCATGTCATCGATCAGGACCGTCACCGCCTTTGCCGAGGCGACGCATTCGCCTTCTGAGAAGACGACCTGATCGAATGTCACGGAGGTTCGTCCCAATCTGGCCACGCCAAGGCCGAGCTCGATCCGTCCCGGCCAGCGCAACTCGGCGCGGAAATGGATGTCGAGCCGCACCATGATCCAGGCGAGCCCGTCGGGCACTAGGCCGTATTTCGGATCTTTCATCAAAGTCACGCGGCCGGTCTCGAAATAGGTCGCATAAACAGCGTTATTGACGTGCTGATTGGGATCGAGATCGGCAAATCGCACGTTGTCGGTGAGGCGGTAGGGAAAGTCCTCCAATCGAGGCGTCGATGCGGCAGGGGCTTCGACTTGGGTCTCCACTCGTGTCTCGATTTGAGGCGGCGCGTTCACCGATTGATCTCCGTCATTTCCATGCCCTTACAGCCCAGTTAATCCTCTCCGGCAAGCGGCCCGGGCGGGCGCTAGGGGTCATTTATGGCTTTTCTCGCCCTTCCGCCTTGGCTAGACAGGCCTAGCCCACCTCGCGCCACCGAGACCCTCGCGGCGCGGCCCAACCGAACAACGAAGCGACAGAAGCGATATGAGCGAAGCGATCAAGACTGACGTGCTGATCATCGGTGCCGGCCCGTGCGGCCTATTTGCCGTATTCGAACTGGGCCTGCTCGACATCAAGGCGCATCTTGTCGACATTCTCGACAAGACCGGCGGTCAGTGCTCCGAGCTCTATCCGGAAAAGCCGATCTACGACATCCCCGGCATTCCGATGGTCACGGGGCAGGGGCTCACCGCTCAGCTGATGGAGCAGATCAAGCCGTTCCATCCGACCTTCCATCTCGGCGAGATGATCGACACGATCGAGAAGATCGGCGATCCGGCGTTCCGCGTGACCACCGATGCCGGCAAGGTGTTCGAGTGCAAGGTGGTCGTAATCGCCGCGGGCGGCGGCTCGTTCCAGCCCAAGCGTGCGCCGGTGCCGGGCGTCGAGGCCTACGAAGGAACCTCGGTGTTCTACTCGGTCCGCAAGATGGAGCAATTCCGCGACAAGGAGATCCTGATCGTGGGTGGCGGCGATTCCGCGCTCGACTGGACCCTCAATCTGCATCCGCTCGCCAAGCGCATCACGCTGGTGCACCGGCGCGACGATTTCCGCGCTGCTCCGCACAGTGTGGAGCAGATGCGCGGGCTGGTCTCCGCGGGGAAGATGGACCTCAGGATCGGTCAGGTCACGGCGCTCGAGGGCGCGAGCGGCGTGCTCCGAGGCGCCACGATCAAGGGCAACGACAATACGCTCACCAACATCACCTGCGACGCGATGCTGCCGTTCTTCGGCCTCACGATGAAGCTTGGCCCGGTCGCCAACTGGGGCATCGCGCTGGAGAACAATCTGATCCCGGTCGAGACCTCGGCATTCGAGACCAGCGTGCCCGGAATTTTTGCGATCGGCGATATCAATACCTATCCTGGCAAGCTGAAGCTGATCCTGTGCGGCTTCCACGAGGGCGCATTGATGGCGCAAAAGGCGCATCGTTACGTCTATCCGGAGAAGCGGCTGGTCTTCCAATATACGACGTCGTCCTCGAGCCTGCAGAAGAAGCTCGGGGTCGGCTGATCGAACGGCGTCGTTACAGTGTGTTGCTGGTAGCCGAAATCGTCACTCAATGGATGTGTTCTCGGCACGAGCAGGCTATCATTGTCGCGCAGCCTTTCTGAAATCCCGCGGCTTCGCGCTTGAAGGCGCTCCCGCCGCGAACTCTTGAAACGGCCGCATTCGTACGCGCCCTCGATATGCGTGTTGCGCAAGCGGCCATTCCATACGAGGACAGGTGAAATGATGATGCAGAACGTGCTCTCCGGATTTCGGCAGATGCCACAGATGCTGCGGCGTTGCGTCCTGAGCAGCCTTGTCATCTGCGCGGTCGTGGGTGCCGCGCCTGTACGCGCGGACGAACCGTCGGCGGCCGGTCTCTGGCAGAAGGTCGAGGATGGCCGGCCGGTGCTCTATGTCCTTGTCCTCGATCACAACGGCATCTTCGAAGGTGTCATGGCGAAGCTGTTCCCGAGGCCGACCGATCCGCCCAACCCGGTGTGCTCGGGCTGTACCGACGACCGCAAGAATGCGCCGTGGCTCGGCATTTCCTTCATCCGCGACATGAAGCGGGCCGGCTTGAAATATGAGGACGGCAATGTCCTCGACCCGCGAAGCGGCAAGATCTACAGCGCGAAGATGACGATGAGCGCGGATGGTCAGGAACTGACACTCCGCGGCTATATC
>Ga0213882_10000495_pt1 | contig 12972 bp, 10 predicted proteins | sample BarmaccoBMER_R09_FD_160106 | JGI IMG/M metagenome (GOLD analysis project Ga0213882, IMG submission 160106) | Barbacenia macrantha exposed rock microbial communities from rupestrian grasslands, the National Park of Serra do Cipo, Brazil - ER_R09 ...
AAAGCTCCGCAGACCTGAGAAAGCATCTCTCAGCATGCACGCGATTGGAGGCGCCGCCACGAGCAGATAAAAAGGTATGTTCCGACCTGACACCAAACCTAGGTGAGCCCAAAGCACGATGGACAGCGCATCGCCTAGTTTTCGATGGACCACGCACCAGCCTAAGGATGCGATGCCAAGGAGCAGCATGCATTCGAAGAACAATGCGGTCCCGCGGTGAAAGCTGATTGACTGATATTCATTGATGTTGTCGAGCAGTTTGGAATCGCTGAGATACGAAAAGATATGTTGGTGCAGTCGCCACCCGTACGGGTTGATCAGAGTAGCCAGAGCACAAAGAAGCGTGCTAATCGCGAATGGCGACGCGGAGCTAACCGAATGCGCGAGCGAGTCCGCCCGCAGAATTCCATTCAGAACCTTACCGCAGGCCGCGGTAACCAGAAGAGCTAGGCCAACGAAGAAACCGCCATGCAAATTCACCCAAAGGCACATGAGCACGGGCAAAACGTACAGTGCTTTGGTCTTGCCCTCTTCAGCAGAGAGGATGAGATGCGAAAAGATCAGGGCGAATAGCCAAGAAACGAGGTGCGGCCGCGCGAGCCAGTGAATCATCGAGCCGCAGATAGCTACGATCGTCAGTGCAAACGCAAGAACATCCGAATCTGAGTAACGGCGGATCAGCCGAAAGAGCAGAGCCGAAATAAAGCTCAGCAGCGCAATCGTGACAAATGCCACGCCTGCCAGTCCCGCCCTCCCGTGGATTACCGCAAATATTAGGTCCCAACCCCATTCCCAAGCGAACCAAGGTTGATGCGCCTTCGTAAATGAGAAGAGGTCCACGCGGGGTACCGTGCGATGCTGCAAAATCCATTCACCGGTGCGAATGTGCCAGCCGGTGTCGCCGTCGCCGAGGAGAACGGTGGTTCCTGGCAGCATGCAGAACAGCAGAAAACTGGGGAGCAGAAAAACGAAGTCGGTCAAAGAAGGAAGCAGACGCATTACTACGCGGTTCGCGCTGGTATCGGCGATCTCCCAACTCTGAGCTGCGACAGCGGCTTGCATCCTGTTTACGTTAATGAGGTGTACAAGCTCACTAATCGGCTGCGGGCTTCCATTTCATTAGCGCGGCGTGACTTATGCCGGCATAATTGCGGCTCCATTGTTAGCTAAGTGCTCCAAGCAAAAGGCAAGCGACCGAGCCACTGGCGATCACGGCTCCATGCGGAAGCCGGAGAGCACGTGGGTTTCTGAAATCAAGCTCCGGGTCTCGCGTAGAGGGCGCGACACCACGCAGAAGCGCACTGACAATACCCGCCAAGTTCAGTAGCGTGGTTCTCAGGCGCGACTTAGCCGCAGCAAGAATAAGGGCCACTAGACCGCCAAGGAGCGCTGTCGCTAAGAAGACGTGGAACCAAATGGACGGTCCGCACACCGTGCCTACTGCAGCCATGAGCTTCACGTCGCCTGCCCCCATTCCTCTTAAGAGGTAGAGCGGCAAATAGACTAGAATCGCTAAGCCCATTCCGAGCATCGGGACAGCGAGCCCGTGAATTCCCCCGGTCCAGCACTGGAGACCTAGCCCGGCGAGAATACCGCTTGCTGTCAACCAGTTCGGGATTTTTCTGGTTCGAAGATCGAATGCGCCGCTTAGGACTACGAGGACTATCAGCGCAATCTTCAGCGGAGCGGGCATGTTAGCGACTACTTATCGGTTGAAACCGAATCAATCGTGGCTAACGGAACCGCTAAATCTCAGTTCGTGACAGCTTAGCCCGAAGCTACTCGGAGGGGCGAGTCATCTCTTCTGCTATGACGACCCGATCAAACTCGTCCCCAGTGAGATAACCAAGCTTTACTGCGGCTTCGCGCAGACTAGATCCGTCGACATGAGCCGTGTGCGCGATCTTGGCAGCTTTGTCGTATCCGACAATCGGACTCAGCGCGGTTACAAGCATCAGAGAATCCTTTAAATATTGGTTAATCTGGTTCCGGTTTGCCTCGATGCCGATTGCGCAATGCTCAGTGAAGCTGCGGCAGGAATCGCTCAATAACCTGACTGAGTGCAGAAAATTGTGAATGATCAGCGGCTTAAAGACATTCAATTCAAAGTTGCCGAGCGAACCTGCGACGCCGATCGCGGCGTCATTGCCCATTACTTGCGCGGCAACCATCGTCATCGCTTCCGCCTGCGTCGGGTTTACTTTGCCTGGCATAATAGACGAACCGGGCTCATTTTCCGGGATTATTAACTCACCCAGACCACACCGCGGCCCTGAGGCCAGCCAGCGCACGTCGTTTGCAATTTTCATGAGCGATGCGGCAAGCGTCTTCAGAGCTCCGCTTGCAAACACCAACTCGTCGTGGGCCGAAAGGGCGGCAAACTTGTTCGGGTGAGAGCGGAACGGAAGCCCCGTCAATTCGGCGATCTTTTTGGCCGCCCACTCCGCAAACTGTGCCGGTGCATTGAGACCCGTGCCAACCGCCGTACCACCGATCGCCAGGTCATAGAGCCCGTCGAGCGCCGTTCGCAGCCGTTCGATGTCACGGTCCAGCAGCGAAACCCAACCCGAGATCTCTTGCCCCAAGGTCAACGGAGTCGCGTCCTGCAAATGCGTCCTGCCTATCTTGACAATCCCCGAAAATTCACGGGCTTTAGCGTCTAAGGCATCACGCAGACTCTCTACCGCGGGAATCAGTTTGTGGACAAGCTGCTCGCATGCGGCGATGTGCATCGCAGCTGGGAACGTGTCGTTCGAGGACTGCGACATGTTGACGTGATCGTTCGGATGGATCGGCTTCTTCGAGCCGAGTTGGCCTCCCGCCAGTTCGATTGCTCGGTTTGAGATCACCTCGTTGGCGTTCATATTGGTCTGCGTCCCGCTGCCGGTTTGCCAAATCCGCAGTGGAAATTCGTCGTTCAATTTTCCCGAAATTACGTCGTCCGCGGCCTGAACGATCAGCTTGGTCTTTTCCGCATCAAGCTTGCCAAGGTCATGATTTACTAGAGCGGCGGCTTTCTTCAGAATCCCGAACGCACGGATAAGCTCTGGAGGCATTCGGTCCTCTCCGATGTCAAAGTGAACCAAAGAGCGCTGGGTTTGCGCTCCCCAATACCGATCCGCGGGAACCTGAATGGTTCCCATGCTGTCCGACTCTCTTCTTGTTAATCCGCTCATTCTGTTCTTATTGTGTACTCGCCCTAATTGATAGCGGTAACGTATGAACAAAGGAGCTGGCGTTACCCACAGTGATCTTCGAGCAGTTTTACCTAGGCTGCCTGGCGCAAGCATCGTACCTGATCGGGTCGGAAGGAACGGCAGCCATCGTCGATCCGCAGCGGGATGTGGACATTTATCTGGAAGCCGCTCGAGATCGAAACTTGAAAATTCAGTACGTCATCGAGACTCACCTGCACGCGGATTTCGTTTCCGGTCATCGTGAACTGGCGGAACGCACGGGTGCTCGAATCTACATTGGCAAAGGTTCAGGAGCTAGCTTTCCGCACGTCGCAGCGGCGGAGGGAGATGAGATTGTTTTTGGGCAGTGCCGGTTGCGGTTTCTCCACACCCCGGGCCATACGCTTGAGAGCATGTGCGTCTTAATCACGGATTTGGAGCGGCGTCACGAGCCTTGGGCGGTGCTGACCGGGGACACCCTTTTCATCGGCGACGTGGGCCGTCCCGATCTCTCGGACGAACGTACTCCGCAGGAGCTTGCGGGTTTGCTCTACGACAGCCTACGGGAGAAACTCCTGACCTTGCCGGACGATGTGCTCGTCTATCCCGCACATGGGGCCGGCTCGATGTGCGGTCGGAACATCAGCGCGGATCGTAGCTCTACAATCGGCCATGAAAGACAGTTCAATTACGCGCTTCAACCGATGAGCCGCGACCAATTCGTGCATATCATGACCGATGAACTGCCGCCGAGACCAGAGTATTTCCACCGTGATGTGGACCTGAATCGGCACGGCGCGTCCACTCTCGCCGAGCTGCCACCGGTCCGCTCCTTGAGTCCAACGGAAGCTTTGCAATTGCAGCAATCCGGCGCGGCGATTCTCGATACTCGCCCAGCCGCCGATTTCTGTGCCGGGCACATACCCGGATCCATCAACGTCGGATTGAGCGGTCAATTTGCAGCTTGGGCTGCATCTGTTTTGGGCCTTGACCGGAATATTGTGTTAGTGGTCGATGAGCAGGCCGCTGTTTCCGAGGCTCGGCAGCGCTTAGCGCGAGTGGGTATCGAGCACGTCGCGGGATATGTGGAAGGAGGTATTTCCGGCTGGGTTGGGTCGGCACTGCCGATTCAGATGACGCATTGGATTTCCGTTCACGATCTCGACCGCGAACTTCATAATGGGGCGCTCATGTCCATTTTGGATGTCCGCCGTCCTGCTGAGTGGGAGACGGGACATCTTCCCGGCGCGATCCACTCGCCACTCGACCGTCTGTCTTCTGAAGTGGAGAGCGTACCCCGCGGCAGGCCCTTGGCTGTCTATTGTAAGAGCGGTTATCGCAGCACCATCGCCTGTAGCCTGTTGGAAGCCGCAGGTCTCAGCGACCTTCGGAACGTAATTGGCGGATTCGACGCCTGGTCTGGTGCTGGCTTGCCGACCGTGGCAGGCTAAAGAAGACGAAATGTATGGAACTGGAGTACTGCGTAAAAGCCAGCCCTTTCTGTTCCTGCTCGCGTTGCTTCCTCTCATACTCGCCGTCGTCGCTTACCGGATTAGCTCAACCCACGTCTCGAGTGTCGCGGCAACCCTTTCAACCGTACACGACGCCGAGACAGGTCAGCGCGGCTACCTCTTAACCGGACGGCAGGACTATCTAACACCGTTTCTTCGGGCTGAAACTCGAATCGAGACCGCAGCTCGCAATATCCAGGTGGAAGCGCAACGGAACGGCGTCCCTGCATCTGAAATTACGAACCTGCAGAAGGCGATTACGGCGAAGATGGACGAATTGCGTCTGACCGTTCAGCTACGGCAGAATAACGCCCTCGCGGCAGCTCTTGCCGAAGTGGAGACCAACCGCGGCCAGGTGCTCATGTCGGAAATCCGATCGATCATTGCGCGTTTGAAAGAGGAGCAAACCGCTGCCTTCGCGCACAGACTTGATGGTCAAAGAAGGAGCCAGCGACGGCTGAATCTTGTCCTTGCTTCGGGCGTCGTGCTCGGCTTTATTCTGCTGTTTCTCTCATTTCGCTTTAACAACGAATACGTCCAGGAGAGAGACCAAAATTGAAAACGAAATTAGAACTCTCAACGAGAGTTTGGAGACGCGCGTTCAGGAGCGCACGCTCGAGCTGGAAGCTAGAACGAAAGAACTGGAAGATCGCAGCGCGGAGCTCCAGCGCTCAAATGCCGATCTGGCTCAGTTTGCCTATATCGCCAGCCACGATCTGCAGGAGCCGCTCCGGATGGTGGGGAGCTATGTAGGGCTGCTCGCACGGCGCTACCAAGGCAAACTCGACGAAACTGCGGATAAGCACATCGCTTTTGCCGTGGACGGGGCCAACAGGATGCAAACGTTGATTCGGGATCTGCTCGATTACTCTCGCGCCGGAACCCACCAATTAAACAAGGAGTCCGTTTCATCCGAAGAACTGGTGCGCAAGGTCTTGACCGATCTCCAAGTGGCCATCCGCGACAGTTCGGCGAACGTAGTCCACGGCACCCCTCCGGTCGCGGAAGCAGACGAAACAAAGCTGCTTCAGGCACTTCAAAACTTGATCGGAAACGGCATCAAGTTCGCGAAAGACGGCACTCAGCCGGAGATCCGGATAACAGCACTCGAGCGCCCATCCGAATGGGTGTTTGCAGGATCGGACAATGGCATCGGATTCGATCCTAAGTATTGCGATCGCATTTTCCAGATCTTCCAAAGGCTTAATGGCAGCGCGAAGTATGCTGGTAATGGAATCGGTCTGGCAATATGCAGGCGTATTATCGAGCAACACGGCGGCCGTATGTGGGCTGAATCGGAACCCGGAGTTGGTTCAACCTTCTTCTTCACTCTTCCGTTTACAAAGCTATCTCAGGACGGAGGACGACAGCGGGGCAGGAGCGAGTTACAAGGGGTGCGAGAGCCGGCGGCATGAGAATTGTGCGACCTGGCCACGCATTTGAGATTCTTCTCGTTGAAGATAATCCAGGCGACGTAATGCTGACACAGGAAGCGTTCGATGAATGTCTTCTTCCGCATCGTTTGTCTGTCGTCGGGGACGGGGAAGAAGCGCTCCAATTTCTTCGCCAGGCTGGTAAGTACACCGATGCTCCTCATCCAGACTTGGTCTTGCTTGACTTGAATCTACCCAGAAAAGACGGCCGTGAGTTGCTTGCCGAAGTCAAAAATGATCCGGAGTTACGCCACATTCCGGTGATCGTGCTGAGCACCTCAGAATCCGACCAGGATGTTGCACGGGCCTATAGATTGCACGCAAACTGCTATCTCACCAAGCCGATTCAGATGGATGATTTTTTAAAAAAATCAGGTCGATAGAAGATTTCTGGATGACGATTGTGCGCCTGCCGTCGAATTAGATTGCGCACTTCTCGGCCCAACATGTTTCAGGACGGGCGATTGCTCGCGAGCCAGCAGGCAATCCCCTCGTAAGACACATCGTTTTCTATCGCTGCCAAAGGCCCTGCAGTAAGCCCAGGTCATGCCGTTGCGCTCTGTCGGCTTCGACGCACCCTGAATCAGTTCTGCAGGCGTTCCTTCAAAAAGCCCAGGCAATTCAGCGGGCCCACTTCGAGGGGCTAATTCGTTCGCGTAAGAACGGACTGTGTAAATACCGTTCCCTTCGTGGCAAGCCCCACAACGTTTGATAATCGGCAGCGCAGGCGGGCTTTCTGAGCCTTCGAAAGGATCGTCACCTTGCGTCATGAAAACGGGGAATTCAGTATCATCTGCTTTAATTCGCCGTAACCCCCCGGCTCTTCCTGCAAACAGCAAAGTGCGACTTAGCCTAAACTCTAAGTCCTCTTGCTGGCCCACGGCTGACGAATCTGCTGGGACTGTCTTATAAGCTCGCATCTGTATTGACTCTGTCAAATGAGTTGGAACAACTTCACCGCTGATGTCGACCAATAACATCTGCCGTAAAAGCGCGACTCGCGTTCCCGGCGGGAATTGGGGCAAGGATGGATTTTTCAAGATAAATTGCGGATCTTGCGGGTGGTATCGTGTCAGTATCCAGGGTTGGCGACTTTCATCTAAACGCTTGAGGTAAGCGCGCGTCTGCTCTTGTCCCCCTGGAAGACTGAAAAAGACAAGAAAAGAAGATTCCCTGTTGAATCCTCTATGAACGGGCGCTTGTCCAGCTCCCCCGCCGGGAAATACGCACACCCAGGGCCCGTGCAGCCTGAAAATATCAGTTGGCAGCTCACGCAAGTCATCCGAGCTCGCTTGCGCTGCGGCCTGGAGGTTATCTGGCAGCTTCTCGATTTCCACCCTACTCAGAGCCACTCGTTGAATTATCCGAGCGAGGCGAGATTGGAGAGCCAGGCGTTCCGCCGGCGTTCCGTTCTGTAGCGTTGGCCCGTCAGACCAATCGAATACGGACCACAAATCATGCTGGAAAATGGCGCGTTGCAACGGGTCCGTGATCATCCGCTCGGAGTGTAGCGCAAGAAATTCATCAAGAACCATGAGGGCTTGGCGATGTGACTCCCCAGTAAGGAGATACCGGGTCTCCGGCCAGAGCGGGGGATCCAGATTATCCGAACCATACTCTTCCCCGGCCTGCGAAACGCGAGCATGCAGTATTCGATGCACGCGATTCCAGATGAAGTCTGGATCGGATTTATAAAGCTGCACCGACGCTCCAGCTTCTGAACAACTCGCGCAGGCCGCGACGCAGGTGAGCATCGCGAGCATTCCGCGCAACGGCACAGTAAAGGCCCTCATCGCTAGCGCAATGATATCGTCACATCGAGGTCACCGCGATGAGCTGTCCACTCTCGTATCTTTTAGGCACGTGAGCGAGATCGCTGTACACAGCTACCGAACGAAGATTTCTGGATGACGATTGTGCGCCTGCCGTCGAATTAGATTGCGTGCTTTGAAATCACACTCTACCCCGGAGCCGATCTAATTTACGTCGATCACGTTTCGATGGTTTGCCTTCACCCCACGCCTCGAAATGCGGCATAGCCTTACGTTCTTCCGCCAATTTGAGCCGTAATTGCTTGCTTGCCTCGGTTTCACGATAAAGCGTCTGAGCAATTGCAGCCGGACCGCGCACGTCACTCAAACCCAGCACTTCCACCTGGAAATCGCCGGCCTCGTTCTTCACCTGCAACAGATCGCCGGCGTGAATTTCGCGCGATGCCTTCACTTGCTGCCCGTTGCACTCGATCCTGCCGAGATCACAGGCTCGTGACGCGAGCGAGCGTGTTTTAAAGAACCGCGCTGCCCAGAGCCACTTATCCACCCTCACGCGGGTCATCAACGGCCCATTCCTATCTCACTGGCTTCCCGATGCTTTCACCGCAATAGCAGGAATCTCTTGGTCTCGAATCACCTTGTTCAGGGCAGGTACTCCCGTATTCATGGCCTGCTTGAGTTTCGTAGTTTCGGCGTTTACAGTTGTGGCCAACTCCTCATAGACTTCTTGCTGGGCGGCCGTCGGCTGCGTATCGGATGCGGCGATGTCGGCCAGGAGTGCCGCCAATTTGTTATTCAGCCGTACTGGAAAATTGAGGGGATCTTCACTGGCGCGGTTTTTCGTCTGATACAGTGCTTCTTCAATCGTGCGCAGCTCGTCCGACAAGGCGTTGGCCCGCTCCATCACCGATTTCACCTTCTCGCTGTCTCCGCTAGCTTTCAACCGATCTGTGAGCTCATCGATCTGCTTCCGCACAGCACGAATATCGATTACGCCCTGATTCGCCTGGCTGAGTTTATCCCTAACCTGCAGCTCGAGTTCAAGCTGCGCCGCGAATTGCTCGGGCGTCGTTTGTAATCGCGGATCTTTGCGGATCTCGAATTTCTGGGACAGTGACTTCCCGGTCACTAGCAAACGAACTTCGTATGTTCCCGGCGTGACGAGCGGGCCCCGCACACCGCCGGCCCACAGAATGATTCCAGGAAAAGTCGTCGCGTCGGGATATCGCAAATCCCATTCGAATCGATTTAATCCCTGATTCGCAGGGGCAAGTTCCGGGCCTCGGCCCCGGCGCGGGTTTACGTCTTCCGATTCCTCCGCGGAAGGCTCACTCGCAGCCACTGGCTTCTTCTCAGCCTTGCTGGAGAATTTCCTCACAAGCTTTCCGTTCGAATCGAGAAATTCGAGCGTGACCTCGCCTTCCGGCTTATCCTTCAGCCAGTAATACACGACAACTCCATTCGGCGGATTGGTACCTTCCGTTGCTGGCCCGCCGAGGCCAGGTATAGGGCCGCGGCCGAATGCGCCTCGATACCCATGTTTTGGCTCGAAAAGGTGCATCGGCTCGTCCCCAATTCCGGCTGTGAGCTGCGCGAGCACATTTATATCATCCAGAATCCAGAACGACCTACCTTGCGTGGCTGCCACCAGTTCGTGTTCCCTCTTCTGAACCGCCAAGTCGGTAATCGGTGTTACGGGGAGGTTCAATTGCAACGACTGCCACTTCGCTCCCCCATCAAACGAGACCCAAATGCCCGTTTCCGTTCCCGCGTACAACAGATTCCTTCTGTTGGGATCTTCCCGAATCACCCGGGTAAATGAATTCTCCGGCAATCCATCAGTGATCCGCTGCCAAGTCTTCCCGTAATCCGTGGTCTTGTATAAGAAGGGACGATTGTCGTCAAACTTATACATGGTTGCAGCGAAATAAGCGGTACCAGGCTCGAACGGAGATGCCTCAATGGAATTGATCTGAATCCACTGCGGCATATTCTTCGGCGTTACGTTATCCCAGTGACCGCCTCCATCTTGGGACAGATGAACCAAACCATCATCGGAGCCAACCCAAAGAAGACCTTTCTTCAGCGGCGATTCGGCAACCGTAAAGATCGTGCCGTAGTATTCGATACTCGTGTTGTCTTTCGTAATCGGACCGCCAGATGAGATCTGTTTCGATTTGTCGTTGCGAGTTAGATCGGGACTGATCGGTTCCCAGGTTTGGCCCTGATCACTAGAGGAAAACAGAACATTTCCGCCCGCGTAAAGTAAATCCGGGTCGTTCGGAGAAAACAGAAGGGGAAAATTCCATTGAAACCGGTATTTGAGTTTGTCGGGCGCCCAGCCCATCTCGTTATCCGGCCAAATCGTCACATTTCTGAGCTGCCAGTTCCGATGGTCGTACCGAGTGATCAGCCCGTCATACGATCCGGCGAACACAATGTTTGTATCCCTGGGCCACGGCGCAATCCAGCCGCTCTCACCACCGCCTACGTCAAACCAATCCCGATCGGTGATCCCGGTTGAATCACTGCGGGTCGCGATTTCTACCGTTGTATTGTCCTGCTGCGCGCCGTAGGCGTGGTATGGGAAATCGTTATCAAGCGCAACACGGTAGAACTGCGCGGTTGGTTGGTTGTCCAGGCTAGTCCAGTTCTTTCCGCCGTCGGTCGATACCGTCGCCCCGCCATCATTACCTTCGATCATGCGCTGCGGGTTGGTCGAAGAGATCCACAGGTCGTGGTTGTCACCGTGAGGCGTATGAATGCTGTTCCAGGTTTTTCCGCCATCGTCCGAACGAAAGAAGCCCACGTTCGTGGCGTAAACTTTGTTCGGATCTTTCGGATCGGCGAAGATGCGGTTGTAATACCAAGCACGCTGGCGCAGCTTGCGCTCGTCGTTGACCTTCGTCCAGGTTTTTCCCGCATCATCGGATCGATATACGCCGCCATCTTCCGCTTCAATCAGAGCGTAGACGCGGTCCGGATTTGCAGGAGAAACCGTCACCCCGACATTGCCGATGACGCCCTTCGGCATGCCTGGATTTCGCGTCAAATCCGTCCACGTGTCGCCAGCATCGGTCGATTTGATTAACCCGCTACCTGGTCCGCCGCTTTCCAGGTCCCAAGGCGTCCGATAGACTTCCCAGAACCCTGCATATAAAACATTCGCATTCGTGGGATCGAAAGTAAGATCGATTGCGCCCGCTTTCGGTCCGCGCGAAAAAACCTTTTGCCAGGTCTTGCCCCCATCTCGCGTCCGATAAATGCCCCGATCCTCGTTTGAACCCCACACGTGGCCCAGCGCGGCAACGTACACAATGTTCGGGTCCCTCGGATGGATGCGTATGCGCCCGATCTGCCTTGTGTTCTCGAGACCGACACGCTTCCACGTCCTCCCGCCATCTATCGACTTGTAAATGCCGTCCCCACACGAAACGTTGCCACGGATGTCATATTCGCCCGTTCCTGCGTAGACCACGTTCGGATCCGACTCAGAGACCGCAACCGCGCCGATCGAAGAGGTGCCGAAGGGCTGACCGTTGGAAACGGGAGCCCAACTCATGCCACCGTTCGTCGTCTTCCACACACCGCCCCCGACGCCGCCGAAGTAGTAGACATCTGGTTCGGAATCGACTCCCGTGACAATAGCAACGCGCCCCCCGCGAAACGGGCCGATCAGACGCCATTTCAGCGTCTTCAACACGTTCATGTCCTGTCCAGGAATGGACAGTGCCAATGTCAGAACACAAGTCAGGCCTTTGATAACTCTCTTCATTTCGAGTGTTTATTTCTGTGGGCCAGCTTTCGAGCCGTATGCTGCGACACGGGCTTAAAGCTCATTTTTTTCGCCCAGTGGTTCAAACATACCGCAGCAAGAAACAGAAAACACAGGAGGACTTATCGTGAAGAGTTCACGGGTTGTTGCCACACGTTTTTAGAGAAACGCCAGCGGCTAATCGTAGTCTCATTAGGGAAGAACTTTGGCCAGGAGGATGTTTATGGCTGGAAAAAACACAGCGGTATTCGGCATCTATGCTAGCCGCGAGATGGCAGAGAATGGGGTTGACCGCCTTCTGGCCGGTGGTTTCCGTAACGAAGACATCTCCGTTCTCCTGCAGGACAATGTCGGGACGAAGGATTTCGCGCACGAGAAGCACACCAAAGCGCCCGAAGGAGCGACGACCGGTGTAGTCGCGGGAGGCATAATAGGCGGAACGATCGGCGCTCTGATCGGTATTGGAGCTTTGGCCATTCCTGGTGTCGGGCCGCTGATCGCCGCGGGTCCTATCATTGCGGCTCTGACGGGAGTCGGAAGCGGAGGCGTGGTCGGCGGTATCATCGGCGCACTGGTCGGAATGGGCATACCCGAGTACGAGGCCAAGCGATATGAAGGTCGCATCAAGGAAGGCGGCATTCTGACTTCAGTTCACTGCGACAACACCGATTGGGTTACCAAGGCCAAACAGATTTTTCGCGAGACGGGTGCCGAAGAGATTTCTTCGGCAGGCGAAGAGCGCGCGGACTACGCTACTTTCGACAAGCCGATCAGCCGTACTGCCAGTACTACCTGAACTGGCGCCCGCTCTCTGATGTCTTACGGCAGCATCTCGCCGCCTGTTAGATCAAAGACCGCTCCCGTGACATAGCGCGACTCGTTCGACGCAAGGAATACGTAGATCGGAGCAAGGTCAGCAGGCTGAGCCGGGCGCTCCATCTGTGACTGCTTGCCAAACTCCTTGACTTTCTTCTCAGGCATGGTCGAGGGAATTAGCGGCGTCCATACCGGTCCGGGAGCCACAGCGTTAACGCGAACTCCTTGCTTAATTCCGAATTGCGAGAGCGATTTTGTGAATGTAATAATCGCACCCTTGGTGGTCGAGTAAGCGAGTAGAGTAGGACTTGGCTGATACGCCTGGACGGAGGCAGTGTTGATGATAGCGCTGCCTTCTTTCATATGCGGCAATGCAGCGCGGCTCAGGTAAAACATTGCATAGATATTCGTTTTGAAGGTGTGGTCCCACTCTTCGTCCGTAAATTCTTCAATGGATTCGTGCGTCATCTGAAACGCTGCATTGTTGAC
>Ga0213882_10000496_pt1 | contig 12969 bp, 13 predicted proteins | sample BarmaccoBMER_R09_FD_160106 | JGI IMG/M metagenome (GOLD analysis project Ga0213882, IMG submission 160106) | Barbacenia macrantha exposed rock microbial communities from rupestrian grasslands, the National Park of Serra do Cipo, Brazil - ER_R09 ...
TGGTAGTCCTCTCGCTGATCCTAGCGACTACCACTTTCTTCACTCTCAGCGGTGCTGCCACCATCAAGCTCTCGATTGGGCTGGGCGTGGCTCTTGTCGTCGTGCTGATGGTGATGGGTGTCGTCTTGCTGGTGCAGCGCATACGCCAAGGAGCAGATCCAGAGGAGATTGCCCTCTCACGTATGGAGAAAGAGACCTGGCAGATGCCGCCTCTGGCAGAACTGACCAAGCCGGTCTGGTCAATGACGCGCAAGGTGGGCATGTTCACGCTGCGCATCTACCTGGTTATTGCGGTAGTGCTGATGGTGGTCAAGGTCATCCAACTGGCCACGGGACACTAAGCTTATGTATCATAAGTGTGCTGCAACAAAGCAGCAACTTCCTCTTTGTTCGGCCTGCGCCAGGTGTCCCAAAGAAATGAGGATAACATTGAGAATAGAAGCACCATATGGTGCTTCTATTCTTGTGTTGTCGCATGCCTGGACAGAAGAAAGGAGCTGAAATTGGCCACGCTCTCCATATCTCCTTCGTCTAGCATATTTACGATGCGTTTAACGGCTATGCGGCGTGGCTGACCAGGCGTAGAGGGCAGGGTGAAGCCGATAGCGCTGGTTGCCACCTGTGGCTCGCGCTCGCTGCGAATCTCTTCAGCCATGAACTCAAGAAGGTCTGCTATATCCAACTCTAAGGCACGAGCGAGGCTTTCCAGGACCTTGGAAGAGGGATATTTTTGTCCTCGTTCAATTTCTCCAACATAGATCTCCGAGAGGCCCGCCTTGTCTCCCAACTCTTTGATCGTCAAATGGCGGTCTTGACGCTCTCGACGTATAACCCTGCCTATGATCTCCTGCAAATCAGTCACAATGAAGAGTCCTTCCTATGCTTTAAGCATAACTATCAAAAACATATGCTCACAGCAGGTCTATATACTAGTAATATAAACTATTAGCATGTTATAGTCAAGGCAGGTAATCTTTATAAGGATATCATGTTTGGTTGTGATAGATGTGAGCGTAGCCCACACGTACCACAATAAAACATCTACTGTCCCTGTAGGGGACACGAGAAGGAGAAGCTATGTTTGCAGGATCACCGTTTTCCCAACGGATGGAAAAGCCAGAGGGGCGTATGGCCGTTCATATTCCAATGGTCTATGAAAAGGCGGAGCCGATGCGCTGGGAATACTATGTGTTGACAATAGATACGCGTGAGCACTCATTAGTAGATGCAGAGCGTTTGAACAAACTGGGAAGAGAAGGGTGGATACTGGCGGGCATATTAGATGAAAAGGAAAGAGGCTCACTCGTCCATTACTACTTTGTCCGCCAAGCTACTGAGTGAGCAGTGCTTTGTTGGTTACGAGTATAAGATCAATAGAACACAATGGAGGAGATTTATGATGGCATCGAGTCTTTTTGTCCCCACCGTGGTAGAAACGACCGGACGTGGTGAACGTGCCTACGACATTTTCTCACGCCTGCTCAAAGAACGCATTGTTATGGTCAACGGCCAGATTGAGGATAGCATGGCCAGCCTGATTGTGGCACAACTGTTGTTTCTTGCCGCTGAGGATAGTAAGCGAGAAATCAATATGTATATCAACTCCCCTGGCGGAGCGGTGAATGCGGGTTTAGGGATCTATGACACCATGCGCAGCATTCCTTGCCCGATTGTCACAACATGTGTTGGCTATGCTGCTAGTTTTGGGACGATCCTGCTCATGGCTGGTGACCCTGGTCGGCGTCATTCATTGCCACATGCACGCATTCATATGCATCAGCCCTTGCAAGGAGGGCTGAGTGGGCAGGCAACCGATATAGATATCCACGCACGCGAAATTTTGCATCTGCGTGACGAACTTAACAATATCATTCACTATCATACCGGTCAACCACTCGACCGTATTAGACACGACACTGATCGTGACTTTTTCATGAGTGCTATTGAGGCCAAGGAGTATGGTATTATTGATGAGGTGCTTGCATTAGCCGAGAAGTGATAGAGAATTGCAGGCAAGATGTATGTCTTGCCTGCAATTCTCTGTTGTGTTTCCTCTTGCTAAGAAATATCTTCTTGAGAGATATCTTCTTGCAGCAATTCTTCTTCCAACTGTCGCCATACCAGTTCGTCAGCTTGAAGATTGTTGAGATATTCTCCCCTTCTAGAAGCCTCTATCATGCTATTAGCCACTCGTTGGCGGAAATTAACAAATAACTTTTTCTGTTCCTGCTCGGAGCGTATCATGCATAGAGCGATATCCTTTGGCGCATAAAATTTTTCAGGGTCTAAGGCTAGAGCAAGTAAGTCTGCGTAACCCTGAGCTAAGGAAGAGCGAAATTGTGGTAAGAAATAGTTGTACTGTGTGCTAGAGATAAGAAATACGCCAGCAATGCGCCCCGCATAGAGGATAGGATAGACGGCAGCGCTCTTCTCGTTCTCCATACGGGTAGCAGGTAGGCTATACTCCTCGTCAAGGTTTTCGATAATGGCGGGGCGCAATAGTGCCACGACGTTTCCCGCCAGAGACTCTGCGCCCAAGAACACTCCCTTTTGTTCCAGATTACCACCCCAGGGAGGAGTGCCTCTTCCTATAATTTCGCGTAGGCTACGCACCTTGTTGTGTGGGCCGGAGGGTGGCATGCAGCAAATGACCCACATAACTATCCCCAATCGTTCTGGATCCAATTGGCCCATCGCCTGTTGGAGCACAAGATTACAAATGGACCAGAAGCGCAGGTGTGATGCTGAAGTTGCGAGGGCAATGAGAATCCTCTCGTAAAACTCTGTGTGGATTTCTTTAGAGGGGTCATGTTGTGTCTTTTCCGCGAACTCTTCAAACCCCTCTTCCTCCCTTATCAAATCAAGAAGTTGCTCTCGATACTGAGGCACCACTTCGAGTAAGCGACGAAGATTCTGACTACGGGGATCCGATTCGCCACTGACCCAGCGGCCCAAAGTAATAGTGCGTATTCCCAGTTCTTCAGCAATACGCTGTCTTTCTCTTGGATCGCGAATAACGATGCCCAACAGTTCACGCCAAGTCTGCGCTTCGTGTGTATCTTTTCTCCTATCTTCAAAAGTAGTCATCAAAGCACCTCCACCTCATCATTATAGCATTACTACTGACAAAGCGCTACTCTCTTTGTCCCTGCGCCTCGCGGCTCAACGAGGCAACAAGTGTGCCTAATACGGCCACGATAAGAATAATACCACGTAGAGGGGTCAATGCAGCAATGTGCTGTAGCAAAGCTACCACCAGCACTAGGGCAAGAACACCAATCAGTATAATCATATCGCCGACAATAAAGTTGTAGATTGCCTTGATGACATTCACGAGTGCAACTCTTTTCTAGCTGACGTGGCAGTAGTAGCCAGCACTTGTTGATGTTGCCTGATCTGTTTGAGCCATATAACAAAGGTGAAGGATGCTAACAGATAGAGGGCCACCAACCCTAGAAGAAAAGCGTCGGCAAATGGCCAATCAATGCCTAGCCCTTCACCTGCCCAAAAGGTGCCAAAGGAGGTAAGCATGATACCTACAATGAACTTGAGGGTATTCTCTGGCACGTGCTTGAGTGGTGCGCGTATTAACGTGCCAAGAAGGATTACCAGAGCGCCTGCCACCAAAGCGCCAATGGTAGCTGAGGTGATGCCACACGTCTGCGAGCAAACGCTACTTGCCGCGCTACTGCCAAAAGTGATGACGATAAATGCCACTTCAAGCCCTTCTAAGAGCACTGCTTTATATGACAACGCCACACCAAAAGGCTGTATGTTCGATGCAACTGTGTCACCTCGCGCCCGTATCTCGGCCATATTCTCTTCGAAGATGGCTTCTTCATCATGTAGCGCCTTCAATCCACTGTAACGCAAAATGGCCTTCTTGAGCCACTTTAAACCAAAGAGTACGAGCAATACTCCCACAACGAGGCGCAGAATATCCAGAGGGACGAATCGAACAAGTGCCACGCCTAACGTTGCCACGATAAGTGCGAGTGTAGCTGCAGCGGCGAAAGCACCAAGCAATGAACTGCGCCAATTAATAGTAAGTCCAACTACTAGAACGATGGTGAATGCTTCGACAAACTCCACTGCGGAAGCTAGAAATGCGGCTATAGCTACCGCCCATTGCATACATCTTCTCCTAATTGTTAAGCTTTTGTCGCAATCAACTGTAACCAAGTACGCGGCACTGCGTTCAGGCTCAACTCTTGTCCTGCCTGATACACAGCAGTTTCGAGCGCACTAGCTCCCAAGGCCAGCGGCACCCCTGGTAGCGCCCCTTCAATGAAGAGCCAGTAGTGCCCGAGGTCGTTCCATGCATCGAGCGAGAGAGGTACGTCGGTTTGTACCATATGGACACGATCAAAGCCAGCTTGCTGCAGGGTATGATCGTATTGTTCTGGCGTGAGCCACTGCCTTGCCGTCGCTTTGGCGGTACGTGACAACTGCACCTCTGGGTGTTCTTTTCTTAGCCAACCTACAGCCCTACGTACCCAGAGGCGATAGAAACGGTCAGTTCCTTCGACATAGGTTCCTTGGTAGAATGCGCTGTTACAGGCAAAAATACTGCCAGAGGTCAGGATAGCAGCCATTTCTCGAAATGCTGCAAGCTTATCAGCGACCAGATGAATCGCGTTGCAGAAGAAGGCCATGTCAACGTTCTCTACCACGCAAGACAGGTCGGATGCCTCTCCTTGTACGAAATCTACCCTGACATCCAGTCCCATTGCCTGTATGCCCTTTTTAGCACGGCGCAGAGCCTCTGCAGAGGGATCGACTCCTACTACATGTGTCTGAGCCAGCCAACCCTTACGCGCCAATTCCTCAATGATCAGCCGAGTCACTGCTCCTGTGCCACAGGCCATGTCTACGATAGTGAGTGGAGCAAGCTGTGGCTTTGCTGCCAGATGAACAAGCGCCTGTTGGACAAGTACACGATTAACCTCGACGTAGGATGCGTGAGCCGCGAACTGTTCAAAGGTAAATTGATTGGTTTCATCGGTCTCGATCAACCCCATGGGAATATCCTCCTCAGTAACAGTGTCGATGTTTATGTATTAGATGGAATTGATCTCCATCTTGTTTCACGAATTAGAGGTGCATTGATGCACCCCCATCGACAGAGAGGACCTGCCCTGTGATAAATCCTGCTTCTGGGGAGCACAAGAAGCCGATAGCGGCGGCAACCTCTTCAACGGTGCCTGGGCGTCCCAGTGGTGCTGCGTCAATTACGAATTTGCGCTGTTGTTCTGTTAATGTGGAGGTCAATTCTGTGGGAATGAAGCCAGGAGCGACGGCATTCACAGTGATGGTGCGACTGGCCATCTCACGAGCAGTGCTGAGCGTAAGAGCAACAATCGCAGCCTTGGATGCAGCGTAGTTTGCTTGTCCAGCAGGCCCAAGAAGCCCTGCTACTGAGGCAACATTGACGATACGTCCCCAGCGCGCCTTCATCATGCCGCGCAGCACTGCCCTGGTGCAGAGAAATGCTGAGCGTACGTTGCTATCCATCACATGCTCAAAATCGTTGAGAGACATTTGAACGATGAGCTTATCGCGTGTGGTACCGGCATTGTTTACAAGAATAGTAATTGGCCCAAGCTGCTCACTTGCCTCGGAGAAGAGCCTAGTGACCTCCTCTTCCTGGCTCACATCGGCTTGAACCACGATACAACGCCTGTAAAGAGCCTCAATACTTGCTCTGGTCTCCAGTGCGGCTGCCGTATTGCTGCGATAGTTGACAACAATATCAGCGCCTGCTTGCGCCAGTCGTATCGCCGTTGCGCGGCCTATGCCCTGTCCGCTCCCTGTTACTAATGCTATCCTACCCTCTAATGATCTCCCTTGTTCACTTGCCATACGTTACTTTCCTTCAAAAGAAGTTTGTGCCTACCACCCTGCGCCTCGTCCACGATATAAGTATAGCATATGATGCGTCTCCTGTATCCTTATGTACAAAGATGTTATAATCACTTGGGTAGGCCATCACTTGCATCGAAACAAGTCTTACAAATTATTTGAAGATGGAGAAATGTATGACAAGTATACCTAGTATGTCTTCCTTACGGTCTCTTGTGGCTAGTGACCCTCCCACGTTAAGATTGAGGTCTCAGACAGGTCGGCGCGCCTTTCGGACTGTCTTGCCGTTGGTGAGCATGGCTCTCTTGCTGGTAGCCAGCTTTTCCACGGCGTATGCCCACCCCAGTGCTACCCTGGTGCCGTTGTCAGCTAGTGCCGTTACGCAACCGACTGGTGCACACATAGTCAGTCACTATACTGCTCCTCAGATGACTATTGGCCTCTTGCTGGCAACGAGTCACCAGCAGGAGCAGCAAGCTCTCATCAAGGCACTCTACAATCCACACAGTCCCCTCTATCATCAGTGGCTCAAAAGCGGCGCATTCAATGCCCGTTTTGCTCCTGCGAGTAGCCAGATCAAAGCAGCTCAAGACTTTTTGACAGGGGCACATATGCATCTACTAGCAGGTTCACCCAGCCCAACATTGCTGCTAGCAAGTGGAACAGTGGCACAGGTAGAGGCTGCATTGCACACCACGATCAATAACTATCAGACACCAAGTGGCCAACAGTATTTCGCCAATAGTAGCGCTGTGCAGGTACCGGCTAATCTGAGTGGGAATGTCATTGGGACATTGGGCCTCACGAATCTTGGCCTGGTTCGACCACATTCCCAGGTCTCCGATGGACAGCAGCGTCCTCACCTGCCACCGCCGTATGGTGGTGGGCCGTTCGGTAGAGGTCTCACCCCTTCGCAAATTGCAGGCATTTATGATGCAGCCCCTGTGTACAAGCAGCTCAATGACAAGGGACAAGGCATTACTACAGCCGTTGTTGAGTTTTCGGGCTACACGCCCAAAGACATCGACGTGTATAAGAAACAGTTTAAGCTGCCCAATGTGCCGATTATAGACAAACCGGTCTATGGAGGACCGACACCCGTTAATGGTGCTCTTGATCGTTACGCCTCCGAAGTCGAGCTTGACATTGAACTGCAGCTTGCTATAGCCCCAGACATAAAGCAACTTCTGGTTTATAATGCGCCGAACTCAGAGATTGGAGATGTCGCACAATATCTGCAAATAGCTAAAGACAACCAAGCTGACGCAATCAGCACGAGTTGGGGATTGTGCGAGTATCTCGCGACGACATCAATAGAATTGGGAGAGTTTCAGGCACTTGCCCAAATGGCAACTCAAGGGCAAAGCATTTTCGCCGCTTCTGGCGACAGTGGAGCCTTCGACTGCCTGCCCTATACCGACAATAACCTGCAAGGCAATAATGAACTTCAGGCTGATGACCCTGCTGCACAGCCGTATATGACAGCGGTTGGCGGCACTTCGTTCGCTCAACCCAACAGAACAGTGCTCTTTGATCCTGGTACCAATGCTAATCCCACCTATCCCGGAGTCGCGAAAGAGGTCACCTGGACACGTGGCTGCCCACCCAAGGACTGTGCAGGCGGCGCAGGTGGTGGTGGTGTGAGCCGCTTTTGGGGCAGTCCAGACTATCAATCATCCGCTGGTCAGGCAGTGCCGGGCTTCATTGAGCCGGGTTTGACGCAAAGTGGAGCCTATTGTGGCCAAACGGCTGGCACGTTCTGTCGCGAACTGCCCGATGTCTCTCTTAACGCAGATCCCAGCACAGGTTATGCCATTTACTGTGCCGATAAGCAGGATCCTTTCTGTACGGACCCCACCTATAATATCAAAGGTTGGATCCGTCTTGGTGGCACATCGACCTCTGCCCCGCTGTGGGCTGGCATTGCGGCCTTGATTGACCACTTCAATAGAACTCGACAAGGGTTGTTGAACTACTACTTCTACTCCTTCGACTCTGCCGCTGGTTTCAAGAGTCAGTTCCACGATATCACCAGCTTTGATAATGGGCACTACCCTGCTGGTCCTGCCTATGATATGGCAACGGGTTTGGGTAGCGCAGACATTTTCCATCTGGTCAAGCCATAGCAAAATAAATGGTGTACTTGTGGAGCATGTGAGTCTAACTCGCACGCTCCACAACATACTATCTAGTTTTTTTAAACTGCAAAAGCTGAATTTGAACGATTTGTAGGCGAAAAGCGTGGTGTACGCGGCAATGTGATGTCAATCTCTTCATCAAGAGACGTGGTACTGTCGTAAATAGCCTTGCATAATTGCTCAGTGGTAAGATTGCGCGCCTTGCGTAAGTTTGCGCCTATCAAGACTGTATCGTTTAGATCAGCGACAAGAAGATTTGCATCCACCAGCGTTGCTCCGGTTAAGTCTGCTGCATTGAGGTTAGCAGCAGAAAGATCGGCTCCGGTGAGGTCGGCTCCGGCAAGATTAGCACCTGAAAGGTCAGTCATGAAGAGTGAAGCCTCTGTCAGTCGTGCCTTGCGCAGGTCGGCATGACGAAGATAACGATGTGAAAAGTCATGCTGTGAGAGGTCAATTCCCGGCAATTGCAACGGTTTGTGCCATGAGACGCTTTGACCATTGCCGTGAGGTGCATCAGGAGCATCTAACGGAACCTCCTCCACGTATGGGAAGCTCGCTACATGCTGTTGCAAACATAATTGTACAGCAGAAGCAATATATTCGTCTGCTCGCTCCTTCTCCCTTTGCTTCAACGCACTCCACTCCACCTCGATTTGTTGAAACTGCCTAGTGACCTTCTCCTCCAAGTTACTCATACGTTGTTCTTGTTGTGTTTGCCACAGCTTTTGGTGGCTTGCCTGACCACGTTGCCATGCACGTTGTTGTGCTTGGAGCGTAATCAGCGAAGTCACTACTGCGATCAGCACTCCAATTGCTGTACCAATAAGTATTGTTTCTGTCATAAGAATCCTCTGTAGATACTCAGGCCCTTTAAAGAGAGAACCACGCTTTTTACTGGCAAGCTGTGTTTATAATCTACGGTTATTGTAACGTGCGTCCTTTAGCAGCAGTAACTCTAGGTCGATGTCAATAGTATCATCCCTTATTTTGTTGTGGTATTTCTGTGCCCAGGGCCTTCCCATTCTCACAGAAAAGGGCATCAGCGGTTGCCCGTCCCCACCCACAAAATGAGAGAAGTGGCTTGGTGCGGGCGAACTCCCGCACCAAGCCACTTCTCTTAAAACGTCGGGGGCGGGGTTTTTGGCCAGTACAGCAGAATGGGAAAGCCCTGTTTCTGTGCCGTACTCATAAGCACCACAACGCAAAAAGAAGTATAATAGATATTACAAGCACCTCCGTAGCCGACAAAGGATAAAATCCATGACACAATATAATCATCCATCACCAACATCATTTCTGCTCGACGAAGAGAAACGACAACTCATTTTATATTGGAGCGATGACCATGAAAGCGTTCATAGTTGGGAAAGCTTGCGCTGGGCATGTCCCTGCGCTTGGTGTGCAGGTGAGGGAGACGTTCCTGGTATGTTGCAGAACAAGCAGAGTCTCACGACGGAAGAGACAACATTGGTCAACATAGAGCCTGTTGGCCGCTATGGGCTTACGCCTATTTGGGAAGATGGTCATAAAACGGGTATTTTTACCTATGAGAAACTGCGGGCCAGTTGCGAATGCGAAGAATGTAGGAAGAAAAGGCCCTGAACCTCTGTTAAGGTAAGATAGATACTTCGTTATATGTGTGTATGCTATCAAATTCTTTGGGAGTGCGGGTGTCGAGACAGCCTGTACTGCACGGAGTAGGATATTATGCTTACAAAGAAATTTATTATTTCTAGTTTAGTCATTCGCATGCTCATTGCTCTAGCTATAAGCATGCTCATTGTTATGGCGTTTTTCGCTACGCATGTTGTTTCTCAGTAGGAACATGATTGATCGCACCCAGCCCCAATTTTTGTGAGAGAAGGGATGGCTAGGACGGACGGGATGCCCTAGCCATCCCTTCTCTCACATCTCTGTCTGGGGGACAGCAATTGCTCGACCATGCTCCTACACGCCCAATAATTGCTCCATCTGTGAGAGGTGTGATGCAAAGAGTTGGAAGGCTTGGCGAATTGGCTCCGGCGAGGTCATATCGACGCCTGCTTTCTTAAGCAGTTCGATGCTAAAATCGGAGGAGCCAGAGCTGAGGAACTTTAGGTAACGCTCTACGGCAGGCTGGCCCTCGTGTAAAATTTGTTGCACGAGAGCCGAGGCGGCAGAGATACCCGTGACGTACTGGTAGACGTAGAAGTTGTAGTAGAAGTGAGGGATGCGTGCCCACTCGATACCGACTAGATCATCAATAATGGTCTCGGCCCCATAGTACTTCTGGTTGAGCGCCATGTACATGGCCGTGAGGGTATTAGCCGTAAGTGGCTCACCCTGTTCTGCCTGGTGATGTATCTGTTGCTCAAAGTCAGCAAACATGCTCTGACGGAAGAGTGTGCCGCGGATATCTTCTAGCGAGTGATTGAGGATGGACAGCCGTAGTGCCCGATCTGTGGTATTGTTCAACAGATACTCGGTCAGCAATCCCTCATTCAGTGTTGAGGCGACCTCGGCAACAAAGATGGTATAGTTGCCGTACTGGTAGGGTTGATTGGTGCGTGTATAAAACGAGTGCATGGAGTGACCTAGTTCATGCGCCAACGTATACATGCTTTCTCGCTTGTTCTGGAAGTTGAGCAGGACGAAAGGGTATGTATCATACGCGCCACCGCTATAGGCTCCACCACGCTTGCCTGGTGTCTCATAAACGTCGATCCAGCGTTGAGTAAAGGCGCGTTTAAGATTGGTGATGTAGTGCTCTCCTAACGGTGCTAAGGCCGCCACTATAGTATCGCATGCTTGGTGGTAGCTGATCTCGTCGCCTACTTCTTCAACGATGGGCACATACAGGTCATACATATGCATTTCGTCAAGTTTGAGCATGCGTTTGCGCAACTGCAGGTAACGGTTGAGAAGAGAGATATGCTCACCTATTGTCTCAATGAGGTTATCGTAGACGCTAACAGGTATGTTGTAGCGAGCTAGAGCACGCTCTCGGCAAGTGTTGTAGTTGCGCTGTCGTGTATAAAATACATCTGCTTTTACCTGCGATGAAAGCGTTGCTGCAAGCGTATGACGCTGTTTGAGGAAAGTTGCATGCAATCCTTCAAATGCATCCTTGCGTACGCGTCGATCTTTGCTGCGGATGAAGATGAGGTAGTTTCCCTTTGTAAGCTCAACCTCTTCTCCTGCCTCATCGTGCAGCATAGGCAAATGCAAATCGGCGTTATCGATCATGGAGAAGATGGCATCGGGGCCTTCGGTCACCTCGCCCGCAGCAGCCAGCACCGCCTCTACTTCTGCTGAGCGGATGTGAGGGCGCTGCAGATTTAATTCATGCAGTTGTTGCCCATAAAGTGCGAGCAAAGGGGTCTCTTGCATGTAGCGCTCAAGTGTCTGCTGTGGCAAAGCGAGTATCTCTGGCTCAATGTAAGAGGCTACCGTCGAGGCACGAACATACAACTGCATAGCACGGTCTGCCATGCCCTGGTACGTTCCATTCGTCGTGTCCTCGTCTTTACGCATAGACGCGTAGGAAAAAAGGCGCTCAAGTTGTTGATAAATAGTATCACGCTTCTGTAATACAGTAAATAATGCCTCTCCATTTTGTGCAAGTGTCCCCTTAAGGGCTTCTAGTTCGGGTAAACTGCTCTGTATTGCCTGGAACTCATGCTCCCATGCCTCATCTTGAGGATATATACTTGCAAGATTCCATGTATACTCTTGTGAAATCTCTGTACGTGTTTTGTATGTCTGCAATGTGATACAACCTTTCAAGAGATAGTGGTGAATGGCATCCGCTAATTCTCCAACAACAAATCGTCGCGGTCTCCCCATTTCTCAAGGAAGCGGTAGAAATTTCGTTTAGTAAGTCGCGCACGTTCTGCATCAGAGATAGCACTGTCGTGTGACTGTGGGTGGCAGATGAGCGGAAGATGTGGCGTAACCGCTGTCTGTACGCCTGTATCACGTACAGCGAAACTAAAATCGATATCCATATAGTGCGAGTAGCGATAGCGCTCATCGAAGAGACCGACCTGCTTGAGGAGACCTCGCCTAAAGGCCATGCACGTACTCTCTATTACCTCAACCTCAACTTCCTGGCTTTCTTCAAAGTGTCGCAGGTCATCGGTACGCAAGCCGCGCAACCCTGTGATGCCAATTTGAGTATTTGCTAATGTCTTTGCAAGCGGCGTGAAGAGGTCTCCTGTCAGTTCGACAGAAGCATCTAGTATGAGAATATAACATCCTGTGCTGCGTTTCAAGCCAATATTGCGCGCTTCTGCCTCTCCCACTATGCGCGAGGCTTGCAGCAGATGCAGCCGTGGCTCCTGATAGTGAAGCGACTCTGCCCACACGTCAATGCCATCCCTTGAGGCATTATCGACGAGCACAATCTCAATATCGTGATGAGCACAGAAATGTAAGACACTTTCTATGCAGCGTCGCACTGCTGCAAAGTTATTGCGGGCCAAAATATTGACCGAGAAGGTGCAACCATCATGGGTATCAAGCAATGAAGGCACTTGCCGCACTGTGCGATAGACCTGGCCGTCAATATCAATACTAGGTAGAGTAACGAGATGCGCTCCATGTGGATTATCCTTAATGACATAGCCAGCGTCCTCAATTTGCTGTTTGAGCAGGTCAGCGCGTTCATAGTGGCCGCGCCGACGAAGGAGATCACGTTCATGAGAGAGCGCTAATATTTCTTGTGGTATGCCGTGACGATATGGATTGGTAGTCATAATTCTGTTACCCTTCCTTCTACTCTACTATGTACTCACGCAGCTTCTCGGAAAAGATTCCTGAGTCGCGCAACAATATCATCTATTGTATCCTGATAGGAGCTTGTTCGTTTTCATGCAGACTTTGCGACAGTTCCCCGCGTACTATCGAAGGTTGAAACAAACACCTAAAGATATATTATATCCTCTAGCATTACGTAATGCCAGCCCCGTAGGTCTCTCTGTGCCTTCCA
>Ga0213882_10000497_pt1 | contig 12925 bp, 23 predicted proteins | sample BarmaccoBMER_R09_FD_160106 | JGI IMG/M metagenome (GOLD analysis project Ga0213882, IMG submission 160106) | Barbacenia macrantha exposed rock microbial communities from rupestrian grasslands, the National Park of Serra do Cipo, Brazil - ER_R09 ...
GCGTGAGCTGCACGATCAGATTGCTGCATTTGAGAACATCGAATGGATCGATGACGCCACGCGGCAACTCGTGGAGCGATACATGCCTGATTTGGCCGACCGACTGCCTGCGAAGCGAACCGAGCGTTTGGTCAAGCGTTCGGGCGTATGAAGGCCAAGTCGAAGCGAAAGATAACGGCCAAGCGGCGGCGCCCCGGCCCCGTCGTCGCCGGTGAGCGCAAACCCATGGTCTACACGAAAGGATCGAAGGACGCGATGCGCAACAGAGCGCCATTGCCTCCACGCAATTTCAAGCCCGATCTCAACGGCGGCAAGCCATGGTCGGAAGCCGATATCGAGGATCTGCCCAGCCTGAGTGAACCTCACATACGTCCCGCTCTCGTGCATCCACAGCCAGCCGCGCTCGATCGCGAGCTTGAGGCCGGCGCGGTATTCGGCCAGGGTGCCCTTGAGCTCGGACAGGAACGGCCAGTTGATCTTCTCGATGTGGATGCGGCCGTCCTGCACTGGCTCGAAGGCGTTGGGAGCTCCAGCAGCTTGCGTGCGGCAACTTCCGGGTCAGCATACGAGCGATCGGGAACGAACTTCATTTGGTATCTTTGTCCTCTTTCTCTGAGCGGTCAGCGCGTTCTGGTCGCGCGCCGCTAATGGTGCGCGACCTCTCGCGAACTCACAGATCTCTGAACTCACATCGCGGCATGCGTAAAATTGCCGCTTGGAGCGCGAAATCCGGTATGTCAAGGGTGGCGTCACGCGAAGGGTTGCAGCCCGCGGCGTGACACCTTGCTGGTTCTGGGCGTATCCTAGAACACGTAAGCGGTGGCAAGCTTTACGAAGCACAGGACGACGATCACGATGGCAGCGCCGGTCCCAGCCAGTCTGGGGTCGGCGATGTCCAGGTCCAACTGTGCGACCTTAAGCACGAAGCGACTCATAAAACCTCCTTTCTATTTTGCTTTTCGAAGCACCTTGAAAGTAACACACGTGCGCCACTGAGGCATCCGTGCCTCTACACATCACCCGAATTAAATAGCCAAGTTAAATCAGACGGGTGGTCTTCGATGCCGGCTTCTTGATGGTGATATTAGCTGAAACTATTTCAGACAGACAGCGCAGCCCCGGCATCGGTGAGTTTCGCATAGGTCCCGCTCTCGTGCAGCCATCACAGCCAGCCACGCTCAATGGCGAGCCTGAGGCCGGCGCCGTACTCGGCCCGGCTGTGGTTGAGCTCGGACAGGAACGGCCAATTGAACTTTTCGATGTGAATGCGGCCGTCCTGCAGCTCGACAGCATTGGCGATCTCCATCAGCTTCCGCGCAGCGGTCTCGGGATCGGCGAAGGGATGATTGCCGACGAACTTCATGCGACTTAGGGCTCCATGCGCGCGGCTTAGATGTGCTGGGCCGGCTGACGGGCGGGGCGACCTGCTGACGGTCCAGAGCACATGAAACAATTTGTTAACGAGTTATAGAGAACCGCGTCCCTGTCTCCAACGACGCAATAGGTGTTGATTGTTGCATTGTAGTCGGAGGCGTCGTGACCTTCGAGGACGAGCTTCAGGAATTGATCCACAAACAACTCGCAGCGAACTCAGGGAGCGTGGGCGCCTTCTTGCGCGTAACGGCTGCGCTAGAAGACGCCAAGGACCAGCTAGAGGTGGATTTGCACGCCATGTTCACGGACGAGCAATGGGATACATACGAGGAGGAGGAGGCAAACTTTTGGAGCCACGACCACCAGCGCCGCCGTGACCGCCGCCTCCAGGGGAAAAACTGAGAGCCAATCTCCGTCAGCGAGCCAGAACATCTCGGCGCGACCTGCGGATAGTCCCCCAGTCGCCATGATAACGGCCTGTCACGGCGTAGATGTGCTCGTCCATGTCCGCGATCGTGATCTCCGCACCCCAAAAGCAGCGCGATCGGTGTGGGGCGGGGTTTTGCTTGGGGCATTCAATCTCCTGCACGTACGCAGCATTTTGCAAGAACTGTCGGGAAGACCGACAGTTTTGCCAGCTGGTCAATCGACCCGTTGCCCGAAACTGTAGCCGGCCGGTACAGTTTCTCAGCCGCAACACCCGGAGGGGCAATGACCGACAGTCCTGACGCCGCGCTTCTCACAGCGATCGAAGAGTGGAGAGACGTGTGGCGTGAGGCGGGCGCCTCGACGATGAAGATCCAGCTATTGGCGGCACTGCCGAGAAGGCCCTCAGGCTCGAGCGAAAAATTGCGCGTATGCCGGCGATGACTCGGGAGGGGTATCAGGCGATAGTCGAGGTCATCCGCAAAGCCGAGTTCGATGAGGATGTGCTGCTCGGGATCATGTTTTTGTTAGGCCGCGACGCGGAGCGACTCGGCATAACGGACGCTCCGCCTGAGCTGCGCGCCGATTGGTGATTAACCCGCTATTCGTCCTGCCAATCGATGACGAGCCGACCGCCGAAAAACGCAACGGCAGCGCGATCTTGTTGCCGATTCAGCATGTCTGTGAGGCCGGATCTCTGAGCAAGACCGGACCACATGTGCTCGTTGCGAGCCTTTCGCATTTTGACCCTTAAGCGACTTCGGCCAGGAATCAGATGTTGCTGGTAGCGAAGCCGGCTGGAGCGACGTAACCATGTGAGTTCCCCAAGATGACGGCTGCGCACAACTTGGAACTGGACGTGAGCTGCCGCGACGCCGGGAGGTCGATTCAAGGGAACTGCTCGATCACTGGCGTCTAGTGTCAAGCAGGATTCAAGGCATCCCCGAAAAAGGCTCGGTAATCAAAATGACATCGGGTGCAGCGCGACGTCGAGCAAAAGTTTCTGCAGCCCGACGAGTTCTGCCGCCACTCCGCGGCGTGTTTCCCACCATCGGTCGGGGTCAAAGTTTGAGTAGTGCGCGGGCTGAACCATGACGCGCGTCGAATGGCCCTTCATGGTTCGGTCGAGCACTCGCCGCACTCGTCGCGAGTGATCCTTGTCGGCCACGAACACAATGGATTGCAGCTGATGTTCGTCGCACCAGGGCGGAAGCGCCTGACCTTCACCTTCGGTTGATCCTCCTTCAATTGTGGGGATTCGCGCGACATCTGGCACGCCAAGCGACCTCAATTGGCGAATTTGGCCCTCATCCTCGTAAAGGAGCCCCCGACGAGCGAACTCACGGTCCTCTAAACTCGGAGGGTCCACAAAAACCGCAACGCGCTTCGAGATGCCACTTTGCACGAGGTCCGCCGCTTCGAGCGCCCCGGCGCCACCCGAATCAAGCGACAGGACGATAACGTCGGCGGGCGCGACGGGTTCGCTTGCGACGAGCGCCCATCCTGCGGCTCTCAGAAACGGCTCCCGAAGGGAGCGAACACCAACCAGCGCAAACGCGATTGATGCGACCATTCCTAGGATCGCCCACCTCGACCGCCGGGAGATCACACTCGGTTTCATCGGGCCACTACACGAAAGTGCAATGTCATGCCGCGGACATCGCGCACGCTTTGCCAAGATGCTTAGTCCGGAGTTGTGCAGTTTTTTTGACGCCACAGCTGCGAAGAAAATCGGATTTGGCGACTTCTGCGCCGTTGCTCGGAGGGGCCGAGAAGTGATCGAATTGAGCGACGATTTCCGCTATTGTGCAGGTTTTCGGATGCCGACATGCTGAGACCATCCCCGCGCGGGGACAGCCGGCGTCCGAAAAGCGCCAAGGCACGAAATCGCGGGGTGTGAGGCACCGATAGTGCAGCGGGGCTATGGGGATTCGGCGTCGACGTGAGTGTGGGGGAAGTTGAGCCGACGCTGGCGATCGGATCGCTTTAGCTGGAATCTTGGGCGTGCGTGCTGGCGCGAACGAGCTGATCGCACGTTGCTCGACGGGATTTGCGCTACGGTCACGGGCCAGTTTGCTGATCGGCGCAAGCGGGTGTGCTGCCGGGCGAGAGCCGGCCAAAGTAGTGCGCTTTGGAGCGGTGCTGGATCGGTGATGACAGCATCATGAGGTGTCGATCCTGATCGCGGCCGACGGCGGCGTTGGTCGGTGCTTTGGCTTGCTGCCGCGTGCGAAGGTCTCGATGATGAACATGCGTCCGCCGCAGCAGGGGCACGGTCGTGGCAGCAGCGGGGTTGGTCGGCCGCTGGGGCCCTCTGAGATATCTTGCTATTCGCAGCGGACCGGCACGGCAAGCAGCTCGCGGGCCCGCGCGATGTTGGCGGCGCGGCTGCCACTGGCCAGCAGTCCGTAGTGCCGGATGCGGTGGAAGCCCCCGGGCAGCACGTGCATCAGGAAGCGTCGGATGAACTCGTTGGTCGACAGCGTCATGGTCTGATAGCGCCCAGGCCCCTCGATCCGGTAGTCCTTCCACCGGAAGGTGACGCCGGTGTGGTCGCCGCGATCAAGCGGCGATTAGAGATGGCGGCCCGGTGGGTATAGCGCGACAGATAGGCGAGCACGGCCCTGGGGCCGCCGAACGGCCGCTTGGCATAGACCACCCAATCGATCTTGCGTAGCGGCGCCAGATACGCCTTGAAGGCTCTGATGTTACCGAGGCGGGCGTGGACGCCGAAAAACTTGAGACGGCCGGCCCGGTGGGCGGCGACGAGCTTGGCCAGGAACAATCCCCGGAACAGGCGAGAGAGAACCTTCACGGGCAGGATAAAGTCTGGGCTGCACGGTACCCATTGCGTGCCATCAATGGAGATGCCGCCGCCCGGCACGATCATGTGGACATGGGGATGGTGCGTCAGCGCCGAGCCCCAGGTGTGAGCACCGAGGTGATGCCGATGCGGGCGCCGAGATGTTTGGGATCGGCCGCGATGGTCGTCATGGTCTCGGCCGAGGTCGTGAACAGGGTGTCGTAGATCACGGCCTTGTTCTGATAGGCGATGTCCGCGATGGCGGCCGGCAGCGTGAACACCACATGAAAGTACGGCACCGGCAGCAGATCGGCCTCGCGCGCGACGAGCCATTACTTGGCGGCCGTGCCCTGACACTTCGGACAATGCCGACTACGACAGCTGTTGTATGCGATGATCGTGTGCGGGCAATCTTCGCAGCGCGCAACATGGCCGCTGAGCGCCGCCGTTCGGCAGCGTTCGATGGTCGACATCACCTTCATCTGGTCGAGGCTGACGTGGCCGACATTGGCACGACGCCACGCCGCTCCGTGGTCGCGGAAGATATCCGCGACCTCCAGCACCGGGCGAGACATGACCGCGGGCTGTTATGTCGGCGGCTGGTCCTTCTCGTCCGTGGGAGGCTTCTTGCCAGGCTTCCTGCGAGGCTGTGACAGCAGGTCGAGCGGGCTCTTGATGCTCGAGATCATGCCGGTGGCGACGCGCGTGTAGCGCGCCGTCGTATCCAATTTGTCGTGCCCCAGAAGTGCCTGGATGATTTTAATATCGGTACCACGCTCGAGCAGATGGGTGGCAAAGGAGTAGCGAGCGCATGCAGCGTCACGCCCTTCTTGATCCCGGCCCCACCGGCAGCCTCGTGGAACAGCCGGTTGAGCTGGCGGGTGGTCATCGGCATACCGGGTTTGCGCCCAGGAAACAGCCAGCGTTCTTGAAGGGGGGTGTGTGCATCGAAACCTCGGCGCGCTTTCCACCACTGCCGTAACAGATTAATCGTCTCGGGCGACAGCATGACATTGCGATCCTTGCGGCCCTTGGATTGCTCGATACGAATGATCTTCTGGGCGCTGTCGATATGCTTGACCTTCAGCCGGACCACTTCGCCGGCACGCAGGCCGCACCCATAGCAAAGACTGAGTGCTGCGCGGGCCTTGAGGCTCGTGGCGACGGCCAGCACACGACGCGTCTCGTCCGGACTCATCACCTGCGGAATCTTCTGGGGCTCGCGGATGTGATAGATCTCGGCCGCGAGGTCCAGCCGCCGCAGTGTCACGCGGAAGGCAGCACGTGACCCGAAGCTGTCATTTAACGAGATCGACAAAGCGAGCCAAAATAGAGCAGATTGGAGGTGTGCGCTCGTCGAATTTGACGATCGTCAAGCGCAAGGACGGTCGTGAGTTTCAGGAAACCTGCCCGTGCTATGAAGACCGTGAGGATCGCCTCAGCCCCAGACCGTTCAGGGAAGACATTGAGGCCGCATTGGACTGCGTAGCAGATGTCGCCGCGCGCGCCGAAGCCGAAGGTGCCTCGCTGCTGTGTTTTCCCGAAGGCTTCCTTCAGGGGTATCTAACAGACGAGACGCCGGCACGACGAAACGCTCTAGACCTCACGTTACCTGCATTCAAGGCCGTGCTGAACCGGTTTCCGAAAACCGGAGCGATGATGGTCATGGGGCTGATCGAGGCCAAAGAGGGGCGATTGTTCAACACCGCCATCGTGGTGAATCATGGCGCCCTGATCGGCTATCGCAAGGTGCATCTCCTCCGTAGTGAACAAATTTTCGACGCTGGAAGCGATAGCCACGTCTTCGAGATCTTTGAATACGCTTCGGAGTTAACATTTGCTGCGACACGAACTTTCCCGAGGCGGCGCGGAAGGTAACCGGCCACGTCGGCGGCCAAGATGGCCGACAACCTGCGCTCCACCCGAACTGGTTCGCTTCTGTACCATGGCGCGCAATGGATGCGAACTATACGACAGATCAGCTGAGATGCCACCTCGGCTGATGTCGCAGGCGGCCGTGCATCGGCTGGCTGGAGATGCTGGACATAGTCGCGGCTGCGCTCAGCCGTGCAGTCCGTCGGCGCACCGCGAAGGCGAGAAGGGCGCGCGTCATCGAATGATCCCGTGCTTCTTCACCCGCTTCATACGCGGCGGTGACGAGCTTCCGTGGTGCGCGATGATCTACTTGCACTCACTCGTCGAACGTCGGCACGCTCGACGGCGATTGCATGTAAGACGGCGGCGCTGATCCCTGCGAAGGCCCCTTCACGACCAAGGGCAAAAGACCCCTCATTTCCAGTAAGGCCAGCCTTTTCGCCAGCCCTTCAAGCACGCGCATCGCGCGCTCAATCTCGCCGCCCTCGCACACCGCTTTTGCAACGATCTCAATCTGTTCGCTGATGATCTCTTTTGTAGTGCGGATCATCTCTACGGTTCGTGGATCAACCGGAGTCTTGGACATCCGATGCGCTCCCCCCTTTAAACAATTAATAAAATGTACCGGGCAGGAGACTACCATCCATGGACTGGAACTTTCTGCCCGGTGTCACGCACATGAGCCGAATGGAGCTGGGAGCGATTAGGTCAGTGCCACTGCCCATTTGGCAGCCCACATGTGTGAAAGACGGCATTCGCTTGAGAGGCGTATAGTCCTTCGTATCACCGGCCGTGCCCAGTCCGTAGGCGTCGGTGGCAGAGAGACCAATTGCGCTCCCGCCTTGCAGGACCAGGCAGCGCATTCATGTGGTCTCCATTCCGGTTTTTCCGCACCAACAGCGACGCAGACGGTGAGCATCGGGACATCATCTCGCGAAGTCGCAAATTTCTCAGACTCGCTTGCCCAGATACGCTTGCGCGCCTGAAGACCCAGGAGCCGTTCCCCAACCCAGACGCAGTAGACGCATCCGAAACGGGACGATGGCTCGCCTCGAAGGAATTGCAGCCGCCGAGGTAAGGACACAACAGCGTAGAGCAACCGAGACGCAAAAGTATCGTCGTCTCGCTGCGGAATGTCGCCAACGTCGATAAAACTGCCGGTTTTTAGCTTGTCGGGGACGCCTCAACTTAACGTTACAAATGTCTCCGTGTTCCTACCGGAAACGCGAGTCGCTCCATACACGTTGGCCGCGACGCGGGCGATAACTACGGGGACATGCGTCATGCCAAAATACTTCTTCAACATCTATCACGACCGAACCCTGATCGACGACGAAGGCGAGGAGCTTCCTGACAAGCATTCCGCCTGGAAAGAGGCGACGGTGACCACTGGGCAGATGATCCAGAGCATAGATGGTCACCTCATGCCCGGTATAGAGTGGCGATTGGAAGTCACCGACGAGTTCGCTAGTCCACTCTATGTTGTTCGCGTCATCGCAGAGGCGCCGAGCTGATGTAGTGCCGCGCAAAGAGCGACGTGAGAAGTGCGCGAAGGATCGTCAGACCGTCACCGAATGATCCGATGTTTCTTCCCGCTTCTTGCGCTCCGTCGGTTCGGGCTCGCGGTGACGACGCAGCGCCCCGCATGATGCCGATACGCGGCAACATGGAGTCGCCGCCGTGCTCGGCGACCAGCATCAATGCACGGATGGCCTTTTCCCATTCCTCCGCATCATGCTCGGCCTTCGGCAGCTTTGCGATGTAGTTGCCGGCATCGGGCAGCGTGCGCAGCTTGCGCCCATCAGGGAGCGGAATGGGATCATCGAAGGTGCGGTCCCAGCCGCTAGCCGAAGGCTTACTCTTTCTTGGCATCTGGCTTCAACGATATGCCGAGCCGCAGCGCCACCTTTTTGATCGATACCGGCTTCCGTCCGGTCAGTTTCGCCAAGTCGTCCAGGGATTTTGACGCGCGCGCCAGCTCAATCAGACGGCGCTGTTCGGCAAACGACCAACTTGCTTTTTGGGTCATAAAACAACAACTGAGCTTTGCGATCCATAAAAAGGCGCCAAGCGGACTATGTTCGCTTGACGCCTTCGCCGTTATGGCCGGGCCTAAATTGTCCGGCCCACCCTCGATATTTGATTTGGGCGGGTTGGCAACAGATCCCGCTCGTTAAGCTAAGTGCGTAACGTTAACGCTGACCGCTCTCCCTGCCAGCATGTCGATGGAGGATCGCTCGCGGAACTATTGATCGTGCGCCCGCGTGGTCGCGCGATGCCAATCAGTTGAACAGCCTGCGCAGCTTCCTCAGAACCTCGCGCAGGTCGGCGATGTATTCCTCAACAATGCGCCCAGGTTCTTCTGCGCTCGGAGGCTCGTCCGTCGTCATGGTCCTCTCCGCGCGCTGGCGATCATTTCGTGGCGCCCTCGAAGCCAACTCCTAGACTAGTAGTCAGCAACGGTCTCGGGGTTCGGCACTCGTCGGGCTTGATATGAGTCAATGGTCCGGGCGGGTGGCCTAGTGCTTCTACGGAGAAACCGATTTCGGTTTGCGGAGTTTACAGGGCAGGAACAGCACTTCCTGAGCATCAATTACGACTATCGAGCGCAGGCACAAACAGCCATGCGATGGGCCAAGGCAGCGACTTGTGAACGCGAGCGGCAGAGCTGGCTGCGTGTTGCTCTGGCGTGGCAGGACCTCGATCGCGGTGACGAGGACGCAGCGATTTCCGATCGCATCGGATGCATCTGTATTGCCGTACCATAACCTATGCGACGGGCGCGCTGCAACAGACCCGCAGAGTATCAACTCTGCACCGCCTCGAGATGATCAAGCGCCGGGTACATCCGCCGGCTGCTCGATGACCCATCATCGTGTCGGAATACGCATCCCGTACGATCTCACGTCAGACGTGACGGTTGCCGGTAAGCCTGCAGCGGTACGTCGTAGTGGCGAGCGCCTCCGTACATGTCAGCTGTCAGTGGTAGACCGGAAATGGCCGGCATGCGGCCTAACCGACGCGAATGACCCCGAGCCGAACAGCGCGCACGATGTCCCTGAGGGAAGGTGCACAATTCTTGAGCTTGCCGTAAGTCGGCCGTCCCGCTTCGATAGCTGCGTGCGGGTCCTTGTGGTGACACCTAGGACTTATCCCTAGCCTCACGCCATCCACCCGCAGCCCCCGCCGGACAGCATGCCCGGCGGGGGAGGGTGTTTACGCGGCGTAAGGCCGCCTCAGTTGGCGGCCTTTACCCTGCTGTGCAATCTTGCCCATATGGCAATGAAGCCGGACTACTACACCGCAGCGTTCGACACGGGCCAAGGTACCTTCCCTTGGCGATGGGAACTGAGGCGCCACAGTAGCCCCATGGGGGTGATAGTAGGTCGTAGTGGATATCAATCCCAAGCAGCAGCAGAGTACGCCGGTAGATCAGTACTTGAAGAGTTTCTAACGGCACTCGCCAAAGAAGAAAGACGCAGACGATAACGGCCTCTTTCGAGAGCCGCCTTTTGGCCCGACGCAGACGTCCTCCAAAGTCTCTTCTTGAGTCAGCTGCTCGGGGCACAGCGGACCCATTGTGCTCATCGCGAGCCTTTCCGAATCTGACCCGAACCGGTCATTCCGGCGTCCCCTAGACAGGCTGTCCCGCTAGGGGGATTATGCCGCGGTAGCCGAACCAGGGGCGCCGCCATGGACGTCGGAGGTTGGCTGCGGAGGCTTGGCCTCGAACAATATGAGGCGGCATTCCGCGAGAACGAGATTGACGAGACGATCCTTCCGAACCTAACGGCGGAGGACCTGAAGGACCTCGGCGTCTCTATTGTCGGCCACCGCCGCAAGCTCCTTGATGCAATCGCTGCTCTACGGACCGATGAGGACGCTCAACTTTCCTCTGAGAATGAAGCACGTGCATCTCGGTCGTCACCGGTAGGCCCGGAGGACCGCGCCGAGCGCCGCCACATTACCGTGATGTTTTCTGACCTGGTCGGTTCCACGGCGCTCTCCGCGAGCATGGACCCCGAGGATTTGCGCGAGGTCATTTCAGCCTATCAGACGTGCGTTTCCGATACTGTGGGCCGTTTCGAGGGCTTCGTCGCCAAATTTATGGGCGACGGCGTGCTGATTTATTTCGGCTATCCGGCAGCGCATGAGGATGACGCCGAGCGTGCCGTGCGGGCCGGCTTGGCGCTAATCGATGCGGTTGCCACACTCCCGGTGCGCGAGCCTCTACAGGTGCGCATTGGAATTGCCACAGGCCTTGTCGTCGTCGGAGATCTTGTCGGGTCCGGCGCAGCGCAGGAGCGCGCTATTGTAGGTGAGACACCGAACCTTGCGGCACGCCTTCAAGGCATCGCCGAGCCGAACACGGTCGTTATTGCTGAGGCTACGCGCAGGCTGCTCGGCAATCTCTTCGAGCTGCAGGACCTCGGGCCGAGGGAGCTGAAGGGGATTGCCGGGCCGGTGCGCGCGTTAGCAGTGCTGCGATCTAGTTCTGTCGAGAGCCGCTTCGAGGCGATGCACTCCGGTGGCCTAACTGCGCTGGTCGCACGAGAGGAAGAGCTTGAACTGCTGTTGCGGCGCTGGGCGAGAGCCAAAGCCGGCGAAGGGCAGGTGGTGCTGCTGTCCGGTGAGGCCGGCATCGGCAAATCCAGGCTGTCCAGTGCGCTCATAGAAGCACTCACAGGCGAACCACACATGCGGTTGCGGTATTTTTGCTCGCCACAACACACGGACAGCGCTTTTTATCCGATCATCGGGCAGCTCGAACGTGCTGCCGGATTTGCGCATGGCGACACATCGCAAACAAAGCTCAACAAACTCGATGCGCTGCTGGCTCAGACCTCGACGTCCAAGGAGGACGCGGCGCTTCTAGCCGACATGTTGTCACTTCCCAACGACGGACGCTACCCCGCTCTGGAGCGAGGTGCTGAACAGCGCCGGCAGAGAACGCTCACAGCACTCGGTCTACAATTGGAGACCCTGGCGCGCTCCGGCCCCGTGCTCATGATCTTCGAGGATGCACACTGGGGTGACCCCACGAGCCTGGAAGCGTTCGGTCGCATACTAGACCGGATCGCGGCTCTTCGCGTGCTAATGATCGTGACGTTTCGGCCGGAGTTCGTGGCGCCCTGGGTAGGACAGCCGCACGTAACAGCGCTTGCGATCAATCGGCTGGGGCATCGCGAGGTCGGAACGATGATCGACCGCGTCATCGGCAACAGGTCACTGCCGGCGCACATTAGGCAGGACATTGTCGAGCGCACCGATGGCATCCCATTGTTCGTGGAGGAGATGACCAAGGCAGTGCTCGAGGCTGGGGGCGAGCTGGAAGCGATGCAGATTGCGGCCGCGGTTCCTTCCCCGGCGCCCGCGGTCCCCGCGAGCTTGCATGCCTCTCTGATGGCCCGGCTCGACCGGCTCGGCCCGGCCAAGGAGGTGGCACAGATCGGGGCGGCGATAGGTCGTGAGTTTGCTCATGCACTGCTGGCCGCGGTGGTGCGCAAGCCAGAGACGGAGCTGGCATCGGCGCTCGACCGTCTCATTGTGGCCGGTTTGCTATTCAGGCAGGGCCTGCCACCTCATGCAAGCTACCTCTTCAAGCACGCCCTGGTGCAAGACGCGGCCTACGGCACATTGTTGCGCGAGCCGAGACGAGCACTGCACGCTCGCATCGCTGATACACTCGAGAACCAGTTTGCAGAGATAGCCGAGACCCGACCCGAACTGTTGGCGCGGCATTGCACGGAAGCCGGACTTATAGAGAAGGCCACGGGATGGTGGGGTAAGGCGGGACGACGGTCGCTAGAACGCTCAGCACTTGTTGAAGCGGTAGTGCAACTAGGCCGGGCACTTGACCAGATCGCGGCCTTGCCCGCCACACCAGCACGCCGGCGAGAGCAGATTAAGCTTCAGGTTGCGCTCATTACCCCTCTTGTCCACGTCAAGGGATATGCGTCGCCGGAAACCAAGGCGGCCGCGGAGCGGGCACGTCTGCTGATCGAACAAGCCGAAGCGCTCGGAGAACCTCCCGAAGACCCGCTGCTGTTATTTTCGGTTCTCTACGGATTCTGGGTTGCCAATTACGTCGCGTTCGACGGCGATGTGGTCGGCGAGCTTGCGGCGCAATTCCTGGCGCTCGCGGAGAAGCAGGCGGCTACTGTGCCGCTTATGATCGGGCATCGCCTTATGGGCCAGTCCTTGCTCTTCACTGGAGAAGTCGCGCTGGGCCGCGCCCAATACGATCAGGCAATTGCGCTCTACGATCCTGCCGAGCATCGCCCGTTGGCCACGCGATTTGGCCAAGATGTTGGGGTGGCCATCCTGTGCTATCGGTCTCTTGCGCTGTGGTTACTTGGCTATCCCGACGCAGCGCTCACGGATATTGAGCGTGCGCTAAAGGATGCCCGCGAGATCGGCCATGCCGCTACGCTGATGTACGCGATA
>Ga0213882_10000498_pt1 | contig 12923 bp, 17 predicted proteins | sample BarmaccoBMER_R09_FD_160106 | JGI IMG/M metagenome (GOLD analysis project Ga0213882, IMG submission 160106) | Barbacenia macrantha exposed rock microbial communities from rupestrian grasslands, the National Park of Serra do Cipo, Brazil - ER_R09 ...
ACAAAAACACAGCTTTTAGCTTGGCTCGTATTTTTACATATAGGAATATTAATAAGTTTACATTTTTTTTTAGGTTTATTTATTAGTTATGATATAGCTGTTCTTTTTTGTATATTTTTTTTTTTTGTATGAATGTTGTTTTTCAATAAATAATAAAAAATCTTTAAAACTATGAAAATAAATAAAAAAATTGAATTAAATAATGATTTAAATTATAGTTCACATAATAATGAAAAAAAAGATAATTTAAATCTAAAAAATGAAAAATTTTTTTTTTCAAGAAGTTTTTTTAAAGATTTAGGAATTGTTGAAAGTGTTGGTGATGGTATTATTAATATTTTAGGTTTACAAAAAGCCGCAAATGGTGAAATGGTAGAAATTTGTACAAATGAAGCAAATCAAAAAGGATTAATATTGAATTTAGGACCAAAATGAGTAAGTGCTGTTGCATTATCATCAGATTCTAAAATAAAACCAGGACAATTTGTTTTTTTAACACACGAATTAATGAGTATACCTGTAGGTGATTCTTTATTAGGTAGAGTTGTAAACCCTTTAGGAGAGCCTATTGATGATAAAGGTAATATTATTACAAAAGAAAAAAATTTATTAGAAGCAAGAGCACCTTCAATTATTGTAAGAGCTCCTGTAAATACTCCTTTAGAAACAGGTATTAAAGTAGTTGATAGTTTAGTACCTATTGGCCATGGACAAAGGGAATTAATCATAGGTGATTCTAAAACAGGAAAAACTTCAATAGCATTAGATACTATATTAAATCAAAAAGGAAAAGATACTATTTGTATCTATGTAGCTATTGGACAAAAAAGATCATCTGTTGCTAGAATTGCTAAATTATTAGAGGATAAAAATTGTATGGATTATAGTATTATAGTAGCTGCTACAGCTTCTGATTCTGCATCATTACAATATATAGCGCCTTATTCAGGTTGTGCTATGGGTGAATATTTTATGGAAAAAGGTTTAAGAGTTTTAGTTATTTATGATGATTTAAGTAAACATGCTGTATCTTATAGACAATTATCTCTTTTATTAAGAAGACCTCCTGGTAGAGAAGGATTCCCTGGTGATGTATTTTATTTACATTCAAGATTATTAGAGCGCGCTGCTAATTTAGCAAAATCTGAAGGCTCAATAACGGCATTACCTATTATTGAAACAATTCAAGGCGATGTATCTGCTTATATACCAACAAATGTAATATCAATTACAGATGGTCAAATATTTTTAGAATCAGAATTATTTACAAGAGGTATAAGACCTGCAGTAAGTCCTGGTCTATCTGTTAGTAGAGTAGGATCAGCAGCTCAAAATAAAGTTGTAAAAAAAATGGCTGGTAGTTTAAAATTAGAATTAGCTCAATTTAGGGAAGTAGAAGATTTTACTAAATTAGGATTTGTATTAGATGATGTAACTAAAAGATTAGTTGATAGAGGTGAAAAATTAACTAGATTATTAGTACAAAATAGATCAGAACCTATTGATATAGCAGAACAAACTATATTTTTATATGCTGCTTTAAATGGTTTTTTAGATGAGATTCCTTTACATTTAGTAAATACTTATGAAAAAGAACTTTATAAATTTATTAAAAAAACTATATTTTATGAGCCTTTAAAAGTTATTTTAAGAGAAAATTTAGAAGTTGAAATAATTAATTTTATATTAATTCAATTTAAAAATTTTTTTTTATTAAATATTGAAATATTTAATAAAAGTATTTAATGATAAATTCTAAAAAAAATAATATATTTATTAATTTAAAATAAAAAAATGAAATTACATTATGTTTCATTTTTTTATTTTAATATTGTTTTATTATTTTTTTTTATTTTAAAAATAGATTTGATTGTTTTAATTTTTTTATTTTTTAGAAAAGAATATGCAATGTATAAAGAATCTTATTTAGAGTTTATTGCTCAAGATTTTGATTCATTAGAAATAGAAAGTCAGGTATTAGATTTTCATGAAAATAAATTATTTTTAGATTTTGGTATGGATATAATTCTAGAGGAGGAGTTTTTGTATGAAATATACATGGACTATGCTTTTTTTGATTTTAGTATGGACTTTGAATCGTTTACAGGAGAACATACATTTCAGTGGAGTGATTTCAATTTAAAAAAATTAAATTATAAAAAAAATTGTTTAAAAAAAGTGTATTTAAAAGATGCTAATAAAATTAATTTTTTTTTTTGAGAAAAATTAAAACAAAAAAATATAGATACTAGTATTAGAGATGATGATTATACTTATATATATAATTATAAAAGTATAATTCGAAGAGATATAGAGGATTTATCGTTAGGTGAAGATTATGATAAGTTTTATTATTCTTATTTAAAAAAATTTTTTTTAAAAGAAAATTTTTATGATATTTTTATGGAAGACTATTATGATAAACTTTTAAATTATAACAATTTTATATATAAATTAAAAGAAAAAAGAAAAAAAGATAAATTAAATAAAATAAATCATAAAATTAACCTGAATAATGAGTTTAAGATAGGTGTAAATCTTTTAGATTATAATGATAATTTATTAGATATAAGAAAAGATTTAGCATCTAAAGACTTTAGTGAAAAGGAAGATCAAGATCAAGAACAATAACATTATTAAAAAAAAATGAAAAATTTAATGGATGGTATTATTTTAGATCTTATGTATATAAAACGTTGATTAACTACAACAAATCATAAAGATATAGGTATACTTTACCTTGTTTTTGGTTTAGTTGCAGGTATTATTGGTACTTTATTTTCTATAATAATAAGAATAGAATTAGCATATCCAGGTGCACAAATACTTGGAAGTAATTGACAATTTTATAATGTAATAGTAACAGCGCATGCTTTTATTATGATTTTTTTTATGGTTATGCCAACAATGATAGGAGGTTTTGGTAATTGTTTTGTACCTTTATTAATAGGAGCCCCTGATATGGCATTTCCTCGTTTAAATGCTTTAAGTTTTTGATTATTACCGCCTTCTTTTGTATTATTATTAGGTTCTGCTTTTATAGAAACAGGGGCAGGAACAGGATGAACAGTATATCCGCCTTTAAGTGGTATTTTAGCACACTCAGGAGGAGCTGTTGATTTTGCTATTTTTAGTTTACATTTAGCAGGTTTATCTTCTATTTTAGGTGCTATAAATTTTATGGTAACAATATTAAATATGAGAGTACCTGGTTATAAAATGTCGATGATACCTTTATTTGTTTGAAGTGTTTTTATAACAGCCATATTATTATTATTATCATTACCTGTATTAGCAGCCGCTATTACAATGTTATTAACAGATCGAAATTTTAATACATCATTTTTTGATCCTTCAGGTGGAGGTGACCCTATTTTATATCAACATTTATTTTGATTTTTTGGTCATCCAGAGGTTTACATTTTAATACTACCAGCTTTTGGTGCTATTAGTCATATTGTTGCAGAATATTCAAACAGAGCAATTTTTGGTCATTTAGGTATGGTATATGCTATGATGACTATAGGTTTTTTAGGTTTTATAGTATGAGCTCATCATATGTATACTGTAGGTTTAGATGTGGATACGCGTGCTTATTTTACAGCAGTAACAATGATTATAGCTGTCCCAACAGGTATAAAAGTTTTTAGTTGATTATCAACAATGGGTGGTGGTCTTTTAGAAATGACAGTACCTATGTTATTTGCTACAGGTTTTATTTTTTTATTTACATTAGGCGGTGTAACTGGTGTTGTATTGGCTAATGCAGGGTTAGATATTGCATTACATGATACTTATTATGTTGTAGGTCATTTTCATTATGTTTTATCTATGGGTGTTGTTTTTGGACTTTTTGCAGCGTTTTATTATTGAATTGATGTATTAACAGGTTTAAAATATTCAGAATATTATGGTAGAATTCATTTTTGATTAACATTTGTTGGTGTTAATTTAACTTTTTTCCCAATGCATTTTTTAGGTTTAGCAGGAATGCCTAGACGTATACCTGATTACCCTGATATATATGCAATGTGAAATTATGTTAGTTCAGTAGGTTCATTAATATCAGTATTTGGTGTATTTGTTTTTTTTTTAGTTTTATTTAATATAAATAATAATTTAGATTATTATTATCAAAAAAATGGAAGATTTGTAATAGATTTATATAGATATTTTTCATCTAAAAAAAATAGTGAAGTTCATACATATGTATATTCGAAGTTTAATTTTTTTAGTAAAAAAGCTTCAAATAATTTATATTTTGATTATTTAGATCAAGGTTGACATTTAATAGCTTATAATAATTTTTTAATATCTAATCAAAAAAAAAATTCAATATTAGCTAATGATATAGAATTAGCTAAGGAATTAGGTTTTGAGTTATTTTCTTTTAGTAAAGAAGATTTTGAAAAAAATGTTTTTTTAGAAAGAGATTTAAGGAATCTATTAAAACAAATAAATAAAGAAAGCAAAAAAACAAGTATATATGATTTAAAATATTATTATTTATTTTTTTATAATATATATGTGGAAGAAAAAATAATTGTTCCATTATTTTATTTAAATGAAAGAAATGGAAATGAAGATGCAGATGAAGATACTGATACTATAAATCATATTAATAATGTAAGAAATTTAATTACGTTTAATTCTTTATATGAAAAATTCAATATTGAAATTTTTCAAAATAATATAGATTTAATGTATACTTATATTTATAATCTTAAAAATAATAATGATGAAATTGATGCGTCTATTGAAAAAAAAATAAGGGCTCAAATAATATCTTATAATATTATTAAGAAATTTTTAAAATGTAATAAAGCTACATATTTAATAATTACTAAGTTACTGTAATGTATATATTTAAAATTTAAAAAGAGTGTTATTATATAGTATAATTATACTTTCAATTTTCTTTAATTATTACTGATTAGTTAATAATGAAGTTATATTGCTAAGTATACTTTTACTAAGTTTTTTCTTCTTAATATATATTTTTATGGGTCTTTTGATAAAGTTATATTTTATTTCTAAAACAAGTAATGTATTAAATATACTTAAGACTTATAATGTTATTGATCTTTATTTAGATAAATTATTATATCAAAATATAATAACAAAAAAATATTTTTTGAAAAATGTTTTGAAAATAAAAGATAAATTAATAAATGTTTTAATTTATTTTAATCAAAAAATTAATAATTTTTTATTATCTAATATATTTAGTTTTTTTTTAAATTTAAAAAAAAACTTTTATAAATTATCAAATAATAAAAAATTATTAATTTTTAGAAATAATATAAAGAGATGTGAAATAATATTATAAGTTATAATATTATAAAAATTTTAAAAAAAAAATTAGTTAAAGGTATTAAAAGTACAGGGGGTCGTAATAATTTAGGTAGAGTATGTATAAAAGGTAGAGGGTTTTGTAAAAGTAGTTATAGGCGTTCATTTCGATTTATGGACTTATATAGAAGAATAGATAAATATGGTATTTTATTAAATATATATTATGACCCTAACCGTACAGGTAAAATTGGATTAGTATTATATGAAAACGGTTTAAGTTGTTATATTTTATTGCAAAAAAATTTAAAAATTTTAGATACAATTTATTCAGGTAGTATTTTTGAAAAAAAAATAAAATATGGCTATTCTTTACCTTTAAAATTAATGCCTTTATTTTCAGTTTTAAGTAATATTGAACGAAAGCCTTTAAATGGTGGTACAATTTGTAAAGCTGCAGGGGTTAGTGGTTTACTTATTAGTAAAGAATTTAATAAAAAAAAATGTATTTTAAAGTTAAATTCAGGGTGAGAACTTTTGTTTTCTTTAGATTCAATGGCTAGTTATGGCCCTATATCTAATGCATGAAGCAATGAAATAGTAGGAAAAGCTGGTAAGAATAGAGGTTTAGGTATTAAATCAAAAGTAAGAGGTGTTGCTAAAAATCCGTGTGATCATCCACATGGTGGTGGGAATGGGAAAAAAAGTAAACCAGTACAACCTGTAAATGCATGGAAAACTATATTTAAGTGAACACCTACGAAAAATAAGAAGCATCAACTTTTAAAAAAGAGGTTATATAAGGTTATTAATTAAAAAAAATGAAAGTAAAAAGGGCTAGTTGAAAATTTCCTTTTAATTTTAATGTTTCTTATTTTTATAAAAAAGAAAAAAAAATATATAATAGAAATATAACATTAACTACATCTTTTTTAGATAAAAAATTATACTGCCATAAAGGTAAAACAGTTGGTAAATTATTAGTAACAAAAAGTCATTTAGGTCATAAATTAGGTGTTTTTTTTATAACAAAAGTATTAGGTGAGCGTATTGCATATCGTAAAAAATTAAAGTTATTATTAAAAAAAAAAAAAAATAAAATTAATTTAAAAAAAAAATAAAATGGGGAATTTTATAAATCCGATAGGTTATCGTTTAGGTTTTTTTAGATCTTGAGAGGATAGTTGATTTATTAAAAATATTTATTATCCGGAATTTTTACATTCAATTTTAAAAATTAGAAATTATCTTTATTATTTTTGAACTACACGTCATATTGAAAAAAAGGGGTTTTTGTTAAGTCACTTATATATTTATAAGTATATAAAATATTTATTAATTAAAATATTTTTATATAATATTGATATAGAAAAATATACTTATACATTTTTTGCTAAAGGGGTTAATTTTTTTGTAGATGCGTTACATTATAGGACTTGAAAAAAAAAAAAGAAAAAAAAGCCGTTTTTATATGAACGTTTAAAATTTGATTTTTTTTTTATTTTATTTTTATATTATTTTTTTTTTTTTAAAAAAAAAAAAAAAAAAAATATAAAAATAAATATAAAAAAAAAAAAAAAAAAAAAAAAAAAAAAAAATAAAAAAAAAAAAAAAAAAAAAAAAAAAAAAAAAAAAAAAAAAAAAAAAAAAAGTATTTAAAACAGCAAAAATTAAATATTTGTTTATATAAACAAATTCATAAAAAAAAAACAGAATTGTATTTGAATCGTATAAAAAATAATGATTTTAAGTATTTTTTTAAATTTGATAAAAATAAAATAAAAAATAAATTTGTAGTAATATCAAAATATGAAGATGATATTAAGTATACAAATAATAGTTTAAATATGGGTTTTTTTGATTATGTAATGTATTTATTTTTTAAAATAAATATTTTAGAAAATAAAAAAGATGAGAAATTATTATTAAAAACTAAAAGAATACATATTGAAACCATTTTAAATTATCCAATAAAAATAAAAAGGTTAATACATGTATTGAAAAGAAGTGCAGCTTTAAATATTCGATTAAAAAAAAGTAATAAAAGTATCAAAAATTTTGTATTTTATTTAACATTTATAATGAGTATTATATTAAAGGTTAATGAAAAAAGAGCTCATTTTAAATTACGTGACTTAAATTTAAAATTAATAAGATTATTATTTTTTAATAGGATATTAACGAAGCTTGGGTTTGTATTTGGTAATATTTTAAGGCATATATTTTATTTAATAACAAATGCAATGAAATATAGTTTTAAATTTTGTTTTTTATCAAATAATAGCTTGAATGCAAAATTTTTAGCGCGTTATATTGGTTTAAAACTAAAAAGAAAGTTTCCTTTATTTTTAGTTTTAAATCCAATTAAGAAAGAGTTAAAAAAATTGTTTTTTAAAAAAAAAGAAAAAAAATTTAGTTCATTATTAAGCGATTATGCATTAAATAAAAATAAAAGTTTATTAGATTTGAAAATAAAATATAAAAAAGGTTTTAGTGATATTTTGCTTTATTTATATAAAAAATATACTGAATTATTTGTTTTATATTATAAAAAATTAAAGACTTTAATAACATTTGATTTTTATATTTATTTTTTTTTATTAAAAAATAAATATAAAAATCAAATGTTATTAAGAAAACTTTTTTTTAGATTTTTTTATGGAAAAAAATGAAGAAAAAATAAAAAAAATATATATTTAAATAACAATTGAATATTTTGTTTAAATAGATTAATAAAAAACAGTTGGAGTGTTTTACAAATAGTTTTTTTAAGAAAATTATTTTTTTTTTCTGAATTATTTTTATATGTGAAAAATAAATTATTAATAAATTTATTTTTTGGTTTTAATAAGTATCATATAGATAAATTAGCTTATAATTATTTTTCTTTAAAATTTAATAAAAATACTTTTTTTTATATTAATATTAATTATATTAATTTATTTATGTTTATTTTTTTTTATAATTATATTTTTTTAAATTTTAATACAATATTATATATGGATTCTCAATATATTTTAATTTCGAATTATTTTTTTAAATCTTTTATGTATTATAATTATTCTATATATAATTTCAATAAATTTTCAAATTATTTTAAAATAAATAAAAAAAAAAAATTATTTTAAAATGAAAAATTTATATAAAAGAACTTCTTTTATAATGGGTTTTAAAATGAGTTTCAAAGGTCGTTTTACAAGAAAACAAAGAGCAAGTTCTATTTGATTTCATCAAGGTTATGTACCATTAAATACAGTAAGTGCTGTTATTGATTATGCTTTTTTTACTATACCTTTAAAGAATAGTGCGATAAGTATAAAACTTTGATTATATAAAGATGTTGAGATAATGCATTGGCATTATAGTTTTTATAATAATATTAAAATGTGTATCAATTAAATTAAAAAGAATGAAACAGCAACCAAGTCGTTTAAAATATAAAAAATATCATAAACCTTCATCTTCTTGTTTATATTTATTTGAACAAAAAAATATAATACCTAATAGAGGCTTTTTAGCTTTAAAATCATTAGAAAATAAAAGAATAACATATAATCAATTGGAGGCATGTAGAAAGTCTGTTAGAAGAATATTAAAAAAAAATGGTTTGGTTTTTTTGAGAATTTTTACATATCATTCAATAACAAAGAAGCCGTTAGCAACTCGTATGGGTAAAGGTAAAGGTTCACATAATATATGAGTAGCACCAATAAAAAAAGGACAAGTTATTTGTGAGGTTGTAACATTTTTTTTAGAAAAAATAAATCTTGGAAAAAAAGCTTTAAAATCAGGAGGTTCTAAATTACCTTTGAAAACTAATATAATATTTTCTACCTATTAGCAGTAAGTTATGATACAACTAAAAACAAAATTATTAGCTGTCGATAAAACTGCTATTGTTAATACTTTTTGTATAAAAATATTGAAAGGTAGTAAAAGCCGTATTGCTATTTTGGGTGAAGTAATATTGGTTTGTGTTAATAGTATAAATATAAAAAAACATATATTATTAAAGCCTCGTTTTCAAAAAAAATTTAAAGTTGGTTCTATACATAGAGCTTTGGTTGTGCGTACAAGTAAAAATTTTTGGAGAATAAAAGATTTATGAATTAAATTTAATGAAAATAGTATAGTCATTATATCAAAACAGATAGTTCCTTTATCTAATAGAGTATATGGTCCAATTTTACGTGAATTTTGTATGAGGTGGCCTTCATTGGGTTGTGTTTCTATTTGTATTATTTAAATTAAAAAAAAATGTTGGATATATTTTTTTATAACAATAATACAGCGCGTTTTATTTTATTTTTAAAAAAAAGTGAACAATTTTATAATTTTACAGAAATCTTAAAAATTAAAGGTATTGACGTTTATTTTAATATACAAAATATATCAGATCTTAATAATTTAGCTTTGTCTAATTATTTTTTTTTTTTTAAATATTTTTTTGGTAAAGTGCCATATTTTGCTAATTACAGGCATTCTTTTAAATTAAATGTAAATTATTATAGTTTTATGATTTTATGTAATTTTAAAAAAAAAGATCTTTTTTATGTATTTTCTTTCTTTATTAATGATATATTTTTTTTAATATCAAAAAATGCGCTTGTTTTGAAAAAAGAATTTGATAGTTTAATTTATTCTATTAATGATATGAATTTTTTTATAGAAAAGAAAAATTCTATAGGATTTTTTCATTTAAAAGAGGCTGTACATTTTAAATTTTTATTTAATAATTATAATTGATTAAATTTTTTAAATTTATTCAAATTATATAAATTATAATAAATGAACATATTTACATTTAAAAAATATAAAATTAATTTAATAATAAAAAAGGAATTAAAAAAAAATATAATAAAATTTTTTTTATCTAACCAATATAATAAATTTAAATCAAAGAATATAATAAAATTTATTTATAGAAATAAATTTTATTATAAATATTCAAGCATTTCTTTTTTTAGGAGAGCATGTATACTAAGTGGAAATTGTCGATCTGTATTTCGTTTTTTTAAATTATCAAGGTATTTATCTAGATATTATGCGTCTAATGGTTATATAATGGGGCTACGTAAAGCTTCTTTTTAATTATATATATATATATATGAATTATTATCTTTTTAGTGATTTAATAATTAAGTTGAAATGAGGCTATAAGGGTCATTATAGTAGTATAAAAGTAAAAAAAAATAAATTTACTATTAAATTTTTATATTTATTACAAAAGATAGGTTTAATAAGAGGTTTTTTTTTTCTTATTAAGGAATGTGCTATTTTAGTTTATTTAAAATATACAAAAGGTGTGAGTTCTATTCATTCTATTAATATAATATCAAAACCGAGTAATAGAATATATTGAACTTTGAATTTTTTATCAAAAAATTATAGAAGACATGATTTTTCTACAATATATATATTATCAACATCTAAGGGCTTATTAACTCATAATGATGCTTTACTTACTAAGAGTTTTTCAGGTGAAATATTATGTAAAATTAAAATATAAGAAAATGAAAACAAATAATAGCCTTTATAAATTTAGTAAAGATTATAAATTTATTTTTTTTAAAAAAAATAAATTTATAATATTGAAAAAAAAAACTCGTTTTTTTTTTTTGAAATTGCCAAATATTTTTTTTTATAAATTTAATGAGAAATTATTTAAATTTGTTTTTTTGACTTATTTTCATTATATAACTTTTTTTAAACATATATTAGAACTTTATAATAAATTGTCTTCTTTTTATTATTTAAGATTGAAATTAAAAGGTTTGGGGTACCGTATAATACATATATCTTCTCATTTAATTAAAATATTTTTTAATAGAAGTAATTACTTTTATGTACATATACCTGTATCTATTTTGTTTAGATATAAAATTAGAAGATTATTTTTTTTAAGTACAAGATTATCTGATTTAAGGCTTTTAATGATAAATATATTATTATTAAAAAAATATATAGTATATAGATTTAGTGGTCTTTTTTATCCTCGTCAAATACTTTTATTAAAACCAGGAAAAAATAAGTTTAGGTAAAAAAATATGAAAGAAGTAAAAATTGTATTGTTAAATAATAAATTAAATAAAAAATTTTTTTGTATATTTGTTTATGAAACTTTTATTTTTAAGCAACCTCTTGTTAAGGATGATTTATTATATAGTTTTTTTTTAGTTATAAATTTTCTTTATAAATATGGTTTTTTTAAAATAAAATAAAAAATGTTTATATATAAACAGTTTACTTTAAATTTAAATAAAGAGATTCGCGCATCTTTGCAGACTATTTATGGTGTTGGTTGATATAAATCTATTTTAATTTCGAGTAAGATGGGGTTATCTTTTCCTTTTTTATTTAAAAATTTAAACATTTATAATAGTCAATTATTATCTTATATTCTTGATTATTTTACATGATTGGAGGTACGTATAAAGCATTATATTTTTCAAAATATTAAAAAATTATTTGAATTAAATACATATAAAGGTTTGCGGCATAAAGATTCGTTACCTACAAGAGGTCAACGAAGTAGAACTAATGCAAGTACAAAAAAAAAAATAAAATATATATTTAATGAGGAAAAATAAAAATCGTAAATTTAAAACAAAAAATCAAAATAAAGAAAAAAATCAGTTAAACGCAATACCTAAAAAAAAAGAAATACAAAAAAAGGATTATATTATTTTTAGGTATGGAATAGGACATTTATTATTTTTCCAAAAACATAGTAATGTTTTTTTGGTATTAAGCACAGAATCAAATCAACATGTTATTACATTAACAGGGGGTTCTTGCCATTTAGGAAGAACAAAAAAACAAAAGGTATCTCCTTTTAATATAAGCTTAATGATAAAAGAACTAAAACGATATTGTAGTGTATATGAAGTAACTAGATTACGTTTTTTTTTTAGAAGTTCAATAAATAAACATTATTATAATATTATAAAATATTTATCGTTGAACGAATTAAAAGTTATGGAAATTGGTTATGTGTTACATTTGGCTCATGGTTATGTTAGAGGGCGTAAGCCTCGTAGAATATAAGTTATTCGGTTGGATAAGATAATTTATAATTTTGGTTTTAATTTTAAACAAAATTATAATCGTATAAATTTATTATCTAATTTATTTTTTTTAAAAAAAAAAATTTATTTATTATATAGTTTTTGAAATAAAAAAACTTCTTATTTTTTATTAAAAAAAAATAAATTTTCTTTTAATTATAATAAATTTTTATCATTAGGTGAAAAAAATTTTATAAAAAAAGAAAAAAATTTTTTTTTTGATTATATGTATATATGAAACTCTTCTAGTCATATATATAATGAAGTGATATTAAAAAATATGTTTAATTATAAAAATAAAAAAAAGAGGTTTTCTAATATAGATAAATTAATCGATTATTCAGTATTTGATAATATTTTTTTTAATTATGTTATAAATAATAAAAAAAATATATATTATTTATCAAAAAAGAATAATTTTTTTAAATTTTTTTTTAGATTAAAAAAAAAAAAACTAAAATTTAAATTATATAATTATTTTTTTTTGTATAATAATTATATATTATTAAATGGTAATTATTATATAAATTTAATTTATTATAATTGAAGGAATAATTATAATTT
>Ga0213882_10000500_pt1 | contig 12913 bp, 12 predicted proteins | sample BarmaccoBMER_R09_FD_160106 | JGI IMG/M metagenome (GOLD analysis project Ga0213882, IMG submission 160106) | Barbacenia macrantha exposed rock microbial communities from rupestrian grasslands, the National Park of Serra do Cipo, Brazil - ER_R09 ...
TCCCCAGCCCACCACAACAACTTAAGGAGATCGCCGCGCCGCTCCGTACGATACAAACCAAGACCACGCCACCGACAATCGGAAGGACGCAGTAAGGCCAAACGGCGCGCCGGTTCCCTCGTCTTGTGATCGCAAAAAAGAGGAAAGCGGCAATAGAAATTGATATTGGGAATATGACTGCAGTCAACAGTAATGTGACGGCGCCTAACCCGACGCGGCTAGGGTTGCAGCTCAGAATTCTGTAACGGGAGGCAAACGCGCGACCAGATGTAGTCTCATGGGTTCGGCGATCCGTAACCTGAGGCTATATCGAACGTCGCGGTGTGAGCTTAGCCGAAATCACCACAACCACTCCCATTTCGACGCTCGTGCGAACGTAAGACAGGTACACTCGACGCTCTCAAGCCGCCGGGCGAGCATGTGCAGGGCTTTCGCCGCGCGTACTCTTTTCGAGCAAGAGATACTTTTCGAACCCTTCGAGATTGGGGAAACAATGGACCTTTCGGAACTCGCAGAGCGGCTCGAGCGGCATACCAATCCAGATCACTTCAAGTTTCCGAGCGGCAGCAAAGCCGACGGCAAGACCCAACTCGGCAGGAATCTCCTCGTTATCACGGCGCAAAACAACAAGAGTATCGAACGGCGTCATCTCTTCCATTCGCGCGCGGGTCCAATGTGGCTGAGGCGTGAGAAAGGCCGCTGGCGACGCGTCGTGCCAAGTCGAGCCAATCTGATAGCCTGAGCCTCGCAGCAGCCACTTCAGAGTGAGCAACTCCTGAGTGCGGCAGGGCGCTTCGAGAAATACGACGCCGGACATATGCTACAGACCCTGCCGCCTTCTTGAGCGAAGGTGCACGAACTCCCCAGCCGGCTCGCTGAGCCCCAGCCGCCGCATCACATCTTCGGCGATCTTGCCATCCTGCTTGGCCGCGTTTAACCATGCAAGCCTCTGCTCGTCGGCCCAGTGCACAACCTGGCAGCAGGTGTAAATACCGGATGCGAACTCCTCTTCGAAGCCGAGAGCACGTGCATCGGCTGCCGCTTGCGCTTGATTACAGCCGCACTGTCGGCACAATGCATTGATGATTGGATGATTGTCCCGCATGTCCTTCTCCTCCTTCCCGCGTTCCGAAACGACATGCAAATTGTTTCGGCGAGTAACCGGGAGCAGGTTCGTTGCCAAATGGATTGAACCTCTCCTACTGGCTTGGACGGCGGAGCGAGGCCAGGGATTCATTGGAAGTGTTAAAGTCTTGGGAATGCTTCGTTAAAATGCGTTTACATCGAATCTAAACCCGAACCGTGGGCCACGGAGAACCAGGGCCGCCAATTCGAAGAGCGATTCGCGATCAGGCGAGAGCTCCGCAGTTGTTCTTCGGTCCAGTCGGCGCGCACGATGACGGGCACTGCGAGCAAGCCCAGCTCACGGCCGGCCTTCAGGTGCGGGTCGCCGTCGATGATCTCGCCGCTGCCGGAGATAAGTATTCCAATCCTGAAGCCGTATTCTTGGATCGATCTGCTGCCGGTACATTACGGTCTGCCATCCGGCCGCTAAGAACCTCCTTCAGCGTCTACTGCCTTTTGCTCTGTCACCCTTATGTAGTGGGTGGGGATCCATAATAGATGGAACCGCACCCCTTGGCTGAGACACGCTGGCGTCCGCGGAAAATCGGAAACACAGCGGTTTTGATTATTTTATTTAACATTCGCCGCCATCGTGCTGTGGGAAACGTGGGGGTCCCGGAGGGATTTCCAAAGCCTGTGGAAAGCTTGCGAAACCTGCACTTGGTTTTCCAAGCTTTCCATCAGTGCCGTCGCTTTCCCCAGCCCTCGAATTCATCCGGCGTCGCGTAGCGCAACGCCGAATGCAATCGTTGCCGGTTGTAAATTTCTTCCAGAAACTCGCCGACCCGCCGTTTTGCGTCGTCCAGGTTCTGGTAGTTACGTCCTTGTACTTCCTCCTCTTTCAGTGTTCTCATGAATCGCTCCGCGCGGGCGTTTTCCTAGGGACTTCCGCGGCGGCTCATGCTGATTCGGATCTCGTGCTCGGCGAGCATTGCAGTGTATTCACGCGAGGCATATTGCACGCCGCGATCGGAGTGATGGATCAACTTCGGAGGAACGGAATGGGCGATACAGCAACCTTACAGCCTTTCGCAGTGGTGAAAGTTTTCTGAAACGGTTTTTCGCCGACGAGCCTGCGGTGGGTCAGTTCGTGGGCAAAGGAAACGATCCCAGCGCCCGTCGACACCGATATCATCGGCGTAGTGAACGACACCTATTACGAGAACTTGCGCGATACAGCCCCGGCAGATCTTTTTGTGCGCAGCACAACAAGCATCTCGTGAGGGATGCCGGATGTCAAAGAGGAGCATGTTGGAACTGTTTGTTCCATAGCCACTTCAGGAAGTTTGCTTCCTAAACGAACCAGCTACCGCCCAGAGAGCAAACTGGTCAGAGGGGCTGGGCAAACTGAGATGGTGGACCTCTACCCGGATCCGCAACGCCTCCAGCCGTGCTGATGGATAGCACGCAGCAGCACCGCAGGGGCTGCTGGTAAACAAGCGGGTACACAGACATGCAGGTGCGTGGGCACCGAGAAGCTGAGGGTAACTTCGGCGCCTAAACCCACGGTGCGAAGCTACGGCCGGCTGCATACCGAACGAGCCTCAACACGTGTTTACCGCCTCTTGGTTACGTCCCAGTAGTTCTCTGCTCTGCTGATCCTTCGCGGGTGGAGGTCACTGCCTCCATGTACGGTAGAGCTGGGGGAGCGAACCACCCACCTGTGCCGCTTCGTACGAAACCACGCGGTTCGAGTCCGCTCAGCCAATTCGTGCTGAACGCCTGTTCCCCGATGCTGTGTTCAGTGCCCGAATTTTCTGCGATATGGAACCGCCTCGGTGCCACATGGCCTCCGTTCGTTCTTTCGGGATTGACAATGTATGCGAAATTATTGGCATAAACAAGCTCGGCCCAGGCATGCGAAGTACGGGTACTACATCGAGATGGGAAAACCGGGCGGAGAGCACACCAGTCTGTCCGCCCGATGTTTGCATTACCGTCGGACGGACTTTACTCCCCGCCCGGGCGGCCACGCAGTTGCCGCTCTGCTTCTCTCCAATCTTCATCAGCAGAACCTTCCGGACAACCTCGTTGTTGCCACAGAGTATAGGCCAATCTGGCAATCTCCTGCTGTGAGGGTTCGTATATCCCGCTGTTGGCGCTGCGCAGCTCTTGCGGTTCTTTGGACGGAACCCGGAGGCGACGTTGCTGATCGATCGCTCCGTGCGGCGAGAGCCTTGCCTGAACGGGCCTTGGACGGAGCAGGCCTGAGATTGTAATGAACAGCGCGCTGGTACACTTTGACAGCGTCCAGTCCGGTTTTACACAGGCAAGTTCCCGAAAATGCGCGCTTAACAGGATTCACGTGGCGGCATTCGAGAAATCATATGCTTATCTGATCAGGCCCGGTTTGGAGAGATGCCAGTGAACATCGCGAAACTCGACACCACACGCATCGCGAAAGTTCCGCAACTTCTGTGGGTACAGAATCAGCGCGGCGACTCGGGATTCGATACGACGCAATTGGACAACTATGATGGCGAGCTACGCGGATCATAGACGAGAAGCAGTCACGCTGCGAGCCGCGCCTGCTAAATCCACATTGCCTGGGCGGAAATCAACGGCCGTGGGCCCATGGCACTCGATGACGGCAGCCGCAGGTACGACATTGGTAATACCCCTCAATCGGCCACATCGGCGAGTCGTGCATGAAACGGCACCACAGCCTAGCGAGTTTCGGCCACCTCTTCTTAGTCATTAAAAATCAAGCCCTCCCAAAGACGAGCGAATTGCGCCTACTTTCTGACTCGTGTTTTTCACCCGGAGCCACGGAGCCCAGGTAAACGCAAACGGAACATTAGAAGTCAGACTGACGGGGAAATGCGCGACGGCTAGAATGGAGTTGCTAAACCACCATTCAACCCGGTCAAATTGACCAAAGATACTGAAACGATCTCGATAAACGCGAGGTCCTTCTAGTTTAGCCATCTGGATTGGTCATGAGCCCGGATTTTCGAAGCACCGCACTATCACGACACCTGCGTGTGGTTGGCTGGCCGACAACTGCTCGATACGCCGCGAATGTCTCGATCATCTGATTGTGTTCAATGAGAACTCTCCCCGCCGCATCCTGTCGAGTTATTGTGCGTACCACCAGAATTGGAGAGCGCATCTATTCCTGGATAAAGACGCTCCGGAAACACGAAGAGTACATCCGCGGACTGCTGGTGAAATGATCGAGACGACGGACGTTGGCGGTCTGCATCACCATCATGAACGCCGAGCTGCGTGATCGCGTTTCCCATCACAGCTAAAAGCGCACTCCCTTACGACTGTGTACAGTGACACGGCATCGCAACATCTCTAAGGCCGCATCCTCCGAATCGAACCCCTTGCAATTAACATCCTTAGGCGAGGAACGGCGTGTCGATCATACGTCCGCGCCCTTTCTCACCAAAGTCTGCAGCTTTCTTTGTAAGCACACTGGCCGGAGTTCAACAACCTTCGAGTTGAACTGCCTCGCGGACGCGAGCCGAAACGGATCAGCTTTGAAGCGAAGCCGTGCTGGTACAGCTCTGAAGCCTCGCTGGCCATTGCGCGCTCGCCGTTTCTGCTATTGCGACCAGCTCCTTCGACCTGCTAATGGCCGGCTGACTCGAGAACGCGAATTTTGCCCAATGCGTACCAGCCGTCGTTTCCGCGGCCCTCAATTGCGAGGCGAATGCCGGGCTGAAGGGTCATGGGATCGAGCAGTGCAACGCTGAATTCATAGTCGCCGGGCGCCAGATCTAGAGGCACAAAGACAGGACCCTCAAACACTGCATCGCCCGGAAGCCATTTCCGTATGTCCGAATCGGTTCGCACCACCGCCGTATGGCTGGCCGAACTAAAACGAAACGCCAGAACGAACGGCCGGTAAATAGGAGCAACACCCTCGTTCACCCACCACGTTCTGAGCCCGATTGCCTGGCCCGCTTGTACGGCCTCCTGCCATTCGGCCCGGCGCAAGGCAAATCGATAGCCCATCTTTCGCTCGAAATCCTCGAAGTCACTTTTCCAGGACGCGGGGATTGCGCTCGATTTCACGTTCAGCGTGGTTATGTGCCATCGCAGAGCTTCGCTAAGGATGTACTTTACGTCCCAGTGCTGGCGAAACCACGATTCCGGAACACCGCAGGTTTCCATCGAAACAGGCGCGGTTCTCCATACATCCTGAATTCCTGTTCTCGCGATCTGTTCCGGATAGAAGTCGAGCATGTGCGCCCACTTTTCACGCATATCGCCGAGACAATCGAAGCGCCATCCAGCGCGCGATGTTCCGTAGACAAGCGCCTCCGGTTCATCGAAATTCATCAGCAGCGGCGTCTTTCGGAAGGCTTGTAAATACACGTCGATCAGTTTGCGTTGAACAGCAAACTCCGGCATGTAATCACTCCAGCCCTCACCCCAATACCCGACCGTCGAAATATCCACGCTGTCAAGATCGGGATGGCCGTCGTAACGCTTGCCAGCCTCGACAACGAGCGCATTCCAACATTTGAAATACGTGGGATCGCTGAAATCGGGCTGCCAGATGCTGCCGTCCTTTGACGAATCGTTGTTTGCGCGGCGCGCGCCCGAGTTGCGGTACCACTCCGGTAAAGGATGTTTCGGGTCATACGGCATAAGGCGAATTGCCAGACGCTGTCCATGCTGTCTCGCTTGCTCGAGAGCCAAATCGACGATCTCCCAGCGAACTTTACCCTGTTCCGGTTCGAGCGTTGCCCAATGCCACCGGCAATACGCGACCGTCGAAGCTGGGAAGTCGGGCCTTTCCGTAGGTGAAACGACCAGCTTTGTGGGCCCTTCTTCCGACCACTCGACGCCCGGATTCAACGCGTCGCCGTTATATCGTTGGAAAGTCTGGATACCCATTCCAGGATTCGTCAGAACGTCCTGAATTTCAACCGGCCGGACGATCACACTGGCCGCATATCCGAGGCTGCCATAAGCGGTTCCAGCGAGGACAATGGCTTTGGCAATCATCGAGAACCGAAGGAACTGTCCGGAAGTGGCGCTCTTCGGGGACATCACACGCCTTTACGCCAGCCGTTATCTCTCCGTGGCTTGATAGAGCACATCGACAAAGGGCAAGGTCGCGACTTTGTCAACGCTCTGTTCGAGAGATTCGCGACCCTCCGCGCCACAACTGAGGGACCGTTTTCCTCCCACGCGTATCCGACCAGACCAAGACCGCGATTTCGCATCGGCTTCTCGAAAGGCGTGGTGAAGGGGATCGTTTGCCAGCCCTGATCCTGGTCAATACCGAAGGGGGCTTGATCGAGCCGTTCGCTTGCTGCGGGGGCCGGCTGATTTCTGGGCTGAACGTCCGATTGAAGTTGCGTGCTGGCTCCTGTGGCTATAGAAGCCAACAATGCAGCGCGCGCGAGAAAGCTTCGGCGCCTCATAACGCCTCAACCACCACGAAGTGGGTCAACAGAAAAGATACGACAATGGCGCTGATGCACTTGAAGACGAGTATTGACAAGACGTTCAGTTTACCGGAGAGTAGACAAAGATTATCGAAACACGAACAAAGAAGCAAATGATTTTGCAAATCCGGCGCCTTGCTGCCGTCTTGATTCTTTGTTCCGCGTGATTCGCCGGCCGTCCCGGTGATTTCAGAGTGATCGGCCAGGGGGTGTAGGCGCGCACTTTTAACCCGACCGTCAGTCCGCACATCATCTATGCAGACGCAACCGCGTTGTGGCGAGGCACCAATGTTGAGAAACGTGCGGGCTGCTACCCCGAAGCCCTCGGGGGTGACGGCAATTCGGATGGCTTCGGACCATGCAGACGAGACGATCGTAAGTGAACCGGATCCGCTGGGCGAGATCACGGCCTTTGCGGTTGATCCGCAAGATTCGCGCACCCTTTATGTGGCAGGGGTAAAGGGGTCGACCGCCGGCCTGTTTTTCTCGCATGATCCGGGCAACAGTTGGGAACGCAAGAGCAGCCTCGAAAAGGCACCGCGTCATTTCCGGATCCTGCCGATAGAAATAGCGTGTACGTGATGACTTTTAGTGGTAGCGTGTGGCACGGGTCCGTGAGCGGAATGGATCGCCGCCGCTCGATATCGTGTCTCCTGTATTCGAACCCGGACACATTCCGTGACCAGACGGGACTTCATCGGAGCTTTATGATGTGACCTGTGCAGCCGTTATCGGAGGTGTCGCGCAGCAGGCCGCGAAGCGGCTGAGTGAAACTGGAGTGGGAGCGATTGGATGACGAACCGGCGCGACTGGCTACACGTCGTGGGATCGAGCTTTTTTTGTGCATCTGCCATGGAAGCGCGGATCGGAAATGCGAATGCGGCGACTACGCCCGAAGCGCCTCTTCCGCTCGCCGAATATGAGCCGCGGAGCATGCTGCACGTACGCGAAACGGAAGTACCGCGCGCGCGATATGCCGTAATCGACGTTCACACACACTTGTCGTGGTCTGCGAAATCCGAGAATGGCGTAGCCCTCGCTGCGAAACGTCAATTTCCCAGCACCCCCGCTGAACTTCTTCCCGTAATGGACAGGAAAAATCTTCGGGCCCTCGTCAATCTGACGGGTGGATACGGCGACGGGCTGCGAGAGGCGATCGCAACATATGACAAGGCTCATCCGGGCCGTTTTTATACATTCACGGAGCCTTCGTACAGCCAGCTTTTCGAACCGAATTACCCGAAGCTCCAGGCAGACGCGATTGGCGCGGCGCACGCGGCAGGCGCCCCTGGCTTGAAAATTCTCAAGACGCTTGGTCTTTTTCTGCGTGAAAACATCACCTCCGGCAAGCTGGTACGCGTGGATGACGCCCGCTTCGATCCGATGTGGGACGCGTGCGGACAACTGAACATGCCTGTGGCGATTCACGTCTCAGATCCCGTTGCATTCTTCACTCCTACTGACCGCTTTAACGAGCGATACGAAGAGTTGCATAACCATCCTGACTGGTCCTTCTTTGATCATGATTTTCCAAGCAATGCAGAGTTATTGGACGCGCGAAACCGCGTGATCGCCCGCCATCCAAAAACCCAATTTGTGGTGCTGCACGTCGGCAACTTCGCCGAGAATCTCGAGAACGTGTCCGAAGCTCTCGATCGGTTTCCCAATATGACCATCGATATTGCCGCTCGCGTCGGCGAACTTGGCCGGCAACCGCGCACTGCACGCAAATTCTTCGACAAATACCAGGACCGAATTCTGTTCGGAACCGACGCGACGCCGCACGGTAAGGAGGTGCCGCAGCAATATTTCAGCGATCGGCTTTATGAGATCTACTTTCGCTTTCTCGAGACGGAGGACGAATATTTCGATTACGCACCGGCTAAAATACCGCCGCAGGGTCGCTGGCGCATTTACGGAATCGGATTGCCCGACCAAATTCTGCGCAAAGTGTACAACGAGAATGCCGCTCGTCTGCTTCGAATAAACATCTAAATGCCTCGATATTGCACATTCCTGCTTTTGCTCGTAACCGAAGCCTGGCGTGCTGCCGGGGGGCAGGTGCAAGTTTGGGAGGGGACCCTTACGCTGCCAACGTATGACGAAGGGGCGCCCAATCCGAATCCACCGTTCGATGTTTTTCAAACGACTCGCTTCAATTACCCGTACACGTTGAGGGAGAACCTGACCAATCATCGCCTGGATCATGCCTGGCGCGCCGTCTACCTGGAGAACGAATATCTAACGTGCTCGGTGCTGCCCGATATCGGCGGTCATCTTTATACGTGCACAGATAAGTTAAGCGGGGAACCGATGTTCTATGCCAATCCGTCGATCAAGAAAGCGCAAATCGGCTATCGAGGGGCGTGGGCCGCTTTCGGAATCGAGTTCAACTTCCCCGTCTCCCACAACTGGGTGTCGATGTCGCCCGTAGATTTCGCCTACAGCAAGCATGCAGATGAAAGCGCTTCGGTCACCGTCGGCAATATCGATCGGGTTTATGGAATGGAGTGGAGTGTCGAGATGGTGCTGCGGCCCGGTTCGACACTGCTCGAAGAGCGTGTCACTCTCAGCAATCGCGGCGATGTGAGGCATCGATTCTACTGGTGGAACAATGCCGGGGTTCAGGTGTGGGATGACTCACAAATTCAATATCCAATGCGCTATGTGGCGAGCCATGGTTTTACCGAGGTGCAGCCATGGCCTGTGGATGCTTCCGGCAAAGATCTGAGCATCATCCGCAATCAAACTGACGGGCCGGTGTCGCGCTTCGTACACGGCAGTCGCGAGCCGTTCATGGCTGTTTGGCATCCGCACACGAACACCGGAGTCGTACATTTCGCGGATTACGCGGAATTGCCCGCGAAAAAGATCTGGTCTTGGGGCTGTGATGCGGACGGACTTGACTGGCGCAAAGCTTTATCCGACAACGAGAGTGCGTACGTAGAGGTGCAGGGCGGTTTGTTCCGCAACCAGGAGACCTATGCATTCCTCGAGCCTCGACAAAGCATTCGATTTTCCGAGTATTGGATGCCAGCCCGGGACTTAGGAGGCATCGCGCGAGCTAATCTCGCTGGAGTCGTGAACCTGAGCAGGCGAGGTAATAATCTGCTTGCATCGTTCAACACAAACGCAGATATCCCGCACGCCTCCATTCGCCTGCTTGACGGCGATCGAATCCTGTCAGAAGAAGAGGTCGACCTTACTCCGAGTCGAACCTGGAAACGCGAAATTGCAATCGCAAATTCGGAGGGGCACTACACGTTTGAGCTGAGGGACACCGCTGGAAAGGTGTTGCTCCGACACACCGAAGGAGAGTACGACTGGACGCCTCAGGGCCAAATTCATGTCGGTCCACAGCCGTTGCATACCGTGCCTCCTCCAGAGCAGAGAACAGAAAATGATTGGCTTCAATTCGGCGAAGACGAAGAACTCAACGGCAAAACGCTGGCTGCGTTCGGCACATATGAGGACGGATCAGCGAAATTTCCAAAGAGCTTGGCATTAAGCAAAGCAGCCGGGCGAGTTGCAGTTTGCCTGCTCCGTTATCGCGACGGGATTCGCCATCTTGCACCAGTCGAAGAACGCAATACTACTGATCCGGAGGCGTCGTATTATCTAGCGATCGCCTACGATGGGCTGGGTGATGAGTGGAAGGCACGAGCAGCTTACGAGAGAGCGCATCGTCTTCCGCAATATCGCGCCGCGGCCGCGCTGCGCCTGGCCGAATTAGAAGCTCGCTCAGGCCGGATGCGCGAAGCCGAACGCTATCTCGAGGAAAGCCTGCGCGCTGCACCGGATGACCTTCGCGCGGCGGAGGAACTCGTTGCGGTTCGGGAAGCACTTGGCGATCCGGACAGTGCGAGGACATTTGCACAGAAATGGCTCGAACGACATCCATTGAGTTATTTCCTGCGGGAGGAGCTTGGGACCCCGGATCTGCCGCATCTCGGAGCAGACCCCGATCGTGTTCTCAACATCGCGGCTCAATATGTGCGACTCGGCTTATACCAACCAGCGTTGCAAGTGCTGTCGCGGAGCTATCCCGCCCCTCCGGCGGACCAAAGCGAACCAGGGGCCGTGCTGCCGCAGAATCACGTTCTGGTTGCGTATTTTCGTGCTTATTGCAAACAGAAACTCGGCGAGCCAGCCGAGCAGGACTACGCCGCTGCCTCCCAGCTTTCGACGCGATATACTTTTCCAAATCGCGCCGAGGCTCTAGAGGTTCTACAAGCCGCGCTGCGAGCCAGACCGTCGGATGGAACAGCACATTATCTGCTTGGCACGCTTCTGTTCTCACGCGGCTTGACTGACGCCGCCATTGAAGAGTGGAACGCGGCAGTGAAGTTCGCGCCGGAGACACCCGTGCTCCACGCCGATCTCGGGAAGGCTCTTCTGCGGGTCAAGAGAGATGCAGGCGCAGCGGTCCCTGTTTTTCAGGAAGGAATAGCCGTGGATTCAAAGAATGCGGACCTCTATACGGGCATCGATCAGGCGCTCAGCATTCTCGAGCGCCCGGCGGGCGACCGCGTCCGCGCGCTCGAGAAGTATCCCGATCTCGCTCACATGCCCTCGGCTCTGGTCTACGAATTGGCTTTGAATCGCGCCGAAGCAGGGGATTTCACCGGCGCCGAGAATCTCTTCCGTAATCGGTTCTTCCCGCGGGAAGAGGGCGGCACGAACGTGCGGCAGGTGTGGGTGGAAGTGCGATTGCAACAGGCGCTGTCGCTTGAACAGCAAGGACATTGCTCGGCTGCAGCATCGATAGCGGCAAATCTAACCGGCGAGATGCCAGGGCTTGCATTTACTCAAGACGGACTTGCGCCTGTCGTCGATTCCGCGCGAACCCAATACTTACTCGGTGTTCTGAATTCGCGGTGCGGGCAGCCCGCACAAGCGCGCACACACTTCCAGAGTGCAGCACGGCAGACGGACCCGGGCCAAATATTCTGGGCGTATGCAGCCGACAAGAAGCTGAACCACGGTGAAGCAACCGAATGGCAAGAGAGACTGGAATCTGCGCTCGCGCGAATTCAGGCGAGCAACGAAACTGATTCGAACAGCTCAAGCCTTTACACCCAAGCCTTGCTCGGAAGCGCACTCGGACGCAGCCAACAGGCCGATAGGACGTTCCAGGAAGCGCTCCTGCTTCCCGATCGGATGATGGCGCATCACCTGAGCCGGGTTGCCCGTGCGAGATCCATACCGGAGTGACCTGACAAATGAGAAGTTGCGATGAAGCCGCGGTGGCGTGACGTAATGCTAGCTGTGGCCGCTAGTTCACTCTTGCCGGCCCAAAGCGAGTGGCCATTCTACGGATATGACAGCGGCGGCTCGCGCTACTCGCCAGTCTCCCAGATTACCCCCGGTAATGTTAAGAATCTTCAACGGGCGTGGACGTATCATACGGGCGAAAAGCCTGCGGCATCAGGCCCGCGCGGCCAAAGACAGGTTGCATTCGAAACAACGCCGCTGGTGATTGAAGGCGTCCTCTACCTGACCACTCCTGCAAACCGCGTTATTGCGCTCGATGCAACATCAGGGCACGAGATATGGAAATTCGATCCACAAGCGAAGAGTAAAGTAGCCATTCGGTATCGTGCCCATCGAGGTGTTTCTTACTGGCCCGGGGACTCGCACAATCCTCCGCGAATCCTGCTCGGCACGTTAGACGGGCGCCTGATCGCGCTGAGTGCGCGAACTGGTCTTCCCGTTCCAGGATTCGGTAACGAAGGCGAAGTTGACCTGCGAGGAGGCGTGGCTGAGGGGTTTGCGGATTCCGTTTATGCAGTGACTTCACCTCCGGCGATTTACCAGGACGTCGTGATTACGGGGGCCGAACTGCCCGAAAGCCCCGGACGCGGTCCCTACGGCGATGTGCGGGCGTGGGATGTGCGTTCAGGAAAGCTGGTGTGGCCGTTTCATACCGTGCCGCGGCCCGGTGAACCCGGCCATGAGACCTGGAATTCGAACGGATGGCAGGAACGCACCGGCGCAAATGTCTGGACCGGATTCACGGTCGACACTCAGACGGGCAGAATCTTCCTTCCGATTGGTTCTCCCGCGTACGATTTCTATGGAGGCGATCGCAAAGGCACGAATCTGTACGGCGATTCAGTTGTGGCTCTGAACGCCCGGACCGGCAGCCTTGTTTGGAGTTATCAACTTGTACACCACGACATCTGGGATTATGACCCTCCCGCGCCGCCAGCTCTCATTTCCGTGCAGCGCGGTGGACGTGAGATTCCAGCTTTAGTAGAGGTCACAAAAATGGGGCTCGTCTTCATCCTCGATCGTCGAAATGGGAAGCCTGTGTTCCCCGTGGAAGAACGTTCCTTCCCGCAAAGCGATGTGCCGGGCGAAGCGTCCTGGCCGAC
>Ga0213882_10000502_pt1 | contig 12896 bp, 8 predicted proteins | sample BarmaccoBMER_R09_FD_160106 | JGI IMG/M metagenome (GOLD analysis project Ga0213882, IMG submission 160106) | Barbacenia macrantha exposed rock microbial communities from rupestrian grasslands, the National Park of Serra do Cipo, Brazil - ER_R09 ...
CAGGACACCGCAAGAGGTCCTTAAAGAGTGGGTAGACTCGCAGGAAGCAGCGTAAGAAGCACACAATCCGACGGTCCGAAAAACGCGGGGCAGATCACGACGTCACCTACGACGAAGACCGATCCCAACTCCGCACCGGCTCCACCCCCCAAATCCTCGCCGGCCTCCGCAACCTGGCAATAGGCGCCCTCCGCACCGCCGGCCACACCAACATCGCATCCAGCCTCCGGTGGGCCCCACGCAACCCACCCGAGTCCTCACCATCCTCAGCCAACCATCATGATCAAGAGAAGGTCAATCAGACACGACTTTGCCTATCGCCCTGGGTGTCGGTGATTGACCAGATCGTGCGTGATGGTGCCCGCCGGATGCTGGCCGAGGCGCTTCAGGCCGAGAACGAAGTGTTGCCGTTGCTGTACCTGCATGGGCTCTCGAGCGGGGACTTCGGGCCCGCGCTGGGCCAGTTCCTGGGCTCCTCGGCGGGGCTGTCGGCATCGGTGATCACGAAGATGACCGAGACCTGGAAGGCCGAGCAGCGCGCCTTCTCCCAGCGGGATCTGTCCGAGGTGGACTACGTCTACCTGTGGGCCGACGGGATCCACGTCAACATCCGCCTAGAAGAACACAAGTTGTGTCTGCTGGTCATGATCGGTGTGCGCGCCGACGGGCGCAAGGAGTTCGTCGCGCTGACCGACGGCTACCGGGAGTCCACCGAGTCCTGGGCGGATCTGCTTCGCGACTGCGCCCGGCGCGGGATGCGCGCCCCGGTGCTGGCGATCGGGGACGGCGCGCTCGGGTTCTGGGGCGCGCTACGCGAGGTGTTTCCCCAGACCAGAGCCCAACGCTGTTGGTTCCACAAGATCGCAAACATTCTCGGGGCGCTGCCCAAGTCCGCACACCCCGGCGCCAAGAAAGCGCTCGCCGAGATCTGGAACGCCGAGGACAAGAAGCACGCTCTCGCCGCCGTGAGCAGCTTCAAGACCGCCTACGGGGCGAAGTTCCCCAAGGCCGTCGCGAAGCTCACCGACGACCTCGACGCGCTGCTCGCGTTCTACGACTACCCCGCCGAGCACTGGATTCCATCTCCGCACGACCAACCCCATCGAGAGCACTTTCGCGACGGTCAGGCACCGAACCAAGATCACCCGAGGTCCGGGCTCGCGCGCCGCGGGGCTGGCGATGGCATTCAAGCTCATCGAGGCCGCGCAAGCCCGCTGGCGCACGGTCAACGCACCACACCTGGTCGCGCTGGTCCGCGCCGGCGCCCTCTTCGAGGCCGGCAAGCTCGTCGAACGGCCCGATGAAGACCACCAACCCGAAGCCGCCTAAAAGATCTTCATCCACAGGTCTTGACTATTGCTCGGGCGTAGCGTTCTACTCGTCCGCTCCCACACAGGCGTTTCGACCGCCTGACCAGCCACGATGGGTGGCACAACGACGGCGACTCAGGCTTAGGTCGCCCGACTCGGCGCAGCGGATGGCGACGGTCAGCCACCCCAGACCGGAGTCCCTGCGGGAGCTTGCGCTCAGGAAGCCGCAGGGACCACTTGGGGTGCCCACAGACTCGGCGGTCCGAGGCGCAGCCTCACTAGAGAAAGGAAACTCCTCACGACCGCGTGCCGGGCAGTGTTGTTTAGTCCCGCCTGATGCTTGACGTTGGGCCTGATCGGCTTTCCTATCGCCGTCTGATGTGGACGGTGATGGGGGGTCGGGATTGGCTCTGGTGGACTTGTCCGTTGTCGAGCAGCGCTACCGTGCGGTGCTGGCGGTCGAGCGTGGCGAGCCCAAGATCGTGGTGGCGGCCCAGTTCGGAGCTGATAGGGAAGCTTGAGCTGGTAGGGAAGCTTGAGTTGTAGGGAAGCTTGTTTTCCTGCATCCTATGTGCGCAGGGTCGGGGACCACATGTTAGGCACAGTGGGGCGGGAGATGTCGGACGAGGCCCGGCCGGTGGCGCAGCACTACCTCGACGAGCTGGCTGATGACCAGCGTGCTGAGCTTGTGAAAGTTAACGGCCCTGGTCGGGCGCTGCTGCGTGAGATCCTCGCGGAGGGGCAGGGCCTGGCGTTCCTCGGTGCTGGGGTGTCGGCTCCGCTGTACCCGTTGTGGGCAGAGGTGATCTCCGAGCTCATCGACACTGCCGCCGATCGCCTCACCGAGGAAGAAGCGCGTGCCTGCCGCGTGCTCGCAACGGGCAACCCGAATGCGGTGGTCGACATTGTGCGCGAGCGCGTGGGTACTGGGGACTACCAGGAGACGCTGCGCAAGCTATTCGCACCGCGGAAGGACCCGTCGACGCAGCGCTCCTGGACGCACGCCCAGGAGCTTGTAGCGCGGTGCAACTTCGCAGGGGTTGTCACGACCAACTACGACCCGGGCATCGCAAATGCCCGGATGGCGGTGCGGGTCCACGCCTCGGCGACCGGGTTCGCGTCGTGGGACGACTGCGATCTGCTGATTCGGTGGCGCCAGGGCACGGTCTTTGCGGACGACGCGCTGCCGGTGCTGTTTGCGCACGGCCACCACAACCGCCCGGAATCGATCGTGCTGGCAACCACTGAGTACCGGCGAGCCTACAGGGACAGGCTCGGCGCCGTCCTAGGTCAGTTGCTGGACACCCGACGAGTGGTGTGGATTGGATTCAGTTTCACCGACCGGCGAATTGAGACCGTGCTGCAGGAGATCGGTGACCACTCCATTACTCGGCTCACCAACCGGCCTGCGGCCCGGCACGTAGCGGTGTTGTCTTGGGATCCGGCAGCGGGGCCAGATCCGGGCACGGTGCGCTTGATGATTGAGATTCAGTTCGGCTGTCGTGTGGTGCTTTACCCCGCGCCTGAGCAGGATCACAGCGCGCTCGGCCTGCTGCTGGCGGAGCTCACCGATCCGCGGTATCCGCCGGTCTCAGAAATCCCGGTGGAGGCGACTCTGTATGGGGACGATAAGGTTGAGAGATCCACGTTAGTGGAGCGGTGGGTGCATGGGCCAGAGCGGATCCGCCACTTCACAGGGCGGGTGGAGGAACTGGCTCGCCTCACGCGGTGGGCGCGGGATCCAGAAGTGCGATTGGTGGGGGTGACGGCCTGGGGTGGGGCTGGGAAGACCGCACTGGTCACCGAATGGCTGGCGAGGCGCGGTGGCGCACGGCAGCGACCGGCAGTCCGCGGGGTATTCGCCTGGAATTTCTACCAGCGTAATTCGGTGGAAGAGTGGGGTGCCGGACTGCTGTTCTGGGTCGCGCGCAAGTTTCGGCTCCATTCAGTGGAGGGTCCACTCGCCGTTCGTGTGCTGGCTGTGCTACGCGTGCTGCCGCTAGTCCTAGTGCTGGACGGGCTGGAGGTCACCCAGGAGGGGCCAGCTGGCGGCCAGTTCGGGCGCTTACTAGATGGGACGTTGCGCGCGGTGCTCACTGGGGCATGCCAGTGCGAGCACGCCGGGCTACTGGTGCTGACCAGTCGCTTTCCATTCGCAGATCTGGAGCAATTCGACGGTGGCACTGCCCGAATGATGGACGTTCCCCCGTTCACCGCCGAGGAGGGCGCCACCATGCTCGCCGCCGCTGGAGGAGGCTGGCTCCCCGAGAGTGAGCGACTGGAGCTGGTGCAGGCGATGGATGGGCATGCGCTTGCCGTCGGAGTGTTGGCTGGCGCGCTGGCTGACCGGCCACCCGCTGGCGACCTGCAGGCACTGCGGAGAGAGTTGTTGGACGCCGGGCGCACTGACGCCCGAGTGGGCAAGGTACTGCGGTTCTACGCCGACCTGTTGGATGACGCGGAGCGCGCGTTGGTCGCGCTTGTCGCCCTGTTTCAGCGGCCGGTGCCCATCGCGGACATCCTCACGCTGGGCGGCCACGATTCGGTAGGTGCTCAGCTGTCCGTCTGGACCCCGGCCCGAGTCGAGACGGCCGCTCGGGTGCGGCTTTCCGGATTACTCAGCTGGCATCCTGACGGGACGCTTTCGGCGCACCCGTTGGTACGCGATGCCTTCCGCCCGTTTGTGCTCACCGGCGACTTGGCCGAGCTCGCGGCCGATACCACGCTAACCGATCTGCCGGGCGGCGGCGCCGCCACCCGTGATCAGGCTCTGCGAGTTGTCGAGATGGTCGAATTACTCCTAGACGCGAACCAGTGGGATGCGGCAAATCGTCTCTACCATGCTCGACTCGGAGGTAAAGTCCTAAAGGACTTGCCAGCGGCACAACTGGGCCAGCGATGTGCTATGGCCTTCGTTGGGACATCACCTCGTCAAGCGACCTGCCAAAATAAGCTTGGCGCCCGGTCGTTCGCGTACTACCTCAACGCGGTGGGATTCATGAGCATGCTCATGGGCGATCCGAGCTTCGCCGCCAAGTACCTCAACGCGGCGGCGGGGGAAGACTTACGCCATCGCGACACTAGAAACCTGTCGATAGGCCTCCGGAATTTCGCCGTACTTGCGGTCCACCTTGGTGACACCGACGCGAGCATTCAGGCGGCGACCCAAGCGCACGAAGCCGCCGCTGCCACTAACGACCAGGAGCAGCTTGCATTTTCTCGCGCACACCTGGGCTGGGCAAATGACCTCGCCGGCGCGACCCTCTTAGCCGATGACCACTACACCGCCGCGGACGCGATCCATGCCGACACCTATGGCCGCCACCTCTGTTCGCTCTACGGAACCACCTGGGCGGCTCTGCTTGCCCGCACCGGCCGGGTACTGGCCGCTTACCGCCTCATGAAGCGAAACGAGGAAATTTGCGACTTGCACGGATGGCGCGCTAGCAGTACACGGTGCGCGCGGGAGCGAGGCCGCTGTGAACTTATCGACGGTGACCTCGACTCCGCCGGACTCCATCTGGTCACTGCCGCAGAATTCTTTCGGGACGGCGATTACTTGGTGGAATGGGCCGACACATTGCCCGATCTCGCCGAGCACCGCCGCCGCATTGGGGAGTTGGACGATGCGGAGCGGCTCTGCGCCGAGGCCGTCACCGCCGCAGGGCCGCGCGGGCTGGTACCTGCCCATGCCCGAGCACTCGCGACCCGTGCACTGGTCCGCGGCGACAGGTTCGCCGGTACCGGAGACCGCGACCAGCTAGAGCGAGCTCGGGATGACGCCGAGCACGCTCTGCGGCTGGCCACCCGCGCCCACCGGCTGCCCTGGCAAGAACTGAAGGCCTTACACGCACACGCCCACCTCGACCAGCTTGACGGCCAGGACCGCGGCTGGCGGGCTAAGGCCGACCAGTTGCACGCCGCACTAGTTCCACCCGGTCTTGGCCCCGGCCCGCTAGCGCCGTCATGAGGAATGGATAGCTGTGACATGGCGCGGTGCCGTTCGATTCCCGGCGGATGCGACACCGGCCAAGATTACGAGGTGATCGCCGAGCCAAGGATTGTTTGGTGGTGTGATGAGCGCCAGGTACACCTGCTCGGTGGTGACCTCGGCCGTGCACGCCGCGCCCAGCAGCGCATACGCCAACTGCTCTCCGCCGTTGGGCTCGGATAGCCACGAGGCCGCCGCATCAGGGAGTGGCGTGGTCACCCGACGGTACGAAACTGGCCACCACTTCGGATGATCGGACCGTCCGGATCTGGAACGCCGATACCGGCAACCAGCTCGACGTGCTGCGTGGCCACGGCGATGAGGTTTGGGGGCTGGCCTGGTCACCCGACGGTCGACGACTGGCCACCGGCTCACGCGACCGCACCGTCCGGATCTGGGATGCGGAGGCTGGGAGGGAACTTCTGATGTTGTACGGCCACAAGAACGAAGTTCGGGGGGTGTCGTGGTCGCCCGACGGTCGACGACTGGCCACCGGGTCGCACGACCGGACGGTCCGAATTTGGGACGGCGATAGCGGCGCTGAGCTCACCGTGCTGTACGGCCACGAGGGCTGGGTTCTAGGAGGTGGCGTGGTCGCCCGACGGTCGTCAACTGGCCGGGTCGCAATATCGGACGATCCGGATCTGGAACCCAGACAACGGCCGCGAGCTCGTGGTGTTGCGCGGCCACGACGACGAGGTGCGGGGGATGGCATGGTCGCCGCACGGGCAGCGTCTCGCTACCGCGTCGATCGACTGGACGGCCCGGATCTGGGACGCCGACAGCGGCAGCGAGCTCGTGACGCTGCGCGGTCACACGGGCTGGGTTCGGGGGGTGGCGTGGGCACCGGACGGACGGCGGCTAGCCACCGCGTCGAATGACAGGACGGCCCGGATCTGGGACACCCGTGGTAGCACCGAAATCGCGATGCTGCACGGCCACACAAGTTCGCTCGAGGGGGTGGCGTGGGCACCGGACGGACTGCGGCTCGCCACCGCATCGCATGACCGAACAGCCCGGATCTGGGACGGTGGCGGCGGCGAGCTAGTGGTGCTGCGCGGCCATGAGGATGGGGTTCGGCGGGTGGCGTGGTCACCGGATGGTCGGCGGCTGGCTACCGCGTCGAGCGACTGGACCACCCGCATCTGGGACGCCGACGATGGCAACGAGCTAGCGGTACTGGACGGCCATGACGGTGCAGTTCGGGCGGTGGCGTGGTCACCGGACGGTCGGAAGCTGGCTACCGGGACGCGTGACCGCACAGTCCGGATCTTGGACGCCGACAACGGCAGGGAGCTCACGGTACTGCGTGGCCACGACGATGAGATTTGGGGGGTGGCGTGGTCACCGGATAGACACCATCTCGCCACCGGCTCAACCGACCGGACCGTCCGCATCTGGGAGGCCGACAGTGGCGCGGAGCTGACCGTGCTGTACGGCCACGGCGATTGGGTTTGGGAGGTGGCGTGGTCGCCAGATGGCCGACGGCTGGCCACCTCGTCCCGCGACCGGACCATCCGGATCTGGGACACCGACAGCGACAGCGACCCCACCGTGCTGCACGGCCACGACGGCGGGGTTCCGGGGGTGGCATGGTCGCCAGACGGCCGGCGACTGGCCACGGGGTCAACTGATCGAACGGTTCGGATTTGGGACGCCGAATCCGGCACTGAGATCATCATGGTCGGCGCTCATGCCAAGGGAGTCGAAAGCGTGTCGTGGTCTCCGGACGGCACACGAGTCGCCTCTGCTTCCCGGGACGGAACCTGCCGAGTCTGGGATGCGACGATCAGCATCAAGGATCTTGTGACTAATGCCCACCGCCGCGTCTCCCGGGACATGACTGCCGAGGAACGGCGCAACCTCATGCTTCCCCCGACCGGTTAAGTACGCGCTGACTAACAGCACGCAGACAGCACGCCGGAAATGGTCCCCATCATTGATAAACGCCCAAGTTTACAGAACACCGCTTCTGACCTGGGCCTTTATCGTGGAGCGGGTGACGGGGAATCAGACCCGCGTCTAGAGCTTGGGAAGCCTATCGGGTTGCCTGGTCCAGGCCTTGACCTGCGGGCAGCTGTGGTCAGGGGTGACCCCACTTGACCGTTGCTGACCCTCTCTTGTGGCACGCGTGTGGCACGAGACACCGGGCCCGAGCCCCGCCGTGCAAGGGTCCAGACCTTAACGCTCCTTGAACTGAGAGCATTGTTATGGGCGGTCAGTAAGATTCTGTCCGCACTTGCTCGTGGTTCCCCGTAGGAACGGACACTTGTGGGGACGAGCCAAGATTGGCTGTCGACCGTGATTAAGCAGCCATAGACTCATGCTTGAGGTGCACGCTAGACAACCATCCGACTATTCTCGGCACCGCCCGGGCGACTGGTGCCATCGTCGTCGTGAACGATGGCACAGTGAAGTGGCGAAGCAAGCGGGGGGAACGAGCCGAAGTAAGCCCGCAGGGAACACCCGAGCAGAATCCATCGGTAGCCCTGCCTGGCGCCACCTCACCATGGTCATTGGGGAAGTTGCCGGTCGATCCGCGGATCTTGTATGAGCCGGGGACGACGTCCGTGCCTGTGTGTGGAGCCATGTCCGCCTCTGCGGCTGCCCTATCGGGCACGACACGTCACCCCGGATACGACGAGGATGGAGGCGAGGTCCACGCATCCTGATCATCGGAGTGCCATGCGTCGGAATCCGTCGAGCATGACCGGCCTGCCCACCCGGTCGCACCGGCCGTCCGGTCGGCGACGACTCCGAACCTGCTGTTGGCGCTACAGCAGACGGCGGGCAACCAGGCCGTGGCCGGACTCATTCGGTCCCTGCAGCGGTGCGGCGGGGAGCAGCATGCTGGGTGCGGGTGTGCTGCCGATCCACATCCGGCCGACCGCCAACGGAGTCGGTTTGAGGGCGTGGACGAACTCAGCGTGACGACGGACGCGCCGGCTGTCGCCCCACCGCTGCGGCGCGCGGCCACCACGCAGCCCGAGCGCGACGTTGCGCTGCAGTACGCGTCCGTTCAGCGCAAGCGGGTCCCGGGGGCGAAACCCGTGGCCAAGCGGAGCGTGCCGAAGCTCGGCGCGTGCATCCCCGTCCAGGACGACCTCAAGCCATCCAAACCGTGGGACGAGCTGCAGGCGGGCTATAAGGACTCATGCGGTTCGACCCTGTGGAGGGGGTTGGACGAGTTGCTCGGCGGTAAGGCACCGACGTCAGACGCCGACCTGAAGGGCGGCGTCGACTGCGCGTGCGCTTTCGGGCCGCCCAACGTCGCCGCAGAAGCTGCCAAGCTCCTCCTCGCACACGCGGGACCACTCGCGCCGGCGGTCTACCAACACTTCCTCTCCGGCACCGGGGCGGAGTGGACCCACATCGACATCGCCGACATGCTCCAGCGCGACGCAGGCGTCCGCCAAAAGATCCACTCGGCGATGTCCGGCGCGCTGACGGGCACCACGCGGGTGGAGCAGTCCGACTACCAGGTGGAGGACTTCTGTTTCGCCTTCGGGGCAATCGACTGCGTACAGTGGGTCGTGAAGCTGCCGCCCCGTACCAAGCGTCGGGACACGACTCCGGTCAAGATCGCGATGCTCGACTACTATGAGTTCCACCCCGGCCGACCCGGGATCAGCCAGTGCGCGCACGCAGCCTGTGTGGAGCTCGTCGCCCGTGGGTCGGCCAATACCAGTCAGAATGCGATTTCTCGAAGATCGTAATCTGACTGAGGCGGGTGCACCTCTTCCGTGCAAGGTACTTCATGGGCAGATGGGCTGGAACTTGTCGGTGATGATGATCGGCTGGTCGGGTTCACCGGGGCGTTGCCGTTGCGGCTGTTGGCGGAGCGGGCTGCGGGCGGGGTTGTCGGCGGCGATGGCGCGGCGGGGGTTCGACCCGGTCCATGACCGGGGTCAGGTCCTGATCGACCTGGCTCTGACTCAGATCCTGGGTGGTGAGGCGATCAGCGACTTCCAGGGGTTGCGGCACCTGGCCCCGGTGATTGGGCCGGTGCCCTCCACTCCGACGGTGTGGCGGGCCCTGTCGGAGGCCGGTGAGCTGCAGCTGAGCCGGTTGAACGCGGCGGTGACCTCGTTCCGGCGGCACTGGTGGGCCCTGCTGGCCGTCCGCCCGCAAGGGTTCCCGTGGCTGAGGGTCGCCGGGCGGGAGCTGACCGGGGTCACGGTGGTGGACCTGGACGCCTCCATCGTGTTCGCCGCCTCGGAGAAGGAGAACGCGCAGCCCACCTACAAAGGTGGGGTCGGGTTCTGCCCCAACCTGGCGACCTGTGACAACACCGATGACATGCTGGCGATCGACCCCCGCCCCGGTGGTGCGACGTCGAACTGCGCGAAGGACAACATCGCCCTGCTGGATCTGGCGGTCTCCCTGCTGCCCAGCCGCTACCGCCGCCGGGTGCTGGTGCGTCTGGACGGGGCCGGGTTCTCCCACGACCTGCTCGAACACATCGCCGCCAGCGGCGGTGTGAAGGGCCGGCAGTGGGAGCGGGCGACCCGTCGACCCCCGAGCGGACAACCGCGAGTGGGCACAGCTACTCGAAGAGGCCAGCGTCCGAGAAGCCCGGCTCCACGACGCCAGGCATACCGCTGCGACCATGCTGCTCGTCCTCGGGGTCAGCCAGCGAGCCGTCATGGGCATCATGGGCTGGTCCAACAACACCATGACCACGCGCTACCAGCACCTCACACCCGACCTCCGGCGCGACATCGCTCACCAGGTCGAAGGCCTGCTCTGGGCGCCAGACGAGACCAGCGATGGCGATAGCGGTCCCCGCAACGAAGATAGGGCGCTCCCATGATCTCGGACGATCGTCGCATGCCTCTGATCTGTCCTTTTCGGACTGACAAGATGGACGGTATGGAGATGGGGCGCTGGTCGGTTCACGATCTGTCAGACTTCCCGGTCATGGGCAGGTGGGCACGGGACCGGGCGCCTTTCATCGCGGGCCTATCGCTGGTGAGCGGCGCCCTCGTGTGGATCGGGTGGGCTTACCGTCTGCCGACGGCTGAGCGCCGTGATGCCCTCATTCTCCCAGGATTCATGGTGGCCCTCGCCGGTGTCCTCATCGCTGCCATCCCACGGTTGATGGCGCTGGGTCGCCGTCCACCTACCCGTCCGGTGGACACCCTGGCCGCGCTACTGGCCGAGGCGGTGGAGGGGCAGTGGCGGCAGGCGGCTATCGAGCGGCGGTTGGTGACACCCGCGCCGATCCCCCTTCGCTGGTCGCTCAGCGGCCTGGCCGTGACGGGAGCAGTAGCGGTCGCGGTCGGTGCACCAGCGTTCCCGCCGCTGCCCCAGCAGGCCAGAATCACTGAGGCAGACCTGCACGCTGGTGGCGGCCGCGACGAGTTGCATCACGTGTACGCGGGTCTGGCTTCCGGCCGGGTCATCGTGGTCGGCGCACCGGGGGCGGGCAAGAGTGGGACCGCGATCCTGCTCCTGCTCGACGCGCTGGCCCACCGCGACCGCCTCGATGACACGCAGCGGGCTCGGGTTCCGGTGCCGGTGCTGCTCACCGTGCACGGCTGGGATCCGAACATCTGCTCGGTGCGGGACTGGTTGCGTGACCAGCTCACCGCGATCTACCCACTGTTCGCTCACCGTGGTGGCCGCGCCGAAGCCGCCGCGCTGGTCACGGCGCGGGACAAGGTCACGCTCATACTTGATGGGCTCGACGAGATGGACACCGCACTGCGCCCGGCCGCGCTGCAGGCTCTCAGCGACGCTCCTTTCCGCGTTGTGGTGCTCACTCGCAGCCGGGAAATGGTCCAGGCAGCCTCTGAGACGTGGCTGACCGGGGCCATTGCGGTGCACCTGCACGACGTCACCGCCCCGGACGCCGCCGACTACCTGCAACGAGCCCGCACCGATCCACCCCCGGAGGGGTGGGCAGACCTGCTCACCCGCCTGGGCGAGCGTCCCGATGGTGTACTGGCGCGCGGGCTGTCTACCCCGCTGACACTCACCCTGCTCCGCGACACCTACCAGGCTGGCGACGACATCCGCGAACTACTCGACCCCACCCGGTACCGCACCGCCGACGCCATCGAGCGGGATCTCATCGCCCGGGTCCTGCCTGCCGCATACACCCCTCGGCCGGGTAGGCCAGCGCCCCGCTACACCGAAGCGCAGGCCCGCCAGACGCTGAGCTTCATCGCCCGAAAGATGGGCAAGGACCGAGACCTCGCCTGGTGGCACATCCCCCGCTGGGCCCCGACTGCTCCCCGCGTAGTCGCCACCGTACTCATGTTCGGGCTCACGGGCGGCTTCTTTTTCGGGCGCGCGGGCGGCCTCTGGTTCGCGGTCGGGCTCGTGGTCGGGGGCGTAGTCGGGCTCGTGGGCGAACTCAGGGTCGGGCGCACGGACGAGTTCTGGAGAAGCGAGCCCCGACGGCTCAGGATCGCGAATTGGCGTGCCGCAATCTCGCGCCGAACTCTTAGACGCGCGCTCGTGAGCGGGCTCGTGGTCGGGCTCATGGGCGGGCTCGTGATGGGGCTCGTGCTCAAGCTCGTGTCCGGGCTCTTGGGTGGGCTCGCGGCCGGGCTCGCGGGCGGGCTCGCGGATGTTCTCACCGAACCCGGCACTGCACCAGGCCTGCCTGTGGGTCCGCGCCAGGCTTGGCGTAATGACCGACTGTCAGGGCTTGCGGTCGGGCTCGTGTTCGGGCTCGTGATCGGTCCCGTGTTAGGCGGGCTTGCGGTCGGGCTCGTGTTCGGGCCCGTGATCGGGCTCGTGAGCGGGCTCGTCGGCGCCCAGACTTGGCGGATCACTCTGGCCTGGTTCCAACTACAGCTTGCCCGCCAAGTGCCCGCCGTCCGCCTCATACCCTTCCTCGAAGACGCCAGGGAACGAGACATCCTGCGCACCGTCGGCGCTGTCTACCAGTTCCGGCACGCCACACTGCAAGACCAACTGGCTGCGGTTCCGCGCCCGTCCTAGCTAGAAGGCTAGGTCCGGAAGGCTAGGTCCGGCAAAGTCGGTAAGATCGAGTCAAGTTGGTGCTCGTGGGTCAGATCTGACGGGCGTAGTGTGGATGGCGCTCGCACCACAGCGCAACGACAGCGCACCTGACCTGCACATACGCACTTCGCGTCATGGTCAACACATCTAGGCGTAGCGGGTGGCGGCGGTCGGTCCCTCTGACCGCAGGTCCCTGCGTGAGCCTGCCCGAAAACCGGAAGCTGACGAGGGGTATGTCTCGTCGGGCTGGGGCGCAGCCCCGTTAGGCCTACGTGTATGACCGTCGCGGCCCTTACGACCTTGTTGGCCAGGTGAATCCCCCGGGCGGTCGCTGGCGCCTGACTCCGAGCTTCGCCGGGATGTCACCCTTCCCGTTGAGGGTCGCTCGGGGCCGTAGATGAGACCAGAGATGAGACCACGGGCAACTGACATTATCTCACGCCGAGCATCTCCGCTGGTCAGAGGTGGTGGCCAGGGACGGGGTCGAACCGTCGACTGGGGTGCCCCGAGGTTCTCGGACCACGACCCGATAGGGTTGTATCCGAAAGGCGCCATCGAAAATGTCTCGGAAGTATCGGAAGTTCAGTCTCGAGTTTCGGGACGAAGCCGTTCGACTGGTG
>Ga0213882_10000503_pt1 | contig 12873 bp, 11 predicted proteins | sample BarmaccoBMER_R09_FD_160106 | JGI IMG/M metagenome (GOLD analysis project Ga0213882, IMG submission 160106) | Barbacenia macrantha exposed rock microbial communities from rupestrian grasslands, the National Park of Serra do Cipo, Brazil - ER_R09 ...
CGAGACCAACGGCCTGATCCCGGTATTCCTGGGTGAAGCCTCGGCGTGTCGCCAAGATTTCTGCCTCCGCTTGGTCTCAGCGGCGGCCTATGACCGACTGTCTACAAGATCGGAAACGGTCTAGCATGGCCGAGTGCTGGCACAGCATGGTCAAGTGCTGGCACAGCACAGCGAGCTACTCGTGTCAATCCAGCAGACGCAGGCACAGCAGGGCGAAGTGCTCGCCGAAGTCCTCCGTCGGCTAAGCCCAGAGCAGCCTCCTCGCTGACCACAGCCTACGACGGGCAACGAGTCGGGGGTTTCGTGCACCCCGTGTGTCGGCCGAGCGACCGCAGGGGGCGTGACCGCGTCGGCCGCAGTCGAGATCAGTGCAGTGCAGCGGTCGCGCGGAGCCGGGTCCGGGTGACCGTGGCCGCAGTCAGCTGCGCGGTCAGGAGGCCGAGGCTGACCCGGACGAGCAGGCCGCCGATGGGGGGCTATCCACCCCACGAGATCACCTGTCCAGCTGGCGACGGCAGTAACGACGGCGGAGCGGGACGTTCGCGGCGGGTGTGGTCAAGCAGCCGACCGTCGCCACACCCGACAAGCGGCGTAACACTCCACCGTCGTCACAACAGTCACCAGGGTGATCAGTGACGCGGCAAGCAGCAGCTTGGGGGCATCGTTCACTACGGCAACCGGGGCCGGTCGGCGCACGGGCCTACGGCGAGGTGGGCACGATACGGTACTCGACCGACAAAAATCATCAGTATGTTGACATGGAGCTGCATGAGATGTGTACGATCGCCTCTAATGTCATCGACATGTTGACAACTTCTATCAGCATGTCGATGAGAGACAGGAGATCACGATGACCCTGCAGCCGTGGGGCGCGGTGCTGCTGGTCGGCCTCGGACTGCTGCTCGGGCTGCTGCTCGAAGCTGCCGTTCGAAACCTCCTAGATCGGGCCTTACAGTCCAAGCTTCGCCAGGCCGAGGAGCGTCGCAGGCTGGACGAGGCGTGGCCGATGGCTCGCGCCGTCTTCCGGCAGCGAGGCCAGTGCCCACACTGCCCAGGTCCGCTGTCGGAACGGGACTCGTGCAGTGCGCCGAAGATCGTCGAGGAACAACAGGAGCACAACTGAGCGCTTGGGTGTCAACAGAAACCGGGCGTCCGACCATCACAGGCGGGAGCACGGCGATCGGAGGCGCGTGGGATATGAGTGTTCGTGGACGCTGGAACAGGCGCGCCAGCGGGGATGGGGGCAGTGGCCAGGAGAAGCGTCTAGCTATTTGCCGCGGTAAGGAAACCCCATGAAAATTTCGGGTTGGATACCGAGTGGCATCCATATGCCACCGTTGACGAAACGGGATGTTTTGCTGCTCTCGGCGCTCTTCGTCTTCAACTGCATCGTTTATTCGTCGTGGCTTGAGCTGGCTCAGGTGGTGACCAGGCCATGGTTGCTGCTCGTGTGGCTGTATGGGCTGGTCGGGCTGGTGCCGCTGGCCTGGCGGGACCAGGCACCGGTGACGGTCTTCGTCACGCAGTGGGTGCTCACCGTGGCCGCCTGGCCGATCATGGCCCACTACATCCCCGTGGTCGGCATCGTGGTCGCCCTCTACGCGGTCTCGGTCCATCACAGCAGGAGGGCGTCCTTGTTGGCGTTGCTGGCGTCGTGCATTCCCATCGGGGTCGACGTCGCCGCGTCATTGTCCGTCACCCACCACGGCCATGCCCTGTTCGAGATGTACATCACCGATGGAGCACTCCTGGTCGGCGCGGCCGTCTGGGCGTGGGGTTTCGGTCGGGTGACCCAGGCCAACCTGCGGCGGGTCCAGGATCTGGAACGCGAGCAGGAGTCGGCCCGGGAAGCGGCGGTGCTGGCCATCGAGCGCAGAAGAATCGCCCGGGAGCTGCACGACATCGTCTCCCACGCGGTCACCGGAATCGTCTTGCAGGCCGCTGGCGCGGCCCGGATCGCCGATACCGACTTCGCCCAGGTCAGACAGGCGCTAGCGCACATCGAAACTACCGGCAGACAGGCGATGGCGGAGTTACAACGCCTAGTCGGGGTGCTGGAAACCAGCGATCCCGCGAGCCACGCTCCGGGCGTCGATGAACTCAGGCCACAACCCGGACTGGCGGATCTGCCCGAGCTTCTCACCTCACTACGAGACACCGGAATGCCAGTCACGGTCCACGTCGAAGGCACACCACACAACTTGGACCAGAGCGTAGACCTAGCCGCGTACCGGATCGTGCAGGAAGGCCTGGTCAATGTTCTCAAACACGCCGGCAAGGACGCCAACCCGCGCCTGCGGCTCATCTGGGGAGCCCACAGCCTGCTCATCCACATCGACAACGACATCAACGTTGCGGAGGCGCGCCGCGGGCAGGCGCTATCCGTCGGTCGCGGTCTGGTGGGCCTGCGCGAGCGGATCCAAGCGGTCGGTGGGCGCCTACACGCAGGGCCCCATCAAAACGGCAGCTACCGACTGACCGCCACCCTGCCTCTCGCTGTACCTGAGGTTTCGTCGGTTCCGTGTCCCTCCAGCGAGGGCAGTGTGGACCAAGGGAAGATGCCAGCGTGATCCGCGTCGCGGTAGTCGATGACCAACCGATGGTGCGAGCCGGCCTAGCAATGCTGCTCAACGCCGAGGAAGACATCACCGTCGTCGCCCAAGCCGCCGACGGCCAGGAAGCCCTCACCCGAGTCCGTGCCGAGCGCCCGGATGTGGTCCTCATGGATGTACGCATGCCAGGCACCGACGGCATCGAAGCGACTCACGCTATAGTTGATGAGGGTCTGACCGCACAGAACGGTCAGCCCATCAGGGTCATCATCCTCACGACCTACCACGTCGATGAAGCCGTCAACGCCGCGCTGCGCGCCGGCGCCTCAGGCTTCCTCCTCAAAAATGCCGCCCCCGCTGAGATCGTCAACGCGATCCACGCGGTAGCCGCTGGCAAGGCATTCCTGGGTCCCGACGTCACCCGCCGACTCATCGAAGAATTTGCCACCCGACCCGAGCGGCACATACCCACACCAGCCCAGACGGCCCAGCTGACCCGTCGCGAGCGGGAAGTCCTCATCCTTGTGGCCCAAGGCATGTCCAACGCTGAAGTCGCCGCACAGCTGTTCATCAGTGAAGCCACCGTGAGAACACATCTTGCCCGCGTGATGACGAAACTCGAGGTCCGAGAGAAATCGCAAGCGGTGGCCCTCGCCTACCAGACCGGACTCGTCCAACCTTCACCCCCCCGACCAAGGCCATCACAGTAACATCGGCACCGGGACACCTTTCACCCTCGCCTGACCGGTGACACTGCTCTGATCAAGCGACCCCAGTCCCATCTATGGACGGCCCTCCAGAACGTAGGGACGCGGCGGCGACGGCGACCTGGCCGAGACTGATGCCGCCGTCGTTGGGTGGCACCCGGGAGTGGGTGAGCACCCGGAAACCAGACTGCTCCAGACCCGCCACGGTGCGCTCGAGCAGCAGCACGTTCTGGAATACCCCACCGGACAAGGCAGCGGCACTCACCCCGGTGGTCTCCCGCAACATCAGGCAGACCCGGACGATCGCATCGGCGACGCCGTGGTGGAACCGGGTGGCGATCACCTCCGAGGCCACTCCCGCGTGCAGGTCGGCCACCACGGCGCGCACCAGATCAGCGCCGTGTAGTTGCAGTGCAGGCCCCTCGGTCACCGCGGCCGGGTAGCTTCCCCGCTCGGTCAGGTCGGCCCGCTGCTCGAGCTCCACCGCGGCCTGGCCCTCGTAGTTGATCGAGTCACGGACTCCGAGGATCGCCGCGACGGCGTCGAACAGCCGCCCGGCGCTGGAGGTCAGCGGGGCGTTCACCCGCCGGGAGGCCATCGCCAGCACCGAGTCCCAGTGCTCGGCATTGCGCTCCACCAACTCCACGGGAGCCTCCGTTCCCAGGTAGGCGGCGGCCATCCGCCAGGGTTGCCGGATGGCCGCGGTGCCGCCCGGCATCGGGACCGGAACCAGGTGCGCCAGCCGCTGGAACCCGGCCAGATCGGCCAGCAGGAACTCCCCGCCCCACAAGGTGCCATCAGTGCCGTAGCCCAAGCCGTCGAAGGCCACTCCGAGCACCGGGCCGGCGTCACCGTTGTCGGCCAGGCAGGACGCGATGTGCGCGTGGTGGTGCTGCACCCCGATGAGATCAACACTGATAAGCTCGGCATCGACGAGATCGTGCGCGTACTTGGTGGACAGGTACTCCGGGTGCAGGTCGTGCGCGATCACCTCCGGCGCCACGTCGAAGAGCCGCCGGAAGTGCTCCACGCCCTCGGTGAACGAGCGCAGGGTCTCGTAGTTCTCCAGGTCACCGATGTGGTGGGACATGAACGCGTGCCGGCCCCGCGCCAGGCAGAAGGTGCTCTTGAGCTCGGCACCGCAGCCGAGAATCGGTCGGGGCGCCGGCTGAGCGAGGGTCAGCGGTTCGGGTGCGTAGCCGCGGGAACGGCGCACCGGGAGCTCAGCGCCGCGGAACACCCGCACCACCGAGTCGTCGGTGCGCATGTGGATCGCCCGGTCGTGGGTCAGGAAGGCGTCCGCGATCCCCCTCAGCCGCCGGCGCGCGTCGTCGTCCTGGTAGGCGATCGGCTCGTCGGAGACGTTGCCGCTGGTCAGCACGATAGGCCCGGCGGTGTCACGCGGAACCAGAAGATGCAGCGGGGTGTAGGGCAGCATCAGCCCCAGGCTGCGGTTGCCGGGCGCGACGGCCGGCGCGACGGGGGCGTCCGGGCGGCGCGGCAGCAGGACCACCGGTCGCCGCCGTCCGGCCAGCACCCGCTCCCCCACCGGGTCGATCACGCAGAGCTCACGGGCAGTGTCCAGATCGGCCACCATGACCGCGAACGGCTTGTCCTCGCGGTGCTTACGCGCCCGCAACAGGGCGGTCGCGGCGGTGTCGGAGGCCAGCGTCGCGACGTGGTAGCCGCCAAGCCCCTTGACCGCCAGCACCACCCCCCGGGCCAGCAGCGCGGCAGCCGCGGCCAGCGGCTCGCCGGGCAGTTCGTGGCCGTCGGCGTCGAGCAGCCGCAGCCGGGGTCCGCACGCCGGGCAGCACACCGGCTGGGCGTGGAAGCGCCGGTCGGCGGGGTCGTGGTACTCACCGGCGCAGGTGTGGCACATCGTGAACGGCGCCATCGTGGTGAACGGCCGGTCGTAGGGCACGTCGCGCACGATGGTGAACCTCGGTCCGCAGTTGGTGCAGTTGATGAACGGGTAGTCGAAGCGACGGTCGGCGGGATCGGCCAGCTCGCGAAGGCAGTCCGCGCAGGTCGCGCTGTCCGCCGAGACCAAGGTGTCCCGCCGGCCGGCGGCGTTGCTGGACACGATGTGGAAACCCGGCTCCCCGGTGGGAACCAGCGGACTGGTCCGCACCCGCTCGATGACGGCCAGCGGTGGGGCCTGCGCCGGCAGCGCCGCGAGGAACTCGCTGATCGCCGGCTCGGCTCCCTCGACCTCCATGACCACCCCGGCGGTGTCGTTACCGACTCGGCCGGACAGACCGAGACGGCGCGCCAGACCGTGGACGTAGGGCCGGAACCCCACCCCCTGCACGACACCCTCGACCCGCACCTCAACTCGGATACAACGCTGCACCAGAGGATTCTCTCGCCCTTGACAAGATCCCCGCAGGGGACTGCACTGGGTACTCAGCCGAGGAGGGTGCTTTTTGCATGAGATGGCGATCACTCAGAGCGTGGTCCAGGCGGTATGCGAGCGGATGGGCGACGCGCCGGTGCGGCGGGTCTGCCTGGAGATCGGCACGCTGTCTGGGGTGGTGGCCGACTCGGTCCGGTTCTGTTTCGATCTCGTGACGGAGGGCACCACGCTCGAGGGGGCGTCGTTGGAGATCGTCCAACCCACAGGGCTGGCCCGCTGCCGGGACTGCGGCGCCGAGTTCGCGCTGGCTGACCTCCTCGTGCTGTGCACGTGCGGCAGCGCGAACCGGGAGCTGCTCGCGGGAGAAGAACTCAAAATCCGGGAAGTTGAGGTACTGGCCTGATGTGCGCGACGTGTGGCTGCTCCGGCGCCACCTCCCTCGAACACCACGAGCACGATCACGAGCATGGTCATGGTCATGGGCATGGTCACGGTCATGATCATCCCGAGACCCGAACTGTCACGCTCGAGCAGGCGGTGCTGGCTCGCAATGACGCACTCGCCGAACTCAACCGCAAGTGGTTCGCGGAGCACGGCATCCTCGCGGTGAACCTGATGAGCTCACCCGGGGCCGGTAAGACCACCCTGCTCGAGCGCACCATCCGGGAGCTGGGCGCCGAGCTGCAGGTATCGGTCGTCGAAGGTGACCAGGAGACGGTGCTGGACGCGGATCGGATCCGGACCAGCGGCGCCCCGGTGGTGCAGATCAACACGGGGGCGGGCTGCCATCTCGACGCCCAGATGCTGGCCGGCGGCCTGCGGACGCTGGACCCGCCGGAGAGCTCAGTGGTGCTGATCGAGAACGTCGGCAACCTCGTGTGCCCGGCGTTGTTCGACCTCGGCGAGCAGGCCAGGGTGGTCATCACCTCGGTGACCGAGGGAGCCGAGAAGCCGCGCAAATACCCGCAGATGTTCCGCGCCGCCGACCTGGTGTTGCTGAACAAGATCGACCTGCTGCCCTATGTCGACTTCGACGTCGCCGCTTTCCTGGATGGCGTTCGGCGGGCGAACCCGGGCGCGGAGGTGCTGCAGCTGTCGGCCACCACCGGTGATGGTATCGCCGGCTGGTACGGCTGGCTGCGCGGCAGATCGGCGTCCACGTCGACCTTGACGTGAACGCCGATCCGGACAAGGACGTCGTCAGACGGGTGATGCGAGGTAGGGCTTGAGCAGGATCCCCAGCTGCAGCGTCAGCATCCGCATCCAGGCCTGACCCACTGTCGCGGCCGCCGCAGGCTCGGGCATCGTCCCGAAGACGTACTCACCGTCGGCTCCCGGAGCGACGGTGTTCAAGGCCGTCATCACCCTCATCTCGACCCACCCCATGAGAGCGATGGTCAGATCAGCCGGGATGACCACGTGCGGATGCGTCCCACCGCCCTTGACGTGCGCGTCGGCCACTCTGGACATATAGGCGTGGAAATCGCCGTCCATGGGCTTCATGGTGGTCTTGGACCACCATCCCTTGAGAGTCATCTTACGCTCGGCGAGATGCGAGGCGTCCTGAAAGTACCCGGCCGACTCTGGGCGGGAGAGCAGGTAGTCATAAGCGAGGGTGACCACGCCCCCCGCCGCCGGCCCCAGTAGCGGGCCGGTCTTGCGCAGGATCGACATCTCCTTGGCGCCGAGACCCGCGAACTCCGCATAGGGATGGAACTCGGCGGCTTCATGGCGGCCCATGGGGGCGTCCGGTTCCGCCAGGCTGGGTTCAAGGATGATCCCGAGCTGCAGCAGGAGCTGGTTCATCCAGGCCGCTCCGGCGGCGGAGACCGTGGCGGTATCGAAGATCTCGCCCATGGCCGCCAGGATCTGTCCCTGCAGCCAGGCTGTGAGCGCCAGGACGAGCTGAGGCGGAAGCGGTACCCGCACTCCCGGAAAGGTCACTTCCTTTCCCCCGACATGACTGATCTCTCGCACGAAGCGGGCGAGCTCGCCGTCGAACGGTCCCTCGATCGTCCTGTCCAGCCACTCTTTTATCAGCGGCTCGCTGACCGGTAGGTCCGGTCCGCCCATCAGTGGTGTGGACTCCGGACGCGTTCCCAGGTAGTCGGATATCATCCCTGGGATGCGGTCGATCAGCGTCGAGATTCCCCTACCGGTCTCCTGAACGGCCACTGCCTCGTACTCGCAGAACCCGGCGAACTCGGCGAGTGGAGCGAATTCTGGTGTTACCAGCTGATCGTACGCCTCGAACTCGAGAGTGTCCCCAGGCTGGCTGTCAACAGTCATGATCATCTTCCCTCTCAGGAGGCAATCAAACGCTCGTGAGGGCGAGAACCTGGACACGGCGCTGCAACCAGATGCCCCACGCTGACCTTTTCCAGCTTAGCGAGCGGGTTGTTACGCCCGCGTTGAATGCATGTGACTAACAGGGAGAGGCGTTAAGGTCACGTTGCTGGAAAGTCACGTCGCCGGTCATACCGGCAATATCGCGAGTTCGCGCGGGCGGTGGTTGAGCCGCGTCGCGCCGCTGTCGTTGACGACCACGATGTCCTCGATGCGGGCTCCCCAGCGGCCTGGCAGGTAGATACCCGGCTCGATGCTGAACGCCATCCCCGCTTCGAGCGCCAGGTCGTTGCCGGCCACGATGTAGGGCTGCTCATGCACCTCAAGACCGATCCCGTGCCCGGTCCGGTGGATAAACCGCTCGCCGAGGCCGACGGCGGTGATCGGGCCCCGGGCTGCGGCGTCGACCTGCTGCGCGGTCGTCCCCGGCGCGACCGCCGCCACCGCGGCGTCCTGCGCGGCCTGCAGCACCGCGTAGCACTCGGCGACGTCAGTCTCGGCCGGCTCGCCCAGGCTGTAGGTGCGGGTGCAGTCGGAGAAGTAGCCCTCCGGGGTGGGTCCGCCGATGTCGACCACCACCACGTCCCCGGGCCGCACCACCCGGTCGGAGACGTCGTGGTGCGGGCTCGCCGCGTGCGGACCGGACCCGACGATGACGAAGGCCGCCGCGGTGTGTCCCTCCGTGACGATCGCGGCGGCCACATCGGCACCGACCTGCGCCTCGGTGCGCCCGACCCGCAGCCACTCCCCCATCCGGGCGTGCACCCGGTCGATGGCCTGGCCCGCGGCGACCAGCGCGGCGATCTCGGCGCTGTCCTTGCGGATCCGCAGCGGCGCCAGCACCGCCGACGCCAACGTCTGCGCACAGCCGGGCAGCGCGTCCCGCAGCGCCAGCACGTGCGCTGCGGGCATCGCGTCCGCCACCGCGACCCAGGCCGGTGGTGACCCGGACTTGCCCAACAACCCGGCTACCAGGGCGTACGGATCGTCACCGTCGGGCCAGTCGGCGATCTCCAAGCCGAGTCCGAGCACCGGAGTGCCGTCCAGCCCCGGCCGTTCCAGCGCCGGGACCACCAGCGCCGGGTCACCGTCAGCGGGCAACACCAGGCAGGTCAGCCGCTCGTGAGACTCGCCGGCCACCCCCAGCAGGTATCGCAGGTCCGGTCCCGGCGTGACCAGCAGGGCGTCCAGGCCCGCGACCTGGGTAGCGTGGCGGGCCCGGAGCAGACGGCAGGTGAAGGTGTCGAGTGAGGCGGGCACACCGCAAGCCTAGGACCGACCGTGAACGGGGGCTGGCAGGCTTCACCCACATGGATGTGCCTCTGCTACTGGTCGACGCCGCGAGCCTGTACTTCCGGGCCTACTACGGGGTCCCGGAGTCGGTCACCGCCCCGGACGGCACCCCGGTGAACGCGGTGCGGGGCTTCACCGACATGCTCGCCCGGCTGATCGAGCTGCGCCGCCCGTCCCGGCTGGTCGCCTGCCTGGACCTGGACTGGCGACCGACCTTCCGGGTCGCCGCGATCCCCTCCTATAAGGCGCACCGGGTCGCCGAGCAGACCGGGCCCGGCGCTCCCGACGTCGAGGACGTGCCGGACACGCTGAGCCCGCAGGTCCCGCTGATCCTCGAACTACTGGCCGCCGCCGGCCTGGCCACCGCCGGCGCGGACGGGTACGAGGCCGATGACGTGATCGGCGCGCTGGTCGCGGCCGAGCGCCGCGACCCGGTCGAGGTGGTCAGCGGTGACCGGGACCTGTTTCAGGTGGTGCGTACCGAGCCGACCCCGGTACGGGTGGTCTACGTCGGCCGGGGGTTGGCCAAGGCGGAGGTGATCGGCCCCGCCGAGCTCGCGAGCCGGTACGGGCTGCCGGAGACCGGTGCCGGGCCCCGCTACGCGGACCTCGCCGCGCTGCGCGGCGACCCGTCGGACGGGTTGCCCGGAGTGCCCGGAGTCGGTGAGAAGACCGCAGCCATGCTGATCAGCCGGTTCGGCTCGGTGGAGGGCCTGCTGGCGGCGCTGGACGAGGACCGGTCGGCGCTCACCCCGGGGACGCGAGCCAAGCTGCTGGCCGCCCGGGAGTATCTGGAGCTGGCGCCCACCGTGGTGCGGGTGGCCACTGACGCCCCGGTGCGGCAGGACCGCGACGACGCACTGCCCTCGGCTCCCGCCGACCCGGTCGCGCTCGCCGCGCTGCGGCGCGCCTGGGGTCTGGGCAGCGCGGTGGACCGCCTCGTCGCGGCGCTTCAGACCCGGCGCTGACCCGCATCCTCGGCGAGCAGGTCACCGGCCTTCTCGCCGATCATCATGATGGTGATGTTCGGGTTGACGGCCGGCAGGAAGGGCATGACGGAGGCGTCCGCCACACGCAGCCCGGTCACGCCCTTGACCCGCAGCCGAGGGTCGAGCACGGCCTGCGGGTCGTCCACGGCACCCATCCTGGCCGTGCCCGCGAGGTGGTAGACGGTGTTGTGCGTCTTGCGGACGTAGTCGACGAGCTCGTCGTCGGTGACCGCGTCCGGGCCCGGTGTCAGCTCGCGTTCGACCCAGCCCCGCAGTGCCGGCTGCGCGGCGATCCGGCGGGCGAGCGTGATCCCGGCGAGCAGCACGGCGATGTCGTGGCCCTGCGCGTCGGTGAGGTAGCGCGGGTCGACCCTCGCCCGGTCCCGGAAGTCCCGGGACCGGAGCCGGACGGTCCCTCGGGACCGGCCGCGGGTGACGTTGGGTGTCAGGCAGAACCCGTTGGACGTGGTCGGGTAGCCCCACCGCACAGTGTTCAGGTCGAAGGGCACGCAGCCGTAGTGCATCATCAGGTCTGGACGGTCGAGTCCCGGTTCGGTCCGGGTGAACAGGCCGACCTCCCACCACTGCGTCGAACGGGTTGCCATCGGCCGTGACGCTTCCCACATCACCAGGCCCTCGACGTGGTCGTCCAGGTTGGACCCGACGCCGGGGCTGTCCACCAGCACGTCGATGCCGACGTCCCTGAGGTGCCCGGCCGGGCCGATGCCGGAGAGCATGAGCAGGGTGGGCGTGTCGATCGCCCCGGCGGACAGAACCACCTCACGGCGGGCACGCACGGTGCTGTACCGGAAAGTGCTGGAGTCCAGGTACTCCACTCCGGTCGCCTTCTTGGATGCGCCGAAGAGCACCTGCTTGACCCAGGAGTCGGTGCGCACGGCCAGGTTGCGCCGCCGACCCATGATCGGGTGCAGGTAGCCGCGTGAGGAGGACATCCGGGTGTTGTCCGCCGCGGCGTTGATCTGGAAGAAGCCCGCGCCCTCGGTGACCGTGACGCCCTCGTTGAAGCGCACGGTGGGCAGGCCGACCGCGGCGGCGGCCGCCAGCACCGCGACGCCGCACGGGTCATGCGGGGGGATCTGCCGCAGCGTCACCGGGCCGCAGCGACCGTGATGGCCACCTGGGCCGTCGTTGCTCTCCAACCGCGCGATGAGCGGCCAGCACTCCTCGGCGCTCCAGCCGGTACATCCCCTCGCCGCCCACTCGTCCAGATCCTCGCCAGGGGGCCAGAACGCGATGCAGGAGTTGTGTGACGAGCAGCCACCGAGCACCTTGGCCCGAGCGTGGCGCACGAAGCTGTTGCCGCCCACCTGCGGCTCGACCGGATAGTCCCAGTCATAGCCCGAACCGAGCAGCCGCGGCCACCGCTCCAGGCGCAGGACCTCCGGGTCGTCGACATCGGAGGGACCGGCCTCAAGCAAGCACACCGTGACAGCCGGATCCTCCGACAATCGGGCCGCGAGCACGCACCCCGCCGAGCCACCACCCACGACGACGTAGTCGTATTCCTCCACCCTGTCCATGCCTCCATCATCGCGGCACTACCGCTACCGCCCATCGAGCGCAGATCCCCAGTTATCCCAGCTCGGTGTCAAGCAGTGTGTGGGCACCACCAGCCTCGACCAGGAACTTGTTGGCGAGCGGTGACGGCTACCTGTACACACTGTTGCCTACATGGCGGGTGATCTCCTTGGACGGCGATGTTCGTGTCCGCGTTCGGCGAGACACATGAGGGACACACGTCGCCGATGTACCGGCTCACCGCATGGCGCGTTGCACCGGGGGTTCCGCAGGTTCGCCGAGGAGCTACACGGAACAGGACGGCAGGTGGTAGGAGGCGATGGTGGCGGTTGAGGCGGAGCTGAAGGCGCTCGCACGCAACCCAGGGCGCATCCACGCGGCACTGTCGCGGCAGGCGGTGGGCGAACGCTCAACCTACTCCGATCGCTATTTCGACTACCCGGATCGTGGCTGGACCCGCCAGAGCAGCGAGCTGCGGGTGCGGACCGTCACCGACGAACTCGGCCGGACCCGCGCGTTGCTCACGTTCAAAGAACAGCTGGGGACCAGGCCGGCGGATCGAAACCTGAGCACGAGACGGCTGTCGAGGATGCCGACGTGCTGGTCACCGTGCTCACCGCACTCGGCGTCGAGCAGATCATCGCGTTCGAGAAGCGGTACGTGAACTACCGGTTCACCGCCCACGGCCGTGACCTGCTCACCACCGTGGTCACTGTCCCAGAGCCGGCGGAGCGGACGTTCATCGAGCTGGAGACCATCACCGATCATGGCGACGTGGACGCCGCTGTGGACGTAGCGCAGTCCGTGCTGCGCGAGCTAGGGATCGAGGACAGCGGCCTCACCACGCAGGCTTACACCGATGCGGTCGCGACCCGAAGATCTCAGATACCGGGCGGTGATCGTCTACAACCAGCCGGGCCGTCCACGCGATGGCCACCCGGGCGACGCGGGCTTGGTGAGCGCGCAGGTAGGGGACATCGACCTCTAGCCCTGGCTTTTCGTCCGGGTGCGCGGGTGGTCGGTGTGTTGATCGTGGGGGGTGCTCCTGAGCTGGGATGATGAGAGTGCTGAAGCCCTTATCGATGCCA
>Ga0213882_10000504_pt1 | contig 12826 bp, 8 predicted proteins | sample BarmaccoBMER_R09_FD_160106 | JGI IMG/M metagenome (GOLD analysis project Ga0213882, IMG submission 160106) | Barbacenia macrantha exposed rock microbial communities from rupestrian grasslands, the National Park of Serra do Cipo, Brazil - ER_R09 ...
TGAAAGCGCCGAGGCACTTCTGCTCGCAAGAAATTGATCCGCACTATGCCCCTGAATCCAGATCGACCGATTAGTCGCGCAGCAGTTGCCGGATGTGCTATTTCTGCCACGCCCAACTATTTGAAAACGGGCCGACAAGATTAAATCCCCTGTTTAGCAATGATCGTGCCAAACCGCCTAAGTTGTGCACGCATTCGAGGCCGCCACTCTTCGAATTTTCCTAAGTCGAGACATCTCATAGCACTCGCTGCTCCGACGGTGCCCTAACTCCCGCGACTTCGTGCCTTGGCGCTTTTTGGACGCCGGCCGATTGAGCGTGCGGAGCCACCTGGTTGCCGGCGCCCAAAAACCTGCACACAAACCGACGTTGATGGTACTAAAAAGTATCTTGTCGCGCGTGACGTCACTCGCGGCGCAGCAGGCTGGATGTCAACCATCTCCAAGAAATGTTAAAGACCGTGGCCAACCCAAGCACTCCCGCGAAGGGCGCAATGATGTATCCTGTTAGGAGCGCCAAAGACAACGTTAAATCGAACCAAATCCACCGATCACAAAATGCCCAATCCGGCATCCAGAGCCCTGTCCCTTGAATCCAGCTGATAGCCAGCTCATCGATCTCAGTTAAGACGACGATTAGGGACAAAACAAACGAGGCATAGAACGCCATTCCAAAGTTCGTCCGGCGCATCATGGCGCATTGACAAATTAGCATGACAATCCACGGCCAGATGAACCAGAGATTTTCTGCCGTGGGTGAATAGACACTACGAAACTCGCGGCACATTGAGCCTACTCTCCACTGCAGTACGGCCAAATAGGCCGTGACGAGTAGCCCCGCAGCAGCCGTAAGAGAAAGAGTAGCAAGTCGGACTTTTGAAATCGAATGTGAGAGACGAGGCATGAGAATCCAGCCGTATTGAGCTTGCGACTCACGCATTCATAGTGAGAAACCATGACGATTCCCGATTGCCAATCGCGGGTCCGAAGTGGGTCAGTTGCTGCCATCAGCGCTAGGGCTGCTGTACCCCAGATAGCTGCCGACTTGCTGCAGCGCCCACGTCGGCAGGCTCGGCCCAAGAGGCGACATGCGAGGCGCTGCGCTGCGACCTGGCGACAGCCTCGGGCCTCTCGGGCTTTGAAAGGTGATACGTGAAATCGTACGGGTCTTTGACCTGGCCTGTCTCGCTCTCCTGCGCAACGATCGCTCATCATACGCTAATGTCATAATTTTTTTTGGCGAGTCTGCGCTGAGTTTTGATTTTTGGGCGTTGGCCAAAATTAGCGCAAGCTATTGAATTTATGGCGCACCCGACACGATTCGACCGTTTGACCTTTGCCTTCGGATTGCAGATCGGATCGCGCAACGTCCGCTCGTGTAGCGTTAAGGCTTCCCTGTTTGTGATCCTGAGGGGATTTTAGCCCTTTTTTTCCGACTTACATCACAATAGGGGATAATGATGCTTGCCGTAGCCCAGTTTTCATCCAAGACGCGACGTTTGCTCAGAGAAAGTCACTCGACGGGGCCAAAAGCAAACTCAGAAGGAGACCCTCCGCCAAGGTGCCAACAGAACGGACGACCTCTTGCACATTCTGATCAGGACCCATCGGAGCAACGGAGATCGATGCCCTCCTAAACGACGCTCGCTGCTTCAATCGAGCAGACGCGGAAGATGTCTTGCGCACCCCCCGCGTCTGCGCGCCTGTTTATGTCAATCGACTACAACAGATGGAAAGCGTGAAAATCCACGTGGACGTCATGCGCTGCTGGGGCGTCGAAGTGAGAACCGCTTTGTCCTGCCTGATGCACATCGGCAGGGAGCCGCGCGAGCGCATCCGCAAGGGAGTTGTACTGAGCGGCATGTGTGTCTTCGTTGCCGATTAGGCCCGCATTGCCGGCATCAGCGAATTTGAAGCCATCATTGATGTTGTCAACGAAGGCCTGAGCGCCATCGCCATGATGGCCAGCCTCAGAGTTTTGGTCCGCGACGAACTCGGCACCGTGCGCGCTGCCAAACTTGAACCCGGGCGCATTGGCCGCGGAAACGAGTACGGTGAACTTGCCGGTCTTGGGGTCGACCTCGCCGAACGCGTTGCCGATCGACGCGTAGTAATCGTTGGGGTTGAGGTCGGTGGCGTGGACGGTGAGTACCCGGTTGTCGGCGGTGTCGGACAGATAGAAGGTCCCCGAAGTGGCGCCGACTTTGAGCGCATCGTCGAGGCCGCCGGTCACGCCCTGCACCTGGGTGAACGAGACTGACTGGTGCGAGGTGCCGGCATCGTGCACATCGATGATGACCTGATCGGCGCCGCTGACGAACAGCAAATCGCCATTCGGCGCAAGCTTGAGCGAGTCCGGATCGTTCTGGGGAATGACCTCGGTCTTGCCAGTCTCGAGATTGAGCCCGGTATCTCCGAAATCAAGAATCGGCTTGGTCTTGAGGGGGCCGGCGTCGGCGTCATTTCCGTTGGTGATCTGCACCAGGGTCGGATCGCCTGGGTTTGTAGGGTTCGTAAAGCTCATGAACACTTTGCCGTGCGTGAACACGACATCGTCATAGCCGCTCGTCGAGGACGGATTGGCATACGACAAGGGTTTGCTCAGGGTGTGATCCTCGGGATCGATGATGGTCAGGGTCGAATTGCCGTCCTGATTCTGCAGCGCCCATATATCGCCGGTAAAGGGATCGAATTTCAGACCGTCGACGGAGCCATTGATTTGATAGGTATGGTCAATGTGACCGGAACGATCGTACTCGACGACGGTGCTTTGACCCGACAGACCGGTGGAGTCCGCGCCGTTGGTGTAAGCGACCCAGATGTCGCCATTTGCCAATGTGATTGAGTCCGGCGCGGTGCTGCCGGACGGCGCCACAGCCAAGGTGGAGATGTGATCGACTTCGGCGGTTTCCGAGTGGGGTTCTGCGACAAACTCGGCGCCGTGCGCGCTGCCGAACTTGAAACCTGGCGCGTCGGCGGCGGAGACTAGCACGGTGAACTTACCGGTCAGCGGGTCGACTTCGCCGAACGCGTTGCCGACCGAGGCGTAATAATCATTGGGGTCGAGAGCGGTGGCGTGGACGGCGAGCACGCGGTTGTCAGCTGTGTCCGACAGATAGAATGTTCCCGCGCTCGCATCAACCTTGATGACGTCGTCGAGGCCGGCGCCGGCTGGAACTCCCTGCACCTTTGTGAACGCCACCGTCTGATGCGGGGTGCCGGCATCATGCACGTCGATGATGACCTGGTCGGCGCCGCTGGAAAACAGAAGATCGCCATTGGGCGCGAGCTTCAGCGAGTCAGGGTCGTTTTGGGGAATGACCTCGGTCTTGCCGGTTTCGAGATTGATGCCGGTCGCTCCTAACGACAGAATAGGTTTGACTTTGAGAAGACCACTCGGGTCGTTGCCGTTGGTCAACTGCACCAGGGTCGGATCGCCGGGGTTTGCCGGGTTAGTATAGCTCATGAACACTTTGCCGTGCGTGAACACGACATCATCATAGCCGCTGGTCGCGGACGGAACGGCATAAGACAAGGGTTTGCTGACCGTATGATCCTGCGGATCGATAATGCTGAGCGTGGAATTGCCGTCCTGGTTCTGGAGCGCCCATATGTCGCCGGTGACCGGATCGAACTTCAAGCCGTCCACATAGCCGCCGATCTGATAGGTGTGGTCGATATGGCCGGAACGATCGTATTCGACGATCGTGCTCTGACCCGACAAACCCGTGGAGTCGGCCCCGTTGGTATAGGCGACCCAGATGTCACCGTTCGCTAGTGTGATGGAATCGGGCGCAGTGCTGCCGGAAGGTGCCGCAGCCAATGTGGAGATATGATTGATTTGTGTCATGACGCAGGGTTCCAAGGTTTGGTTTCAGCGTGATGATGCAATCGGAAAGAGACCACTTCCGTGTAACGGCGATGCGACATGCGTGTAGTATCGGAATGCCTGTGATGTTGGAACCTACACTGTGAGCGATGTCGATTTATGGATTTACGAATGGCGACATCCAGGTCGCGGTTGGAACCGGACAGGGGGGTCAATCAACGCCTCTCCCCAAGGTCGGGTTGGATGAGCCGAACCAGCCGCCTCCGTTGCAATTGGTCGGGCCCGACAACCCAGGTCGCACGACTTTAGCTCAAGCCCTGATCGACGGAGCTCGCGTATGCCGCTTTGGCGATTGATGGAGCCGGGACGAATTCGCCGGTGGGTCAAAATGCGAAAACTCGATGCGAGCAAATCCAGTCCGGTATGCCCCAGCAACCGGACTCGCATGGGGCGGGTCGCCGCTCATGGGCCAAAAGCAGTCACGGTGCGCGGCACAAACATGAAACTTAGAGAGTTCCTTTTTTGAGCACTCATAGTGCTTGCTCACGTTGTCGGGACGGCGGGCAGCCGTCACGAGCTTTCGAAGTCCTCACGATCAAGCCGCCAAATATAATTGCCAAGGCATTTAATCCGTAGAAGAATTCAGAAGCGCTCGACCTCTGCTTCGAGCGACAGACTGAGACTTAAAAGTCGCGCCGATCGATGATGAATTGCAGCATTGGTGCGATCCGCGCACAAAGTTCGCTTGTGGCCAGACTTTCGACGGCGGGTATTCGCGCGATGTATCGCGAATAGGCGATGCCGAGCAGAAAGGAGGAGATCAAGCCCGCGCGCTGTTCGGCGTGATCGATCCCTTTGATGGTCTTGATCGCGGCGCAGACTTGGCGTTCAAAGATATTGACGACCTTCTTCCGCGCGTCCTCCTTGCTGACCGATGCGCGGAACAGAGCCTGGAGCTGACCGTTAGCTTCATCGCCCTCCCATAGACTGACGAATTTTTCGGAGAGCCGATCGCCGATCTCCGCCTTTTTGAAGCGCGAGAGGTCCGGAAAATTCAGGCGCGTCTCGCAGGCCAGCGCGAATAACTGGTCTTTGGTCTCGAAATAGCGCGTGATCATCGAGGCGTGGATCGACGCGCGCTCGGCGATTTGCCGAATCGTCGCCGCCTCATAGCCTTTTTCGGCAAACACCTCTTGCGCCGCGTCGAGAATTCGCTGCTTGGCGGCGTCGGAACGCCGGCCGATCTGTGGTGGTACCTTGCTCATCATTGGGGTTGCCATTGATGCATACATGTGTTTGCATACTCTTGTCTGCACGGGTGCGGAAGTACCATGGTTGAAGTTTCCAGACTGCCGGTTCGTTACGCTGTGATCGTTATGGGGTGCGCCGCGATGGTTGCCGCGGCCATTTGGACGCTTGCATTTCTGGTCCCGGTGCGCACGCCCTTTCTGCCGACGACCGGCGGCGAGGTCGCAGTGTCCAGTATCGCGCTTGCATCGGCGCTTACGTTACTCCTGATGATCGAATCCGTTGCGCACGAACGGCTGCTCTCGGATTCGTTCGATCCGCTCGCGGAGCGCGATTCCGAGCGGCTGAAGATCAATCAACGCGTGCTGCAGAATACGCTGGAACAGCTTCCGCTCTTTGCTGCGGGCATCGCGATGATTTCTTGGCTGTATCCGCTTGAGACGGCATTTCGTGGGTCGCTCGCAGCAACCACCGTTTGGATCCTGTCGCGCTGGATATTCTGGATCGGGTATCATTTTGGGCCACGGCACCGGATCGCAGGTTTGATTGGTTCGGCGCAGAGCATGATCGTCCTGCTCGCGACGTCTGTCGTGATGGGGTGGCGAATGGGCGGATTGGCCGGCGCAACGCTCGTGCCCAGCATCTTTTCGATCGGCGAGGTGCTGATCGTCATAGGCCTCCTTAGGCGTCAATGAGCATGCCGCGTCCTTTGCTGTTGCGCGCGGCGCTGGCAATCAATGCGGTTGCCGCATTCGCTGCAGGGGTAATGCTGTTTGTTGCTCCTGGCACAATCCCGGCGATGGTCGGCATACCGCTCGATCGCTCGCAATTCTTCATCGCTTATCTGCTTGCCGCGAGCGAGTTGGGACTCAGTGTGGCGGCCGCCCTCGCGCTCAAGGCATCGCGTGATGCGGTTCGTGTGGCCGTGGCATCGCTCGTCGTGATGCATGTGGCGTCCGGTGTCGGCGGAACCCTAGCTCTCGATCAGGGCGCGAGCTACGTGATCCTCTGGAATGTGCTTGCACGTGTTGCGATCGTCGCGCTGTTGATCGGCGGATGGATCGCCATGCCCGTGGCTCCAATGACCTTGCGCCGTTCCGATCAACGGAACGCCGAGCGCCTACCGTGAATTTCCGCTATGGAGACGGAGTATAAGACTGTTCCTGATCGGGGGAACCGGGCGAACGGGACAGCTGAAACTTAAGCGAGCGCTCGATCTCAGTCACGATGTGACCGCCCTTGTCCGCGCTCGGTCGGGGTTACCAGGCCAGGGCCGCCTTACGCTGGTCGAAGGAAGCGCGCTAGATTCCGGTTTGATTGCCCGAACCCTGCCTGGTCGGGCCGCGGAACACGAACAGGCGGCCGCCATGCGGATCACGCTTGAGGGTCTCCTGGACCAGGAGCGCAAGCCCATCGAATCCCTTGCGCGGTGCGGCCCGTCGCCAGCCATACCCGCGCCCCGCTCGGAATAGGGATCGTCATCGCCGTTCGAGCACGCCGATTAGGCGCACCCAGCGCATTGGCATCGACGCCTTGCTCGACGATGACCCGCAGCCCATCCGCAAGCACGATCTCCATGCGTCTGCACGCGCCAGCGGGAGTCGGCAGCGCCGCTGCGGCCGCTTCTCGATCCACGATGACCGCTTCGGCAAACGCCGCAGGCCCGGCATCCCCGCCCAATCGTCCCTTGCGGGCTAGCCGCCGCCAGGTGAACAACTGATCGGTCGACAAGCCATACCGCCGCCTGTGGCCGAGACTTGCCGCGTGCCGCTATAGCTCTCGGCGACGATCCGCTGCTTCTCATCCAGCGTCCAGCGACGTCGCGACCCGGTCTGGATTACCTCAAGCCGCGACACCTTCGGCACAGTCGTATGCTCAGTCATACGACTATGTCTTCGCGCCTTAACCCGTTAGCGCAAGGCGGCCCCTATCGAGGGGATAAACCTGAACTGACGACAGCCCGGTCCTGTGGGCTTTCGCCGGTGGACACGTGAAACCTACGGGCCTTTCACCTGGCTCGTCTCGATCTCATCCGCGATGAGCGCCGATGATACGCTAAGGCCTGAATTTTCTTGGTGAGTCTTTGGTGAGTTTTGATTCTTGGGCGTCGGCCACAATCCGCGCAAGCTATTGAATTTATTGGCGCTCCCGACACGATTCGAACGTGCGCCTGCACCTTCGAAGGGGATTGGACGTTAATCACAAGACAAATCTGTATTAGCGCACAGCACTGATATCTTTTGCATAGCGCGTGATACGCACACCACTTAGGTATGGCGGCACAGAGTCGCACCCTCCCAGCCGCGAAGAAAGCGCCGGGTCCACTGGTAGGTACACTGGAAAGTTGCCACTCAAAAAATGATGGACTTTCAGTTGGATAGGCGAGGGTTCGATTCCGCCCCTGGGCACCATAGCGATTTTATGAAGCGTTGCGCGGCTTTCCTTTTCGACGTGACTCCCGCGCTTTTGAAAAACCTGGGCACCATTCGCGATTGCTGCTGCTTCGCTGGACGATATCTACTGGCAGCGCAACGCGGACCCGCGACGCTTGGCGTCGGATTTCCGCCTTTGACCCAGGCTGAACCGCCCTTCGTCCTCAACCGCGTTCGAGCGATGATTGCTCCAATCGGCAACACGTTTCTGCGCCTCGCCTGCTCAAGGTAATTCGGGATGGAATGCAGAATTGCTGACGAACTCATCGCCATGGCGGAACTTGACCGGACGGTCGCTGACCAGCTGGCGACATCGGGCGCGCTATACCAAGGCTATGATCCACGGATCGCCGCTGTTCACGAGAACAATGCTTTGCGGCTCCAGGCGATCATAGCTCAGATCGGATGGCCGACGGAGCGCCTGGTCGGCAAACGAGCCGCGAAGGCTGCCTGGTTGATCGCTCAGCACGCCATTTCGCAACCGGAATTCCAGCGTTCGTGCCGCAAGTTTCTTGACGAGGCCGCGCGCGAGCACAGGGTCCCACTCTGGCAGCCGGCCATGCTGGAGGACAGAATTCGTATGTTCGAAGGCAGGCCGCAGCTCTACGGCACGCAGCTCAAGCCCGACGCGAATGGCAACATGCGGCCTTACACGATTGAGGATCCGGAAAGAGTGGATGAACGACGTCGCGCAGTGGGTCTCGAACCTCTCGCTGAAATTCTTGCTCGTGCAAAGCCGCAGCCATTGCCAGCCGACCGTGAACGGTTCGAACACGACTATCAGAAGTGGCTCATTGAAGTCGGCTGGCGCAGACCTTCGTAGTCGATCGCGTCCTTCAGGCGGCCGGCCGCCGGGCCGATGCGCCTTCTGCGGCTGAGCGTTGCTGCCGTTCGGCCTCTTTCGCGAGGCGGCTGCGCAGCAAGGCGAGCACGGCGGCCTCTTCCGGCTTCAGGTCTTCCATGCCGCCGCGCAGCTCGCTCTCGGCTTTCGATTTCAGCTCGATGATGAGTTTGCCATCCATGTAGGAGTTCAGTACGTCCGGATGGATGTAGCACTTGCGGCAGATCGTCGGGGTGTTGCCGAGCCGCGCGGAAACCTTCTCGACCGCCGCGCGAAGATGGCGCTTGGCCTGAGCGGCGCTGTCGAAGCTTTCGAGTTCAGCGAGTGCCATCGCCGCCAGGACAGTCCCCGCCCAGGTGCGGAAGTCCTTTGCCGTGATGTCCTTGCCCGTAATTTCCTTGAGATAGTCGTTGACGTCGGTCGACGTCACGTCCTGGCAATTTCCCGCCTCGTCGACGTATTGAAGGAGCTCCTGGCCCGGAAGGTCCTGGCAAGCTTTCATGATTTTGGCGACGCGCCGGTCTCTGAGACGCAAGAACCATTGCTTGCCGCTCTTGCCGGTGAAGCGGAAACGAACCTCGTTCCCATCGACCGCAACGTGCCGGTTCTTCAGCGTCGTCAGTCCATAACTGTTGTTCTGTTTCGCATAGTCATCGTTTCCCACGCGGATCAACGTGGTCTCGAGAAGATGCACGACAGTTGCCAGCACCTTCTCCCGCGGCAATCCGCGCTGCTCCATATCCTGGCGTACTCTTTCGCGGATCGAGGGAAGCGCATTCGCAAATGCGACCACATGCTCGTACTTCGTGCTCTCGCGAACCGCGCGGAAGCGGGCATGGTAGCGGTATTGCTTTCGCCCCTTGATATCGCGTCCTGTAGCCTGGATATGACCGTCGGCAAAAGGGCAAATCCATACGTCTGCCCAGGCCGGCGGGATGGCCAGCGCCTTGATACGTCGCAGGGTGTCAGGTTCAGTCAGCCTTGAGCCGTCGGGGCGGATGTATGTGAATCCCTTCCCGGCTTTTTTTCGGCGGATGCCGGGGCGGGCGTCGGAAACATATCTCAGGCCCGCCGCCTCCGCAGCTTCCCTGGGATCGACAATGACTTGGGCGGTGTCCGCTGCATCGACCAACAAAAGAAACGACCTTTCCGTACTTTCTATGAACCGCCAGGGATGCTTGGGGTTCCTCAGTCGGCGTTGTCCGGACGTGAGACCCCTGAGGTCACTGAGGTCTCACAGCCGCCCTTGGCCGATGTGCGACGCGGTCGCCGACAGCCGCGATCCGAGCTGGTCGCGTTGCGAAGGCTGTTTTCAAAGTGCAACGGCCGGCGAGTGCAAATCGGCCCTGCGGGTGCGTGCTCAGCGCTCTACTGCGCCGTCTCGCCGGCTCCGCCGCGCGGCGAGCACGTGGCCGGGGCGCCCTTCCGCGAGGGTTATCGACAAAACGCGCGACTGCGCCTTCGCGGGGCCGGTACTGCTTCGCAAACGTAGCTGGAGCTCCGGCCTCAGGAAACGTGCGCCCGAGTCCTCAGGTTTTCCGATCTTGCGGCATCGAGGGCGACTGCCAATTCGTCGATCCGATACGGCTTCGATAGAATTCGCACGCCCGTCTCCTTTGCTGCGTGAACGGCCGCGCCTGAATAGCCGCTCGTCAGCAGAATGGGTATGTCGCTCCGCCGTCTCTGGATCTCACGCGCAAGCTCAACCCCGTTCATTCCGCCAGCCATCATGACATCGGAAAACACGATATCGATCGCCCGCCCGTCGGCCAGGGCGCCGAGCGCAGCCGCGGCGCTGGATGCCCGGGTCACCTCATAGCCCAGCTCGTCGAGCATCTCGCTCACGAGCTTCGCCACTTCGTCATCGTCTTCGACCAGAAGAATGCGACCTTCATCGTGAGGCCTGGCCCTGGCTCCGTAGAGTTCGATGAGGTGGCGCTGATCGTTAGACGGCACAGCGTCGGATCTGGGAAGGTACAAGGCGATCGTCGTACCTTTGCCGACGACCGAGTCTATGCGGACGGTGCCCCGCGACTGTGTGGCGAACCCATAGACCTGGGCAAGACCAAGGCCGGAACCCTTGCCGACTTCCTTCGTCGTGAAGAATGGCTCGAACACGCGAGCCCGCACCTCGTCGGTCATGCCACTTCCGGTGTCAATCACTGACAGCCGTACATACTCGCCTGCCAGCTCGGCATCCCTGAGGTTTGGCAGATTCTCGCCACGAACCACGATCGTCCCGCCGCCGGGCATTGCGTCGCGAGCGTTGACGGCGAGATTGAGGACGACCAACTCGAGTTCGCCCGGATCGACCTCGACCGGCCAGAGGGTGTTAGGAAAGTCGAACTTCACCTTTACATCGCCCCCTAAGCTCCGATCGAGCAGCTCGCGCATGCCGCCGATCTGCCCGGCGATGTCCACGGGTTCGGGCCTGAGTGCCTGCCGGCGAGAGAAAGCGAGAAGTTGCCGGGTCAAACTCGCTCCCCGCTGTGCCGCCTGCATCATTCCGTCCATCAGGCGCCGACGCCGAGCGGGATCGGTTTGGCGGTCCAGCATGTCAAGCCCGCCTGAGATCACCATCAGCAGGTTATTGAAGTCGTGGGCTATGCCGCCGGTGAGACGTCCGATGGCTTCCATCTTCTGCGCGTGACGAAGCGTTTCCTCGACGCGCGCGCGCTCTGCCATCTCACGGCGGAGATGCTCATTGGCCTCCGCCAGTGCGCGCGTCCGCTCCACGACCAGGCTTTCGAGCTGCTGGGCCGCCTGTTCTCGCGCTTCGATCAGCGATCGAATTTCGTATTGACGGCGTCGCGCTCGAATGGCCGACTGAACTGCGCTCGTCAGCGTTATTGGTTGGATCGGTCGTTCGAGCAACGAAACGTTGCGAAGCGCACTCACGAGATTGCGTCGCCACGCCACAACCGCCCGCTGCGCCTGATGGCTGGTGAGCACAATGAAGGGCAGGTCGGACCAGGCGGGTTGCCGTTCAACCCAATCCGTAAGCGGCGTGGTATGCTTTGCGAACAGTCCTTCCTCGGCAAGAAACACCGCGCCGACCCCGACGCTCATCTCCCTGACCAGTTCTGTTATATCGGAGCAAATGATCGTCTCGAGCTTCGCAGCACACAGCAGCTCTGCCGATGCCGGGCCGTCGCGCCCGATCGGAGCAAAGATGAGCACGCGGTGATCTTGCTCAGTGCCCATCTGCCTTATCCAGGTCAGGAATCTTCGTGCCGGTAAAGCGCGGATTGCCCGAGAAGATGCCGCTGAAATCCTTGAGCGGCGGGCCGAGGCTGATGCCGGCGCCACTCAGACGAAATTCCCGGATGGCATGCTCGTGGTTGCCGCTCCGCTTCTTTACGACAGAGAGGGCGCGCCGCACGGTACCTGCCAGCTCAAAATAGCGCAGCATCAACACTGCGTCGCTGAGATAGCTGATGTCGAGCGGTGTATCCATCGGCCCGACCAAACCATGCTGCGCGAGCACAAGTATGGTCAGTACACCCTGCTGGCCAAGATAGCTGAGGAGCTCGTGCATCTGAAGGATGAGAAAGCGCTCGTCCGGCATTGCGTTCAGGTAGCCGTTCAGGCTGTCGATGACGACAATGCGGGCATTCTCCACCTCGACGCTCTGGCGAAGGTTGGCGGCAAATTCACCAGGTGACAGCTCGGCGGGATCAATCTGCTGAAACCGAATGAGCCCGGAGTTCATGTGCTTTTCAAGCGGAAGGCCGAGCGTGCGCGCGCGAGCTTCGACGGTCCCGCGGCCCTCATCGAAGGCAAAGAACACGGCATGTTCGCCGCGCTCGGCGGCCGCTATCGCATAGGTCAGTGCGACCGACGATTTGCCAACGCCCGCCGCGCCGATCAGCAGCGCGTTGGTGCCTCGCTCGAGGCCCCCGCCCAGGAGTTGGTCGAGCTCTGCGTTGCCGCTACCGGTAAATTCGCCCACGAATGTCTTGTGGTGCTCAGCGGCGATCAAGCGGGGAAAAATCTTGAGTCCGCCGGCCTCTATTGTGAAATCATGGAACCCGCCTCGAAATGAAATGCCGCGCATTTTGATCACGCGCAGCCGTCGACGCTCAGCCCCATACTCGATCGCAAGCTGTTCCAGCATCACCACGCCGTGGGCGATCGAATGGAGTTGCAGATCATCCTGCGAGGAAGAGAGGTCGTCGAGCAGCACAACGGTGCAATTGCGCTGCGAAAAGAAGTGCTTCAACGCGAGAACCTGACGTCGATAGCGCAGCGGGCTCTGAGCTAGCAGACGCAGCTCGGAAAGGCTATCAAGCACAACTCGGGTCGGATTGATCCGTTCGATCTCTTTGAAGACAAGCTTGGTCGTTTCGCTCAGTTCGACTTCCGCTGGGTGGAAGACGGTGAGCTCACGTTCCGGGTCCAGCGTGGTCTCCGGGGGCACCAACTCGAAGACGTCAATGCCGGCGAGCGACCAGCCGTGCCGCTTGGCTACCAGCTGCA
>Ga0213882_10000505_pt1 | contig 12810 bp, 12 predicted proteins | sample BarmaccoBMER_R09_FD_160106 | JGI IMG/M metagenome (GOLD analysis project Ga0213882, IMG submission 160106) | Barbacenia macrantha exposed rock microbial communities from rupestrian grasslands, the National Park of Serra do Cipo, Brazil - ER_R09 ...
GGACGGTTCGCGCCTCTCGATCGAGTTCACGATCTTCCCGGCGCGAGATGCCGTCGGTGAGATGATCGGCATCGCCGCTTTTCTACGCGATGTCACCGCCCGATTTGAAGAAATCCGCGCATTGCGCCGCGAACTCGCCGAACTGAAAGCAAATTCGCCGGCAGCCGAGAGCTTATAGCTTCGCGTCAAGTCAGGCGATTGCGTCGATGCGCAATCGCCGTCGACGTCAGAAGATGGCGCCCGATTGCAGCCAGTGACGCACGATCTCCTCGCCGGTGGCAAACCACACCGCATCATGGGCGCGGATATAGGCGAGCGCCGAATCGAGCCCTTTGATGCGGTGCGGCACGCCGGTCAGGTAAGGGTGGAGACAGATCGCCATGACCCGGCCCGATTCGGCGCCCTCGGCGTATAATGTGTCGAATTGGCGGCGGATCGCGGTTTCGAACTCGTCGATCGTGCCGAGGCGCGTGTTGATGAAGGGCGCGTCGTTGATTTCGTAGGAATATGGGATCGAGACCAGCGGTCGCCCGCCGATATCCATCATATAGGGTTGATCGTCATTGACCCAGTCGGCAACATACAGGCAACCCTCATCGGCCAGGAAATCGAGCGTGTGCCAGGTCTCGGCAAGACCGCTGCCGAGCCAGCCCGACGGCTTTTTGCCGGTCATCTCGGCGATGCGCGACAGGGTGCGGCGGATCGTTTGGCGCTCCTCCTCCGGGCTCAGCGTGTCGAGCCACACACTATTCGTCTGATTGTGGCCGAGGATCTCCCAATCGAGCTCGATTGCTGCGCGGACGATTTGCGGATGATGGTCGCAGATGTCGCTGTTCAGGGTCGGGCTCGCGCGAACCCCGTGTTTGCTCAGCACATCCATGATCCGCCAGATGCCGACACGGTTGCCGTAGTCGCGCTGGGCCCAGGCGCGCACCGATGGCGGCGTGCCGGCCGGTGCCCCCGGCTGCGGCGGGATCCCTCGGGTTAGCGGGAAGAACTCGATATTCGGAATGATCCAGACTGCGAGCCGGGCATTGTTCGGCCAGGTCAGCTTTGGCCGATCCTTGATCGGAACATAGGGAAAGGGTCCATAATCTCGCGGTTGCATAACAAAGTCCTCCGCTGCTGAGACGAGGGTCAGCTTGCCAAAGATTGCCCACGGGATCACCACCGAATGGCGGCGCTTCGATCAGCTGTCGGCCGAAGCACTCTACGAAATGCTGCGCTTTCGCCAGCAGATCTTTGTCGTCGAGCAGCGCTCGCCTTATCTCGATCTCGACGGTTTCGATCAGTCCGCCCATCATCTCCTGCTGAGGATCGAGGGCACGATTTCCGGGTACCTCCGCTTGATGCCTCCGGCTGATCGTGGGGCGGTGGTCCGGATTGGCCGGGTTGCGATCGCCGCCGGCTTGCGCCGACAAGGGCTCGGCCGGCGCCTGATGACAGAGGCGTTGTCATTTTGCCGCGAGCGTTATTCCGGGCATGCGATCGGGCTCAGCGCCCAATGTTATCTCGTCGGCTTTTACCACAGCTTCGGTTTTATCGAATTTGGCGCGCCCTTCGACGACGGCGGTATTCCCCACATCGAGATGCGTAGAGACTGATGGTCGCCGTCCATGCAAACGCGATGGAATGCGGCGGGGGCCGGCTGGTTTTCTCGCACTGCATGCGAGGATTTGGCGCAAAGCATGTCCAACGGGTCTTGCGAGACGGCCAATGCGAGAGCAATTTGACTGGATGTGTGGCCGCGCGCGACTCTCTACCGATCTCAGTCAAGTAAAGCTCGTCTTTTCGATCCCACCGGAGCGCCCGACCCCCAATGTCGCTGCCACCTGGAACCTTGCGCCGACCCAATCTGCGCCGGTCGTCCACTTTGATCCCAGGGCCGGTGAGCGCAGCCTCGATGTGATGCGTTGGGGACTCGTGCCGCACTGGGCGAAGGACATCAAAATCGGCTATTCGACCTTTAACGCCAAGGCCGAGAGCATTGACACCAGACCGGCCTTTCGTGAACCGTTTCTGCGGCGGCGTTGCCTCGTTCCGCTCGACGGCTTTTACGAATGGAAAAAGCAGGGCCGGGAGCGGCAGCCCTATGCGGTGGCGCTGGCCGACAGGCGGCTGATGGCAATGGCCGGGTTGTGGGACAGCTGGCAGTCGCCCAATGGCGAACGGGTGCGCAGCTTTACGATCATTACAACCGACGCTAACGCGCTGTTGGCCCCTTTGCACGACAGGATGCCGGTCATCCTCGGGGCGGAAAACTGGGGGGTGTGGCTCGGCGAGGTGGCGGCTGATCCGCAGCATCTAAAGGGGCTGCTCGTCCCTTATCCGGCGAACGACATGGTCATCTGGCCGGTCGACAAGCGCGTCGGTAATGTCAAAAACAACGATCCGTCTCTGATCGAGCCGGTCTCGCCTGCCCTTCTATAGCTTACCGGCACATGCGTCGGAGGGGTGGGCTCCCTCGCGACAACAGGCCGCGGACCCGGTCGGCTGTTGGACTGGCAAGCCGCAGCACCGCCACGAGATATTGTTAAGCGACAATAACGAGCGCGGATCGACGCGCCCACGCGGTGACAGGAGATTGGTCGGTAATGGTCGAAAACGGCCGAGAACCGGAAGCAGCAGATACGGCATTCTGGTCCTGGCTCGGGTTTTGGGTTCAGTTTCTGGTTCTTGGGATCTGTCTCGTACTCGGCGCCTTTGCTGCCAGCGGCGCCGAGGAATCAGGCGATTATGCGGCTGGTATCGTCTTGATCATCTGCGCGCTGGCGCTTGCTTTCCTGCGGCTGAAGCAAAGTTTTGACGGGTGGCCCTCGAGCCTGAGTGCCTTGCTGCTGGTCGACAATCTCGCCGGCTTGGCCGTCGTCATTCCGCTGTTTACGGTAATCGGCATTGCCGGTCTGTTTCTCGCCCAAGCCTGGTCTTACGGCAGTCTGCACGATGCCGGAATAGCGCTCTTCGTGTTTAGCGGTGTAATCGTCTTTCTCGATATCAAGCAAGTGTTTGATCGCATGAGTTCGGGTTAGCGGATGAACAACCTACTCATTTTCGACAGTTCTCGATACCACTGTCGCTGTTGGCGCCCGGCGATTTGGTGGGGCGCGCCATAGTTGCTTGACGCGCCGGTTTATCTCCGTCATCCGCTACTGCATGTTTTTGTTGAATCCGTTCCGAGCGCAAGACGTTTGCACTCATGTGAACAGCGATCGTTCGAAATGAGCGCGGCAAGCTCCGAGCCCCATACCGTCGTCGCGGCCAGCGTTGAAACGCCATCCGGCAAATGGCGCGGCGGTGAAAATTTCCCGGTCGGGTCGCTGCTGATTCGGCGCGATCTGCGCCGCCATGTTCATGCCTTTTACCGGTTTGCGCGCAATGCCGACGATATCGCGGACAATCCGGCGCTGGCACCCGCAGACAAGATCTATCGGCTTGATCGAATGGCGGCGGTGCTGGACGGCGCGCCGGGTCCCGATTCGCCAGCCGCCGCGGCGATGCGCCAGAGCCTGCTCGAAACCGGAATGACCGCCCAGCATTGCCACGATGTGTTGCGCGCGTTCCGGCAGGATGCTGAGCAGCGGCGCTATCGCGATTGGGCCGACCTAATGGACTATTGCCGCTACTCAGCGGCGCCGGTCGGACGGCAATTGCTCGATCTGCACGGCGAAAGCCGTTTTACCTGGCCCGCCTCGGACGCGCTGTGCGCTGCCTTGCAGGTGCTGAACCATCTCCAGGATTGCGCTCTGGATTATCGCCGGCTCGATCGCATCTATTTGCCGCTCAGCGACCTCGCGGCCGCCGGGATCGGGGTCGAGGCTCTGACAGCCCCGGCCGCGAGCGCAGCGTTGCGCCAGGTGCTTGACATCCTGCTCGATCGCACCGCCGTGCTGGTCGCGACCGCGCGCGGGCTGCCGTCCGCTGTAGCAGCGGCTGGGCTGCGCTGCGAATGTGCCGTGATCGTCGAACTGGCGGTGCGCTTGCTTGCGCGGCTGCGCCGCGGTGATCCGCTCACCCATCGGGTCGGACTCAGCAAAGTCGATTTTCTCGCAGCCTTTGGGCTGGGTGTGCTGCGCGGAGCGCGACGATGAGCGAGGCGGCCTTTGATGAGGTCGCGCCAGCGCCGAACGGTGCAGCGTTGCGCCAGTCGATCCGTCAGCGGGTCGAGGCCGCAGGTACGTCGTTCTACTGGGCGATGCGCCTGCTGCCGCGGGATCGACGTGATGCGATGTACGCGATCTATGCCTGGTGCCGCGAGGTTGACGACATCGCCGATGGCGAGCGGCCAGTCGCGGACAAGCTTGCCGCGCTGCGGACCTGGCGTGAGGAGATCGAAGCACTTTATGCCGGGCGTCCGCGCCACCTCATTGCCCGCGCGTTGCACCAACCGATGTTGTGCTATGCGCTGCGCCGACAGGACTTTCTCGCTGTTATTGACGGTATGGAAATGGATGCGCGCGAGAATATCCGCGCCCCCGACCTCGCCACCCTGGACCTTTATTGCGCCAGGGTTGCGAGTGCCGTCGGCCATCTTTCGGTTCACGTCTTTGGCGATGCGAGCCCCGCCGCCCATGGCGTGGCCGACTCGCTCGGTCGCGCACTGCAATTGACCAACATCCTGCGCGACCTTGGTGAAGACGCGCAGCACGGCCGGCTTTATCTGCCGCGGGAAATCCTCGAACATCACGGCATTCGCGGTGCCGATCCGATCAGCGTGCTGCTCGATCCGACATTGCCGGCAGTTTGCCGCGAGGTTGCCGCGATTGCCGAGCGGCATTTCGAGGATGCCGAGCGGACGATGGGTCAATGCCGGCACCGGGCCATGCGGCCCGCCGCTGTCATGGGTGCAGTCTACGGTGCGATCTTGCGCGAGCTGTTGCGCCGGGGATGGCGCGATCCCATGGCACAGGTCGCATTGTCGAAGAGCTTGAAATTGTGGCTGGCACTGCGCCATGGCCTGTTATGAAGGGCCGGGTAGCGAGCGGAGTTGTCCACATTGTCGGGGCGGGTCTGGCCGGGCTTGCCGCCGCAGTCGTACTCGCGTCAGAAGGACGCGAGGTGCGGCTTTATGAGGCCGCTGGTCACGCCGGCGGCCGGTGTCGCTCCTATTTCGATGCTGAACTCGGCTGTCGGATCGACAATGGCAACCACCTGCTGCTGTCCGGCAATTACCGCGCGTTGAACTACCTCGAACGAATTGGCGCGCGCGGCACGCTGATCGGACCCGAGGACGCGGTATTCCCGTTCTTTGATGCAACCACCGGGCAGCGCTGGGTTTTGCAGCCGAACCGAGGGCGCCTCCCGTGGTGGATCTTGCGTCAATGGCGGCGGGTTCCGCAAACACGCGCCACCGACTATCTCAAAGCGCTGGCGCTGCGCCGCGCCGCGCCGGGCGCGGTGGTTGGTGAGGTGCTCGACCCCAGGGGAGCGCTATTCGCCCGGTTATGGGAGCCGCTCGCGGTTGCGGCGCTGAACGCCGGGGTCAACCAAGCCTCGTCGCGGCTGTTCTGGCGAATTCTTGTCGAGACGTTGGGGCGCGGCGGCGCTGCCTGCCGACCTCTGGTGCCGCGCACGGGCTTATCGGAAACATTTATCGATCCGGCACTTGAGACTTTGCAGCGGCTCGGTGCGGCCTTGCATTTTTCGGCGCGGTTGCGCGCGCTCGACCTCTCGGCCGAGCGCGTCTCGATCTTGCGATTTGACGGCGGACCCGTCGAACTCGCCGCCGAAGATCGGGTGATACTGGCAACGCCTGCCCCGGTCACAGCGCGGCTCGTGCCCGATCTTGTTGTGCCCGAGCGCTATTCGCCGATCGTCAATGCCCATTTCCACTGTGCGGCCCCCCCTCACTCGCCGTTATTCGTGGGTGTGATCGGTGCGACCGCCGAATGGATTTTTCACAAACCGCAAGTGTTGTCGGTAACCGTCAGCGCAGCGGATCGAATTATCGACCTTTCAGCCGAGGAATTACGCTCGACTTTATGGCGCGACACTATGGCTGGTTACCAAATTCCTGCAGCCCCGATGCCGCCGGTGCGGATTGTTAAGGAGCGGCGAGCGACGTTTCTTGCCAGCCCCGAGCAGTTGTTGCGTCGACCGCGCGCGGTAACGCGCTGGCAAAATCTTCTGCTCGCCGGCGACTACACCGAAACCGGGTTGCCGGCGACGATCGAGGGCGCGATCTGTTCGGGTTTTACCGCCGCGCGTTGCGTGCTGAGCCATGAGCTTAGGCGTCGCGAGGCGATGAGGCACCGGGCACGGCCCCGCGCGACAGCCGGCGTACAACACCGGCGCACACAAAAAGCAAACCTCATGCGATGAGCGAACACCGCGCAGAAACGATCAGCGGCCGACGCCCCCGTTCGCAGCATCCAGGCGGCCGTGATCTCGCGCTCGACGACGCGATTGGCCGGGGGACCCGATCGCTGCTGGCGCTGCAGAAGGATGACGGGCATTGGCTGTTCGAGCTCGAAGCCGATGCAACAATCCCTGCCGAATACATCTTGCTGCAACATTACCTCGGCCGCGAAGAACCCGAGATCGAGAGGCGCATCGCCGAATTTTTGCGCGCCGAACAAGGGGCGGACGGCGGCTGGCCATTGTTTCATGGCGGCGCGCTCGATCTCAGCTGCTCGATCAAAGCGTATTTCGCATTGAAGGCCGCGGGTGACCCGATCGATGCGCCGCACATGGCCCGGGCTCGCGCCGCAATCCTGGAGAGAGGCGGCGCGCGGCGCAGCAACGTCTTTACCCGCATCCTGCTGGCATTGTTCGGGGAAGTACCGTGGCGCGCCGTGCCGATGATGCCGGTCGAGATTATGCTGTTGCCGCAATGGTCACCGTTTCACATCAGCAAGGTTTCGTATTGGTCGCGCACGGTATTGGTGCCCTTGTTGGTGTTGATGGCCATGCGGCCGCGTGCCCGCAACCCGCGGGGTGTGACGATTCGCGAGCTGTTTCTCGAGGACCCCGAGAGCGTGCGGGATTGGATCACCGGGCCGACACGGTCGCCGCTGGCGACCGCGTTTGCGGTCCTCGACCATGTCTTGCGTCGGACAGAGCCGATCTTTCCCAAGGGCACCCGGCAGCGGGCGATTGATCAAGCAGTCGCCTTTGTCAATGAGCGGCTCAACGGTGAGGACGGTCTCGGCGGCATCTTTCCGGCAATGGCCAATGCGCTGATGATGTACGACTGTCTCGGATACTCACCGGACCATCCGTGCTATCGAACCGCCGATGCAGCTCTGCACAAGCTTCTCGTCCTCGAACCCGGACGAAGCTATTGCCAGCCCTGCCTGTCACCAGTCTGGGATACCGCGCTCAGCTGCCACATCTTGATGGAGATTAACGATCCCGATCTCGAACCAGCCATAGAGCGGGGTCTCACCTGGCTAGCCGAAAAGCAGGTGCTGGAGGTGGTCGGTGACTGGGCTGCGGTGCGGCCTGGCTTGCGGCCGGGCGGCTGGGCGTTTCAATACGAGAATCCGTTCTATCCCGATGTCGACGACACCGCGGTCGCCGCCTTGGCCCTCGATCGCTTCGATCGGGAGCGCTGGCGTCCAGCGATTGACAGGGCGGCGGAATGGATTGTCGGCATGCAAAGCCGCGATGGCGGTTGGGGCTCATTCGACACCGGCAACACGCATTTCTACTTGAATCATATCCCGTTTGCCGACCACGGTGCACTGCTCGACCCGCCGACCGCAGATGTCAGCGCCCGCTGCCTTGGGTTTCTCGCGCAACGCGGCGATCCGGCACACAATGCCTGCGCCGCGACCGCACTCGCCTATCTCAAGCGCGAGCAGGAGCCCGATGGGAGCTGGTATGGCCGCTGGGGAACCAACTACATCTATGGCACCTGGTCGGCGCTGGCGGCCCTCAATGCCGTCAATGCGGACGTCGAGGCTTCCGAGATTCGCCGCGCAGTCGAGTGGCTCTGCGCCCGGCAGCGTGACGATGGCGGTTGGGGCGAGAGCGAAGAATCTTATTGGCCGGACAGACCGCGCGGCACGGCTCCTTATAGTACCGCATCGCAAACCGCTTGGGCCCTGCTTGGGATGATGGCGGCCGGCGAAGTGCACAACCCGGCGGTCGCCCGCGGGATCGCCTATCTGATCCGGACACAGAATGCAGCCGGCGGTTGGGACGAGCCATGGTTTACCGCGGTCGGCTTTCCCCGCGTATTCTTTCTGCGTTATCACGGCTATTCTGTATATTTTCCGTTATGGGCGCTCGCCCGCTACCGTCGGTTGACGACGAGCAATTCGCAGCATGTGCCGTTCGGCCTTTGACCTGCGACATTTTGGAGCTTTAAACTGCAGAAAACATTGCTAGAAGCGCCGCTTGGCAGGGAAGCGAGCCGCTCGGCTGTTCTCGAAGCAAAGTCTGCGGGTTCGAACATTGATCCCCGCCGATCGATCCGCGGGGAATTCTTCATGCCGACATTTCCGGGGCAGGTGCTTTGCACAACCGGGCTCTTGGCCGAAGCGAGAATTGCACGGGCCGCCGGTTTTTCGACTGTGGTTGGCGGCGGAGACCGCCACCGCACCGCGGCGCTCGTCGAACGCGCAGTGCGGCATGCGAACTGCCTTGTCAGCTTTGGCATCGCCGGTGGCCTCGCGCCGCAGTTGCGCGCGGGCGACGTCGTCATTTCCACCGAGGTGCTGGCTGACGGTGATCGCTGGCAAAGCGAAGAAGCATTTCGCACTCGGATCGCGGGGCTTGCGGCCAAGATCGGTGCCGTCGAAGGTCCGGTGCTCGGAACCTCGAGGGTCATGGCCAGCACCGACGAAAAGCGCCGAACCTGGGACGAGACAGGCGCACTCGCCGCCGATCTCGAAAGCGATGTTGTGGCGCGTATCGCCGAATCGGCCGGTATTCCGTTCGTCGTCGTGCGCACAATCGCAGACAGCGCGTATCGGGCGCTGCCGCCGGCGGCGCTTATTCCATTGGGCGCAAATGGCACCCCAAAATTGGCTCGGGTGCTCGCCTCGGTAGCGCGCCGCCCGCGGCAAGTCGCGGCGCTGGTCGGGTTGGCGCGCGAAACCCGGACCGCGCTGGCGGCGCTAGTGCTGCCCGCCCGCGCTCTGCACGGTCTCGTCGCGGCGGTCTAACCGAGCCATCATCTCGGCGACATGCCGAGAGAGAACATATTCGGCGGGGCGCTGGTGATCGAGGGGGATTTCCGGCGCCATCTCGCCTTTGGTGCGCACCCCGCGTAGCGCCACTCTCAGCACCTTCAGCGGATGGCGTACCGAATCCACGACGGCGGTGGCCTCATAACCGCTATGGACCATGCAGTCGGCGCATTTTTCATAATGGCCGGTGCCGTAAGCGTCCCAGTCGGTATCCTCCATCAATTCCTTGAAGGTCTTGGCATAACCTTCGCCGAGCAGGTAACAGGGCCGCTGCCAGCCAAAGACGTTGCGTGTCGGATTGCCCCAAGGTGTGCACCGATAGGCTTGATTGCCGGCCAGGAAATCGAGGAACAGGCTCGATTGATTGAACGACCAGCGGCCGCGGTCATGCGCGAAAATATCGCGGAACAGTTCCTTGGTGCGGCGGCGGTTCAGAAAATGCTCCTGATCGGGCGCACGCTCATAGGCATAGCCCGGCGACACGGTGATTCCGTCAATGCCCATGGCACTGACTTCATCGAAAAACCGGGCGACGCGTTCCGGCTCCGCCGTGTCGAATAGGGTAGAGTTGATGTTGACGCGAAAGCCGCGTCGCTTCGCTTCCGCGATCGCCGCGACCGCGCGATCGTAGACCCCCTCCTGGCACACTGTTCGGTCGTGCTCTTCACGCTCGCCATCGAGATGCACCGTCCAGGCGAAATTGGGATGCGGCTGGAATTGATCGATTTTCTTCTCGAGCAATAGCGCATTGGTGCACAGATATACGAACTTTTTCCGACCGATAATCCCCTTGACGATGTCCCCGATGTCGCGGTGCAGCAACGGCTCGCCGCCGGCGAGCACCACGACCGGTGCGCCGCACTCATTGACGGCTTCGAGGCACTCAGCGACGCTCAGACGCTGATTGAGGATCGCGTCCGGATAATCGATTTTGCCGCAGCCGGCGCAGGCGAGATTGCAGCGGAACAGCGGTTCGAGCATCAACACCAGCGGATAGCGCTCGATGCCGCGCAGATGCCGTCCGAGGACATACGCCCCGACACGGATGGTTTGCCGCAATGGAATGCCCACGACACAGCCTCTTCAGAGATTTGCGTTCAAAAAGTCAGCTGGCAAAAACGTCAGCCGGCCGCGCCCTCGGCGAGTTGCGGCGGCATGCGGAAGCGCACGTTTTCGGTCACCCCCGACAGTTCCTCGACCTCGATCTCCGCCAGATCGCGCAGACGGTCGATCAGCGCTTTGACCAATTCGGCGGGAGCTGAGGCGCCCGCTGTAATGCCGACTGCCGAGGCATCTTTGAGCCAGCGCGGATCGAGCGCCGCGGCATCTTCGATCAAATAACTCGGCACCCCGCTTTCTGCGGCGATTTCGCGCAGCCGGTTTGAATTCGAGCTGTTCGGAGCGCCCACAACCAGCACGACATCGACCATCGCCGCGAGATTGCGTGCCGCCCGCTGGCGATTTTGCGTGGCGTAGCAGATGTCCTTGGTGTCGGGGCCGACAATGGTCGGAAAACGCGCCTTCAGCGCCTCGATCACCGCGTGCGTATCATCGACGCTGAGTGTCGTTTGGGTGATAAAAGCGAGCTTGTCGGGGTTGGAAACCTGCAGCCCGGCCACCTCTTCCGGTGTCGAGATCAAATGCACGCGGCCGATGATACGACCCATCGTGCCGACAATTTCGGGGTGGCCGGCATGCCCGATCAGAATGATCTCGCGGCCCTGGTTCGCATAACGCTGGCCTTCGATGTGCACCTTTGAGACGAGCGGGCAAGTTGCATCAATGACCGGCAGCCCGCGTGCGCCGGCACGCTCCTCGATCGCGCTGGCGACGCCGTGGGCGCTGAAAATCGTGACATTACCCGGCGGGATCTCGTCGATTTCGTCCACAAAATAGGCGCCTTTGGCGCGCAGACGCTCGACCACATGGCGGTTATGGACGATCTCGTGACGCACATAGATCGGCGGCCCATATTTATCGAGAGCGCGCTCGACGATCTCGATCGCTCGTTCGACCCCGGCGCAGAAGCCTCGCGGCTGAGCTAGCACGACACGCATGATCTTGCCTCATCACCCCGACGACAGGCCGAACCTGCCAACGCAATCGATTATATGTGAGCACGGTTGCGCTGCTACCAATTGCGGCGGCTTGCATTGGGAACGCGCACCGGTGCCTTTCGTTTCCGAGACCGCTATCTAACCGGATTTCGGTCCGACGCGGTTTGTTGAATGAGTTTGGGAATGGGTTCGGCTCTCCCGATTGTTGCCGTGGTCCTCGCCAGCTGGCTTTGCCTCGGCGGTCAGGTGCTGGCCGCCCTTCGCTTCGCCCGGCGGCCGCTTGCGGGCGCGGAAACGGGTAAGCAGCCGCCGGTTTCCATCCTTAAGCCTCTGCATGGCGCCGAGCCTGGGCTTTACGAGAACCTCCGTTCATTTGTCGAGCAGGACTATCCGTCGGTCCAGATCGTGCTCGGCGTCAACAGCCCGCAAGACGCGGCGCTCGAGGCCGCACGGGTGCTGATCCGCGACGTCCCCGAGACCGATATCGCGCTCGTCGTTGACAGCCATATCCGCGGCAGCAACCAAAAGGTCTCCAATCTCGAAAACATGCTGACGGCCGTGCAGCACGACACGTTGGTCCTGGCCGACAGCGACATGCGGGTCGATCGAGGCTATCTCGATGCGGTGACGGCACCGCTGCGGGATTCGCGAATCGGCGTCGTGACCTGCCTCTACAAAGGCGTCTCGACCGGTGGGCTGTGGTCGGATTTGGGCGCATTGCAGATCAATTTCGCATTCCTGCCGAATGCGCTCTTAGCCGATGCATTGGGGATCGGGGGCGGCTGTTTTGGCGCCACGATCGCGCTCACCCGTGCGACTCTCGGCCGCATCGGCGGCTTTGCACCATTTCGCGACGAGCTCGCCGACGACCATCGATTGGGCGACGCCATTCGAGCAGTTGGGCTGGACGTGATGCTGTCGCGCTACCTCGTCGAGGACCTGGTGTACGAGCCGAGCTTTGCCGCACTTTGGCGGCACGAGCTGCGCTGGGCGCGTACAATGCGCGGACTGGCGCCGATCGGATATGTCGGATCGGTCGCGACCCACCCGCTGGCGATCACCTTCTTCGCCGCCGCAGCGAGCGGCTTCGCAGCAGGCGCTTGCCTGCTGTTCGCGGTCACTTTGCTGTTGCGATGGGCCGCAGCGGGAGCCGTCGCGCGAGCTCTCGGGCTGTCGACAACGCGATTGTGGCTGTTGCCACTGCGCGATGGCTTGTCCTTTTCCGTGTTTGTCGCCAGCTTTTTTGTTCGGCGCGTCCGGTGGCGGGACCTTAGCCTCGATGTCGCACCAAATGGTCGCATGACCGTCGCCGATTGAGTAAGGGTATTCTGATGAAGACCTTGTTCCTGCATCCGCCGTCCTTCGACGGCTTTGATGGCGGCGCTGGTTCGCGTTATCAGGCGCGGCGCGAGATCCGCTCGTTCTGGTATCCGACCTGGCTCGCTCAGCCGGCCGCATTGGTTCCCGAGAGCCGCCTCGTCGATGCGCCGCCGGCAAAGCTCAAACTCGGCGATGTTCTGCCGCTCGCCGCCGATTACGAGCTGGTTGTCCTGCACACCTCGACCCCGTCCTTTGCTTCGGATGTCAGGGTCGCCCAAGCACTGAAGGACGCCAATCCG
>Ga0213882_10000506_pt1 | contig 12785 bp, 8 predicted proteins | sample BarmaccoBMER_R09_FD_160106 | JGI IMG/M metagenome (GOLD analysis project Ga0213882, IMG submission 160106) | Barbacenia macrantha exposed rock microbial communities from rupestrian grasslands, the National Park of Serra do Cipo, Brazil - ER_R09 ...
GTCCTTCCTTCTGCGGTTGCCTAAAACAAGAACTAATAGTAGGAAGACAACCAGCAAGAGCAATACTACTAAAGCAATGGGTAGAAGTAGTGTAAGTGTAGTAGAGTTAATGCTAGGTGCGTTGCGGCTGGGTTGTGTCGGTGTTTGTGTTGTTGTTTGTGATGATGATTGTGGCTCAGTTTTTGCTTGCGCTTGAGCATAGAGCAGGTAGGGTTTGACACCCTGGAAGAGTGGGTAGTTCGTCGCGAGCTGGCCCAATTCTTGCGCAGCTCTGTGCCAATGGCCAGGCGTAGTGGCAGAATAGTCAGTAAAAGCCTGACTCCACAGCTTCTGGAAAGTTCCGGCTGTCGTATCTAAGTTGAGCGAACTGACCAACCCGCTAGCACTACTACTCGCCTGTAGGAAGCTAGTACCGTTGGTACTGCCAGGAGAATTAGGATTGGCAATGCCGAAGCTGACGATACCGACGATGTTGCCCTGATTGTCTAAGGCCGGGCCACCGCTATCCCCATGTTCTACGTTGCCGCTCACTTGGATCACCGGCGCTCCACTGGCGGTAGTCTTAATAGAGCTGACATCGATCTTAACCACCGAAAAGGTGAGCAGATCAGTCGGGTTATTGTTCAAATCAGCATTGCCGGGGAAACCAATCATAGTCAGGGTATCCTGAATGTGTACGGTGGAAGAGTCGCCCAATTGTACACTCGGCGTGTCTTTAAATGGCGCATGAATGATGGCAAGGTCTTTTTGATTGACTGCGCTTTCCTTCTCGATCTTATCGACATTTGCACCTACTTGTGGCGGCAAGTTCTGGAAATCGGTGGCGTTCAGTGGACCAGTATAAGCTGTGCTCAAGAATGCAGTACTTGTCGGCGTATCATAGACGGGGTCAGAAGGTAATTGGCCGCTTTCGAGTTGCTGGAGCACCTGAGCCTGTGTCACCCGTGTCGTAGCCGACTGTGCATTTATAGAATCTGCCACATCTTGTGCTGCTTGTTGATCGAGAAACTGTGTTAATTGCTGGTCATGAGGTGGATTAATAACGTGATCGGCGGTAACAATGTCGCCTTGTGACGTGATGAATGTGCCAGTGCCCGATACTCCCAGCAAATAACCGTTGCTGTTCTGTGGGAAAATAACAGTATTTGTTGGCGAAAAATGCACGCGCAGATGTGTATTTATGTTCGTAATAATGCGTACCACTGCTGGCTGAGCAATATCGACCGCGCGCACCGTAGCATCGGTCACATTTCCTCCAGGGATGCTATCGGCCCATGCCGTAGGTGTACTCCCTAGAAGCGAGAATGTGTATAAGCAAAGGAGTACCATGGTCGCGTACAAGCGGTAGATAGAAAGATTTTTATGTGACAGAGAAGTTGTAACCATCTTAGTGAACATATCTTGCCCCATAGCTACAAGGAGAACCGTCCTGTCTCTTATTATAAATCATACAAAGTAGCTACGTATGCATACAAGCGTGAGTTGCAGTGGAGCAGAGCTTTTCCAAGTATCTTCTCCCTTTTTATGGTGGATGGGCAACCGCCGATGCCCTTTCATACCAATTGTCTCCACTCGTGTACTAGCATGCCATACACCGTTAAATCTACAAAGTGATCGTATAACCATTCTGCCTGTCGTATGAGACGTTCCGGTTTGAAGCCCAGGCGTTGGGGTATAGCACAACTGCGGTGATTACCGACTGCGCACCGGATTTCGATCTTTCTTAACTGCAAAGTATCAAAAGCATACTCTACCATAGCTCTACAAGCGCGTGTCATAATGCCTTGCCCCTGAAATGGTGCTGCAAGCCAATAGCCAATCTCCACCCTACGATCAGACCAGTTAACGCTATGATAGCCAATCGTGCCAGCCAACTGATGCTTGTACCAGACGCCACAGGAGAAACCTTCATTATTAGCATGTTGTGTCCATGTTGATTGTATGAAGGCGACAGTGTCCTCTACGGACTGCGTAGCATCCACCCACGGGAGCCACTTGCGCAGGTAGAGTCGGTTTTGGTCGGTCAATGCAAACAGTGGTAGTGCGTCTCTTTCCGCGAGCGTACGCAAATAGGTATCGCTGTCAATGTCAATACGTAGCTCTGGCACGTTCCAATCCCTACGAGATATCATATGTAGTCCAACCTCTCTATGCTATGAGACTGTCACTCAAGCATTACACTCCCCCGTTCATCAGTCGTTGCGCCTCTTTCTCCGCGTCTTTCGCCTCTCTGCGACGGCGCAACTTTCTTAGTGCCTCGGCTTTACGTTGCCAGTTATCGGGGTCATTGGGTGCCCAGCGAATCGCTTCATCAGCCGCAGCTAGCGCCTCTTCATTACGATTAAGGTTTCTGAGCACTATTGATTTATTATGCAATGCACTTACCATGCGAGGTTCAATGCGCAGAGCTTGCTGATAGGCGTCCAGAGCATGTGCGTGGTCACCTAGATGAGAGAAGACATTGCCCATGCCATTCCAAGCCAGAGGAGAGTAAGGATTGAGGCGAGTCACTCGGTCATACGCGTCCAGGGCCTCCTCATACTGGCTGAGTTGGGAGAGAACGTTGCCTTTGCCATACCAGGAAGGGGCGAAGTTCGGATCGATACTCAATGCCTTGTTGTAGGCATTGAGCGCCTCGGGCAACCGCCCTAAATCGCCCAATACAGTGCCACGTCTATCCCACGCTCGTAGGTAGCGTGGGTTTATACCAGTAGCTCGCTCGTAGGCATCTAATGCGCTATTGAACTTGTGCTGGGCGTACAGGACGTTGCCAATACCGTACCAAGCCAGTGCGTATTTTGGGTCCAACTTTGTAGCTTGCTGGTGAGCTTGCAACGCTCCCTGCAGTTGCCCCATTTCATAGAGCGTAATTCCTTTGTTGTTCCAGCACTCAGTAGAAGTGCGGTCCTGACTGAGTGCCTGATCGAAGGCATACAGCGCTTCATCGTAGCGTCTGAGTTGCCTGAGCACTAACCCCTTGTTCATCCAGGCTTGAGTCAGATGCGTATCGAAGTGTAGCGCAAGATCGAAAGAACTGAGGGCTTGTGTGGGCTGGCCGAGAGCGTGCTGGGCAGCTCCCTTGCCATTCCACGCCAAAGCGTTATTTGGTTCGAGCAGCAAGGCTTGGTCAAAGGCTACGAGCGCTTCCTGATTGCGCTGGAGCATGTTGAGGGCAGCTCCTTTGCCATTCCACGAAGTGATGAGTTTCGGGTCGAGTTGCAGAGTACGCTCAAATGAGGCAAGAGCCTTGCTATGTTCTCCGCGCTGTGCCTGGGTTAAGCCGAGTCCTTGCCAAGCTTGAGCATTGAACCCATCTGTTTTCACAGCCCGTTCGTAGACCGAGACGGCCTCTTCGAAACGTCTCTGTAAGTAGAGCTTATAAGCATCCTGCATCTGTTGCTGAGATTTTGAAGCTACTCGCAGAACTGGATTGCTCGTGACTGTGGTAGAGAGTATGCCGCTAATGCGCTGCTGGTCGACGTGGCGCAGCACTTTGACGACATCGTGGGCAGAGGCAGGCCGTTTCTCTGCGTCCATCTCCAACATTTGCCCCAGCAATGTCTCTAGTTCCGCTGGCACAGCCTGATTGCGCTGCGAGGCGGGACGGAAAAAGAAAGGCTGTTCGCTGGGGTCGTCGCCTGTGAGCAGACAGTGCAAAAGCGCACCCAGGCTGTAAATATCAGAGCGTGGGGTGCTCTGAGACTTGCCGTATTGCTCAGGAGCGGCATAGCCGGGCGAACCGAGTGCGACTGTGTCGTGCGACTGACCAGGTTTGAAGATGCGCGCTATGCCGAAGTCGATGAGGAAGATATGACCACTCTCATCAATCATTACATTGGATGGCTTGAGGTCACGGAAGATGATTGGTGGCTGCTGATTGTGTAGGTAACTCAGCACATCGCAAAGTTGTTCGCCCCAGTCAAGCACTTGCTCTAGAGCCAGGGGACGGGTAGCTGATTTTTCAAGATACTCTTCTATCGTCTGGCCCTTAATGAAGTCCATGATCAAGTAAGAGCGCTCATCCTCCGCAAAGTGATCGTAGATACGTGGCAAATTAGGATGTAATAATCCTGCCAGCAGACGCGCTTCCCGTTCAAAAGCCTCTTCTGCCTCTGTGACAAGCGCTGGAGAAAGACCCGCCCGGCTCATCTCCTTAATGGCAACAGGGCGATTGTCGAAGAGAGTGTCGGCAGCTTTGTAGACAGCGCCCATGCCGCCTTGCCCAATACGCTTTTCCAACTGATAGCGGCCCTTGAGCATAGTATTATCGGGCAACTTGCCCGTTGTATGTTTGAAGGGAAGCTCAATGCCACACACCTGGCAGAAACGCGCAGTTGGTACGTTGGCCGCCCCACAGTTTTCACAAAACTGCTCTTGCGTTACCATACATCTTATCGCTTTTTATTTTGAAACATTCATTCTCTCCACTACATGCCACAGGCGCAGCCATTCTTCAATGCTCAGCGTTTCGGCACGTCGACTGCTATCAATCTCTGCCTCGGCTAACCACGCTCGTATATCTTCATTCTTACGATGCAGTCCATGAGTAAGAGAGTTATGTAGTTGTTTGCGCTTCTCCGAGAAACCTGCCTGCACAACGCGAAAGAAGCCATCACGATGGCTCTGTGCGAGTGGAGGAGGATGCACGTCTATCCGTAGGATAGCAGAGTCAACCTTTGGTGCCGGATAGAAGGCCCGGGCGGGAACGCGAGCTATTATGCGCGGATGCCCATAGAACTGGACACTCACACCCAGCAAAGTAAGCGCACCTGGGCTTGCAACAATACGTTGTGCCACTTCAAATTGTACCATAACCACTATCAGTCGTGGTGCGTGTGCATTCTCTAGAAAATGCCGCAAAGTAGGCCCAGTAATAGAATAGGGCAGATTTGCCACCAACTTGTATGGAGCTTGACCGAACACCTCGCTGGGTTCGATAAAGAGCAGGTTTCGTGCCACTAGCTCAACATTTTGATAAGTGTGGACTGTCTTCGCCAACACTTGCAAGATGTCCCGCTCTAGTTCAACCGCGACGACATGCTTGGCACGTTTAGCTAGCTCTCGTGTCAGAACGCCTGTGCCTGCTCCTACCTCTAGTATCTCGTCGCCAGGCTCAATCTCTGCTGCATTAACGATATTGAGCAAAACAGAGCGATCGATGAGAAAATTTTGCCCGAAGGATTTGTTGGGTCGCATGTTATGTGCATGCAATAAGTTACGTAGCTCATGCACATCGGTCAGGTCTATATCGTCATGTAACTCTAATTCGTCTCGTGTACTTCCTAACAACCCGGTTCGTCTCTCTTACCTTTCTGGTCTACTCTCTATTTTACCTCATCACCGCTCTGAGAGCAATCACCGATTCCACGCTCGCCACAACCAGCCAAAGTGTAGCGGCATACCTAGCACTGCGAGTACAATCAAAATCGTAACGGCGATGGCTAATAGTATACCAAAGATGATAAGTATGGGAAGTAGTACGACGAACAAAACTATTCCTACGCTGGCCAATAGAATTCCTACCAATATCAACAGTGGTTTGATGAGCAAAAGTCCTAGTACAATCAGAACAATCCATCGAAGCATACCTTTTTTGTTGCGCTGTGGTCGCGCCCAAGGCGGTACCTGCTGCCACTGTGGCGGCTGCATATTGTAAGGGCGAGAGCCATATTGAGGGATATCCTGCCTCACCTCTTCCTGCTGTGTGTATATATGCTCTGCTCGATCTTGCGCCTGATAGCTATATGGTGGAATAGTTTCCTCGTAGCTCAATGGATGATCGGTTTTAGGCATCTTCCCCGCCTCCGACTTCGTTGACCAGTAATATGGTGCATATCTATTATCGCTTTGCCCAGCCTGCGAGCCTTGCTGTTCCTGCTCTTGCTGACTCATACCATACTCTCCTTATGAACTTGAAACCCACTACTACATGTACGTAATGCTATTACGATGGTTGCATACGAAAAAAGAGGGCTTCTCTGCATTTAGTCCTAATTAGGAAACGTTGCGGCAGAAATTCGTGTATACTAGTATAGGACGTAGTAGCCAGTACAGAAGGATATCATATTTCTATGGATGAAGACCCCATCAGTGACAGTCATGATGACAGCCATAGTGCATTAGCAGAATACAACGATGAAAATGCTCATGAAGAACACAATGATGATGCAATAGTAAGTCATATACAGCATAGCGAAAAAACAATACAAGTACTAAAAAATTTTTCCACTGATGAACTTTGGGCGCTACGGCGCATGCGCGTCAACCGCATCCTTATGCGTAAGCGCCGCCACGTGCGGTCGTCTAGCTTGTTAATTGGTTCGCGCTTCATACTCGCTATCTCAATTCTTATAGCTATTGTGATCAGCTTAATTTCGGGCAGTATGGGTGCTGCCTATGCCTATTATGACTCGCAACTGCCGCTGATTAACGGTATCGCCCAGCATTCATTATTTCAAACTACACGTATCTATGATCGTAACGGTCATCTCCTCTATGAACTTTACGACCATCAGCAGGACCGTGGGAGGCGTACTTACATTAACTACTCCGATATTTCACCCTATCTCGTCAATGCTACTGTAGCAACCGAAGATCATACCTTCTGGACTAATGGCGGTGTTGACCTTGGTGGTATCGCCCGTGCAGCCTTCGAGAACCTTCAGCATCACGGTGTGCTAGAGGGTGGTAGTACGATTACACAGCAGTTGATTAAGAAGCAGTTCTTCGATGGTCAGCCGCGCACTCTACAAGTCAAGGCTGAGGAGGCTATTCTTGCTACTGGTCTGACACAACAATCTCAACAATATCCTAAATGGAAGATTATGGAGATGTATCTCAACACCGTCTACTATGGGGATCTGAACTACGGTGTCGAGGCTGCCGCTGAGAGCTACTTCGGGTTACAGCCGCGTTGCATAGGTACCGTCTGTACTCCCGCTGTGAAACAGCTCGATCTAGCGCAGGCGTCGCTACTAGCAGGATTACCGCAAAGTCCAACTACGTACAATCCCGTGCTGCATAAGGATGTTGCGCTACAACGTCAAACGTTTGTGCTTGATGAGATGCTCACGTTGGGCATGATTACCCCTCAGCAGGAGATACAGGCACAGCAGGAGATGGCGAAATATCACTTCAAGCCCTACACGGACACGCATCCAATACTGGCCCCTCATTTTGTAGAGTATGTCGTCGATCAGGTGTTGGTCCCGTTGCTCGGCGCTCAGAATATTTTGGATGGTGGCTACAGCGTCTATACCACCTTGGACTGGGACTTAGAGAAAAAGGTCGAGCAGAGTGTGTATGACCATCTCTACAAGCCACAACAAGACTCATACCTTGGGTACTATGGCCCCCTCGACCAGACGAACAATGTGAATAATGGCGCTGCTGTGGTAATGAATCCAGTCAACGGTGAAATCCTGGCGATGGATGGTAGCGCTAACTATAACGACAATACGAGTCAGATGCAAGGTGAGTTCAATGCAGCTCTGGCTCCACGCCAGCCTGGCTCAGCCTTTAAGCCGATAGTGTACGCGACCGCTTTTGAAATGGGTTGGTATCCGGCGATGATCGTGTCCGATCACCAGACGATCTATCCTGGCAATGTTACTCCACCATACTATACGCCACAAAACTACGATGGTACCTTTCATACGGGCTATCCTATGACTATTCGTACTGCAATAGCAAATTCGTTCAATATTCCCGCCGTTGATGCTATCGAGTACGCAGGTATTCCTAACGTGCTTAACATGGCTAGCCGCCTCGGATTGAGCGAAGTTGCCAATAAACGATTGAGTGATGTAGGCCCTTCTATGGCACTAGGCTCAACGGAGGTTTCGCTGCTCCATCTCACGGGTGCATATGCCACATTTGCCAACCGTGGTGTACGCGTGCCGCCAGTCTCTATATTACAGATCAACGACAACCAGGGTCGCTCCATCTACACCTATGATGCAAATCATCCCGCTGGCGTTCGTGCCATACGCGAAGATGTCGCATACCTGATGACTAGTATCCTTTCGGACAAGGTGGCCCGCTCTCACGAGTTTGGTTTAGGTAGTCCACTTGAATTAGATCGGCCCGCCGCTGCTAAGACGGGCACAACTGATAGCTTCCGCGACAACTGGACGCTAGGCTACACTCCTTATCTTACTGTAGGTGTATGGGCAGGTAATAGCAACAACAGTATCATGCAAAACGTGATAGGTATCACTGGCGCTGGTCCGATCTGGCACGATATTATGGAGTATGCCTCGCAGCACTATCACTATCCGCCAGACGATTTTATTCGACCCTCTGACGTACATATGGGTCAAGTCTCAGCGAATACAGGTCTTTTACCCCGCCCAGGAGAGCCGACGGTAAGTGATTGGTTCATTGATGGAACCATGCCCACCATCCAGGGAGATTACTCCTACTACGTTCCTGCACCCAAGATACCGACATGTAAAGATAAACAGAACTGTAATCCTCTTCCTTGCTATGTGTCTTGCAATTCGGACGGTGGAATAATACCAAATCCTGGTGGCTGGGGTGGTTGGGGGAACTTTCCATAGCAATGTCCTCGAATTCTTGTGCATAGCCAACTAGGACTGCCCACCGACGTGGTAGAATAGAAGCGTCGGAGTAGGAACAAGAGCTTTCTACATTCGACGCGACGGAATTCTCGTTGTTGAACTATTATAATCCGAAACGTCTTATCTGGGATTCAGGGACGTATGAGCAAACAGACTGCACAAAGTCACATGACTCAACAGAATGATCTACCAATGGTGGCAGCGGTAGACCTGGGGGGCACGCAGATACGTACGGCGGTGCTACGTGGAGACAGGCTCCTTTCTCGCGTAGGACTACTCACTGGCGATGATCCACTGCCCAAACGGATTCTGCCGCGCATTTTTGCTGCTATTGACCAAGCACTTGATGAGGCTGGCGTGAGGCTTGATCAAATTGCGGGAATTGGGGTAGGCGCACCTGGTCCACTCAATAGCCGCACAGGTGTAGTATACGCCCCGCCTAACTTAGCGGGCTGGCACAATGTACCGTTGCGTGACCTTCTTGAGCAGCAGTTTCATCTACCTACTTTTATTGAGAACGATGCCAATGCAGCAGCTCTAGGTGAGTATATGTTTGGCGCAGGACGTGGCTGCACCGATATAGTTTACCTTACTATCAGTACTGGTATTGGAGGTGGGGTTATCCTTGGGGGCAAGCTGCTGCAAGGTATCAGTGGGACGGCTGCTGAACTAGGGCATATGAGCATTGATTGGCAAGGGGAGCGCTGCAATTGTGGGAATATTGGCTGTCTTGAGCAGATTGCCTCCGGTGTAGCAATTGCGCGACGGGCAAGGGCAGCTATTGCAGCGGGCAAAGGGAATGAATTACGCGCCTTTGCTCTATCACATAGTGCATTAGAGCGATCTAATTATGACGAGTCAGAACCCGACCCTTCCACATATGTCAGTGCCCGCATAGTTGCCCTTGCTGCCAAAGCTGGTGTTCCTCTGGCAGAGGAGATTGTCAGAACAACTGCTGAGGCAATCGGTGTTGGACTCGTCAATATCATTCACATTTTTAATCCTGAAATGATTATTCTGGGTGGAGGTGTCACTCAGATAGGCGCTATGTTGCTAGAGCCTATGCAACGCGTGATGCGAGAGCGAGCCATGCAGGTACCGTACGAAGCTGTAAAGATAGTGCTGGCGCAACTTGGCTCGAATGTAGGTCTGGTAGGGGCCGGAGCACTTATTTATTATAATCGGTAGGGGCCCGATTTATCGTGCCCAAGAGAAACAACTATGGCGGTGACGAAAGAGCGATTAGATGTGGCATTAGTACGACGTGGACTAGCTCCCAGCCGAGAGCGAGCACACGCACTTATTATGGCGGGACAAGTATATGTAGGTGAGCGTGTCGTCGACAAGCCAGGAACACTCGTTACACTTGACGCACAGTGCCGTTTGGCTGACATTGCCCCCGAACTCAAGTATGTCAGTCGCGGCGGTCTCAAGCTCGAAAAGGCGTTAGACACGTTTCAGTTGGACCCAACAGGATTGGTTGCCATTGACGTGGGTGCTTCTACTGGTGGCTTTACTCACTGCTTATTAGAGCGTGGCGCAGGGCGTGTCTATGCTGTGGATGTCGGGCACGGCCAACTGGCATGGACGTTGCGCACCGATCCCCGTGTTGTGGTCATGGAGCGTACTAATATTCGCCACCTAGAGCATCTGCCTGAATTGATGCAATGTGCTGTGATAGATGTTTCTTTCATCTCGCTGCGTCTTGTTTTACCTGCCTTGCTACCACTCCTCGCAGCGGAGCCACAGAGCTGGATCGTTGCTCTGGTCAAGCCGCAGTTTGAGGCCGGTAAGGCCGAGGCAGACCGGGGAGCCGGAGTAATCAGCGACCCGGAGGTGCATCGGCGCGTTCTACAAGAATTGCAGGCGTGGATACCCCAGCACACGCCGTTACAGGTGGCAGGAGTGATAGATTCTCCCATCACTGGCCGTGATGGGAATAAAGAGTTTTTGTTTTTGCTAACATTTGCGTAGCCCTGACCTTTCAGGAGAGATGTTGCCATGAGTACATCACAAGCGAGGGATGAGTGGTTGAGTCTGAGTGAAGCTGCTGATATGTTGGGCATGCCTCCCGCAATGGTACGGCAATGTGCTGATCGTAATGAAATACCCTCACGCCGTACAAGTGGAGGACATCGGCGCTTCCGCCGCGCTGATGTGGAGGCTCGTCTACGTCAGACAGTTGAGCCAAAGCAGAATGCAGCGGCCCAACTGCTCGTGCAGAGTGTGATGGGACGCATCCGCTTCACGTTCACCGACCACACGTTTGAGGAATTGCCGTGGTATCAGCGCTTTGATGACACCGCCCGTGAAGCGTATCGCAGTCTTGGACGGCGCGTGCTTGAGTTGTTGTTGCGTGCGTTGACCAACGGGACACAGCGCCAGGAACTGCAGCGTGAGGCGATAGAACTTGGCAGAGAATATGGCTCTATTACCTATCAGTCACATGTACCCGTCGCCGATGCTGTGCGCGCTTTTCTCTTCTTCCGCACCCTCGTCGATGAAAGTGTGCTGCAACTTGCCGAGGTGCGCGGCTCGCACGATCATCAGGACATGCCCTGGCTCGAAAGCCTGGATCAAATCCAAACGATCACTAACGAGATTCTGCCAGCACTGATTGAAGCTGCACACCCTTAAGACTTCTCAGCATCCCCAAAAAGACCTACTGTTAGCGTCTATCTAGTAGTCGCCATGCTCGACTTGTGCTATCATGCCTGTACATGTTATTGTTGTATATAGTAGCTATTGTGTAACGGCGGGTTCAGAGGGGGTACGTATATGTCGGCACATGCTCAAGAGCCACAGAGTACTGACATTACTCATGTTGAGGACACCCGTGACGGTAATCAGTTAAGACACAAACGCGCATTACGCTATCTTCAACGGAAGATTGTACGCCGAGCGCAAGGGTCCTTGCAGCCAGTAACTGAGCATACGTTAGCAGCTTCGTCATCTACGGTTATTGCCTCGTCTACTGCGCCGACGATTCCGCCTTCCGATACACAAGTTGTTTTCGAGCCTAGCACTTTAGGCACAAAGCAGCCACAACGACTACTCCAGCATAAGCAATGGCGACAGCGCCATACAATGCGTATGCACTGGCAGCAGGCACGTGTAAAGCAGCAGAATGCAATTCATCACTTCTGGCTGACTGTTTTCAGTGTCGTTTCCTCGTTGCTCATTGTTCTGCTGTCGCTGCTTGGCTCTGGTGACTATGTTGCCTATCGTTTTATCAACACGACACAGCAAAAGTATGACCAGCGCGTAGTGACGCTGCCTAGCCTGCTCCCTCGTGACAATCTGAAAATGTACGATAGCAAAGGAGTGCTTCTTGCTCAGTTGACGGATCAAGGAATACATACGGCAGTAAGCCTAGACAACGTATCTCCCAATCTCATTAATGCTACGGTTGCTGCTGAGGATAAAACTTTTTGGACGAATGCGGGTGTGGATTTGCTGCGCATTATACATGCAGCAATAGATGATCTGCAGCATGGACGTGTAGTCGAGGGCGGTAGCACTATTACACAACAACTAATTAAGAATCTCATTGTGGGCAACGACACGACTATTGTACGCAAACTCGAAGAGATTGTGCTGCTTCCAAAGTTAAACAGTCTTTATACGAAGAGTGACATTCTACAAATGTATCTGAATAGCATCTACTATGGGGAACAAGCGTATGGTATTGATGCAGCCGCAAACGTCTACTTTGGTCTGAAGGATCTGCCAGGGAAGTCGGCAGCAATGCAACTGGATCTGGCGCAATCGGCAATGTTAGCAGGTCTACCGAGCTACCCTAATGGTAATGATCCCTTCATTCATCCCCAAGTCGGTTTGCAACGTTTTGAAACGGTACTCAATTTGATGCTCAACGAGGGTTACATTACCCAAATGCAAGCACGGAACGCCATCAGAGAAGCACACATGCCTAGCTTCTTCAAGCGGCCTGCCAACCTGCTGCAGAATCGCGCACCTCACTTCGTTAATTTTGTGCTATCAGAGCTTGAGAACCGCTTCCATATTACACACCAGCAGTTATCGCGCTCGGGTATGAGTGTCTACACAACGCTTGATATTGCACTGCAAGATAAAATCCAGAAGATACTCAAGGAGCATATTGCGGATTTGCGTGAGCATAATGCCACAAACGCAGCCGAGGTACTGATCGATTTCCGTAGTGGAGCAATTCGCTCGCTACTT
>Ga0213882_10000507_pt1 | contig 12769 bp, 12 predicted proteins | sample BarmaccoBMER_R09_FD_160106 | JGI IMG/M metagenome (GOLD analysis project Ga0213882, IMG submission 160106) | Barbacenia macrantha exposed rock microbial communities from rupestrian grasslands, the National Park of Serra do Cipo, Brazil - ER_R09 ...
CCTGTGCAGGCGGATGAGGGTGCACCGGTGGGGTTACCGAAACCTCCATGCTTTGATGCTCCCATAAGCTCCAGGCTGGATCCGAGGCAAAATACAAAATTTCGTTTTCCAGTACCCTGCCCCTACTATTTCTTGTATTTCAAATTTTTATTTGGGGTACAGTAGTACTAACCGGGCGGTGCGCTACAAGGGCATCGCCCTCCTCCGACACAGCAAGGGTCCGAGGGTAAACTTGGGCCTTTGCTGCGAAAATCCTGAAGCGCACGATAAACTGTCGCCATGCTGCTCCGGCCAGGCGCTCGGTCACATCTCCGCCTTTTTCTATTCGCAGTTGCCTCGGCCAGTGCCGCGGTTGCAGGACCGTCACCTGCGCTCCAGAACCTGCTTCATCAGATCTTCGTCGAGCACGCATATGAGGGGAAAGGGCCTCCTCAGTTCGACTGGTTTGAGGACGGCGCAGCCTATACGGCTTTGGAGAAGTCGGTAGACGTTCCGGACGGTCAGGATATTGTTCGGTATGAAACGAAGTCGGGAGCGCATCAAGTTCTGGTTTCGGCTCGAACTCTCATTGCCGGAGGCGAGAAGAAAGCACTCAACATCGAAGGATACCAGTTTGCGAAGAACAAGCTGCGCCTGCTGATCTTCACGAACGCAAAGCCGGTCTGGAGGCAACACACTCGAGGCGACTATTGGTTGCTGGATTTGCACACGAAAACGCTGGAGAAGCTCGGCGGGGGTGGCGAGCCATCCTCTATGCAATTCGCGAAGTTCTCTCCCGACGGCACTCAGGTCGCCTTCGTCCGCGCGAATGATTTATTTGTCCAAGATCTTGCGAGGTTTGCTGTTCGTCAACTCACGCACGATGGCTCCCATACGATCATCAACGGTACTTCCGATTGGGTGTACGAAGAGGAATTGGACGTGCGCGACGGATTTCGGTGGAGTCCCGATGGCCGGCGAATCGCCTTTTGGCACTTCGATTCGAGCGGCGTCGGGGAGTATCCACTGATCGACTACACAGATTCTGTTTACCCGACGATCCGGATGATTCCGTATCCAAAGGCTGGAACAACGAATTCCGCAGTAAGTGTGGGCGTGGTAGACATTGCTTCCGACGAGATGAAATGGATGGCCGTTCCGGGCGATCCGCGTAACAACTATATTGCTCGAGTCGAATGGGCCGGCAATTCAAATGAATTGGCGATCGAGCAACTCAATCGTCTCCAGAACACAGCGAATTTGCTGATCGCCGATGCTTCCACGGGGAAGACCACGCAAATCTTTCGGGATGAGGGTAAGGCTTGGGTCGATCTGAACGAGATCCGTCCGATGGGCCAGGACTTTGTCTGGCTGAGCGAGCGAGACGGTTGGCGGCATGCCTATCTGGTGCATCGCGACGGCTCGACACCGAAGCTGTTAACACGCGGGAATTTTGATGTGATCGGGATGGCCGGCGCACTGGAGAAGCAGCACGCGATCTATTTCACAGCTTCTCCTTCAAACGCCACGCAATGCTATCTCTATCGGGCGGAAGCGACCGAGCCAGGGCCGCCGCGTCGCATCACGCCCGAAAGTGAGCCCGGCTTTCACTTCTATGGTCTTTCTCCTGACGGGAAGTGGGCTTTGCATCGGTTCAGCCGCTTTGATGATCCCTGGCGCTTCGAATTGATTCATCTCCCTGATCACGAAACAGTACATCTCTTTTCAGATAATTCCGAAGCGCGCGAGAAAGTCAAACCGCTCCTAGCGAACAAGAGCGAGTTTTTCCAAGTGGAGATCGGTGCCGGTGTGACTCTCGATGGCTGGATGATCCGGCCGAAGGACTTCGATTCGAGCCGAAAATACCCGGTTCTGGTCAACGTGTACGGCGAGCCAGCGGGTCAAACTGTGGTCGATCGTTGGGGTGGCAGCGCACAATTGTTCCATCGTGCGCTCGCCCAAGCAGGCTACATAATCGTCAGCTTCGACAATCGCGGCACACCCGCGCCTAAGGGCCGTGAATGGCGAAAAATCGTGTATGGCTCGATTGGGCCGCTGGCGACGGAGGACCAGACCAAGGCAATCAAAAAACTTTGCGAAGAACGCCCGTACCTGGATTCGAGCCGCATCGCGGTTTGGGGCCGGAGCGGCGGGGGAACCGATACGCTGAATCTCATGTTCCGCTCACCGGACGTGTATAAGGTCGGAATGGCGGTTGCACCAGTGCCGGACCAGCGCCTTTACGACACGATCTACCAGGAGCGCTACATGGGGCTTCCGCAAAATAATCCGGACGGCTACAAACGCGGGAGCGCGATCAATTTCGCATGCGGCTTAACCGGCCATTTGCTTCTGGTACACGGTACTGGCGACGACAACGTGCATTTTCAGGGTTCGCAAATGCTGATTAACAAGCTGGTTGAATGCGGCAAGCAGTTCAGCTTTATGGAATACCCAAACCGCACGCACGCAATCAGTGAAGGTCCAGGCACCACCATTCACTTGTTTACTTTGCTTTCGAGCTATTTGGAAGACAATCTTGCTCCGACCCCGATCGCTCGCTAGCCCGATTCTAACTAGAACAGGTGGAAGAATGGCTATTTGCACTGGCTTACACTCGCCGCAGCAGGCATGGCAAACGTGGAGGTGTTCAAAATCGCTGGTTTGAAATCGTCCAGCCGACGCGGAAATGGATAACCATCTGTCCGATTCCCACCAGTTCCGAGGCGATGTCCCCGATACAATGAACCCCAGCAGCGGCCGGTCATCTTGACCGAAGAGTGCGTCAACAGGAAAAAAGAAAAACCCAGACGCTCTGACTCAACTCTAATGCCGTAAGATTGACCTGCGGGTGGCCTCCAGCTTGCCGATTATTCAGTGGCTGCGAGCAACATAGGAGATGACAATTCAATGAAAATGAAGACGACGCTTGAGATTATCGCGCTTCTCGCATCGCTAGGCATCGCGAGCGCGCCGCTCGCCGGGAATGCAGGATCTAAGACGGTTGTTCCCACGGGCACCATTCTCACAGTCAGAATGATTGATAACATCGATTCGACTAAAACTGCTCCCAGCGAGCGCTTTCGCGCGAGCATTGACGACCCTGTCGTCGTCAATAACCAAGTGGTCATCCCGCGCGGGGCGGAGTGCACGGTGCAGGTTGTCACGGTGCAAGAGAACAAGCAGTTGGCGATTAAACTTTACGATGTCACAGTAGGGGGGAAACCGCACGATGTGGCTGCTAATTATGCTCAGCTCGAGGCCCAGGGGAGCAGTAAAACCTCGAAAGGCGCCAAGCGTGGCGCTTTGCTTGGCGGAGCTGGGGCTGCGATCGGTGGGATCGCGGGAGGTGGCAAAGGTGCAGCTATCGGCGCCGTGTCAGGTGTCGGCCTAGGTGCGATTTCCGGGGCAATGGCGCAAGGCAAAACGCTGAAGGTTCCTGCCGAGACCAGGCTGAACTTTGCGCTTCGTGCGCCACTGCCCATTAGCTAGCGTCTGTTCTTCAACCTGGCCGTTGGATACCCGAGCAATCCTGCACGGGGCAGCTCGACATTCGTGAGCATCCGGTTCTCGTATCAGTGCGCCACGGCAGCGCAGATCAAGTCACAAAGATGATTCAGGCCGCCGGCCAAGTCTTTCCCGAGATGGACGCGTAGTGCGCGCCGGTGCCGGTCAAGAAGCACTTGAAAATCGCCACGCGCCTGAGCAGCCTTGACGATGCCAAACGTGTATTTCTGGCCGGGAACGGGCAGATCTTCCGGTTCATCGCAGGTAATCTGCAGGAACACCCCGGAGTTAGGTCCACCCTTATACGCCTGACCTGTGCTATGCAGAAAGCGCGGTCCAAAACCGAGGACAGTAGCCACCTGCTTCGATTCCACGATCTGCCCGCGCATCTGCTCCAATCTGTCTTCGTATTCAGCGAACATCGGGATATAGGCAAGCAGCCCGAAGTAGTCTCCAGGTTTGAGGCGGTCGATATGCCTCCGGATCACCGCGCCCAATATATTGCTTCCGCCATTTACTAACTCATCCGCATTTGCCTTATCGGTAAACAGCTTCAGTCCGTCTTGATCCAGAATCGGCGCTTCCGCCGGCAGTGAGCCTGTTTTCTCGAACTCCGAGGTCAACTTCCTCGTCAAAGTCTTGCTGGCTTCGACATCCGGTTGATTAAAAGCATCAATTCCGATTATCGAACCGGCGACGGCGGCGGCAATTTCCCACTGGAAGAACGTTTGGCCGAGGTCGCAGAGGTTGTTCAACGTGATGCGGATCACCGGTTCGCCGGCTCTTTCGAGTGCCGCAAGTCGCGACTCTGTTTCACTATCGCCGTCGTTCGCGTATTTGATATAGGCGAATACTCGATCGGTGCCGTACGCCTCTGGGCCAAATAGCGGCTCGCGATCTACAGGAATCAAGCCTTTCCCCTGCTTACCCGTGGATTCTGCAAGCAATTGCTCCAGCCACGCGCCCAAATCGGAAATCGAATCCGAGCAAATCAAGGTGACCTTGTCGCGGCCAAATTTCGCCGCGGCAGTCCCCAGAATCAGCCCCAGCATCACACCGGGATTCTGCTCCGCTTTGCTCGCCTTGCAGGCGTCGACCATCAGAGCGGTGCGTCTGAGAAACCTCTCGGTATCGAGCCCCGCTGCTGCGTGCGGCACCAAGCCGAAGTCCGACATCGCGGAATAGCGGCTGCCGATGCTCGGAACGCCATGATACACACGCCGGAATCCGAGTTGGGCTGCTATTTCCTCGAGTTTCGATCCCGGATCAGTGAGGGCAAGAAAATGATGACCGGCGGCGTCGCCCACCGCCTTTTTCGCTTGTTCATAGAAATACCGCAGGTAGATGTCGGGTTCAAGCGTCGTTCCAGACTTGCTCGAGACGCAGAACAATGTTCGCGCAGGATCTATTCGGTCGCGAAAGCTCTTGATCTGAACCGGGTCTGTAGAGTCCAGAACAAGTAGCTCCGGCCATTCGGGCTGCCGGCCGAACGTCTTGCTAAAGACTTCAGGGCACAGACTGGACTCGCCCATACCGAGCAGCAGCATGTGTGCAAAGCCGTCCTCATGCACTTCGGCCGCCAGCGCTTTAAATTTGGAAACATTGCCGAGTTGCTGATCCACAATATCCAGCCAGCCCAGCCATTTCCCTTCGTCGTTATTCGTCCAGAGCGAAGCGTCCTTCTTCCAGAGCCGCTCAGTGTTCCCGGAACGTTCCCACTTCTTTTTTGCGTCGGTTACGGTCTGATTGAGCTCGTAGGGGAGCAAATAAGAAAAACTTTCCAGGTTGGCTATTCCTAGAGCGTTAGCGGAACTCATTTTCCTCAATCGCTTTCACCTTGTTCAAGCGGCGCACATGACGTTCCTCGCCGCTGAAAGTGGCTTTGAGGAAAGCCTCAGCGGAATCCTGTGCCATCATGGGCCCGATTATGCGGGCACCCAAGACAAGCACGTTCATATTGTCGTGCTCCACCCCCTGGTGCGCCGAATAATGATCGTGGCACAGGCCCGCGCGAATACCCTTGAACTTGTTGGCCGCCACTGAGACGCCTACGCCGCTGCCGCAGACCAGAATGCCCCGGTCCGCTTTACCCGATCGCACTTCTTCGGCCACCAACTTCGCGTAATCCGGATAATCGTCCGGCTTGTCCGGTGCGAAGGTTCCTACATCGTTTACCGTGTGACCAAGCTTCTCCACAAACTCAATCAACTGCTGCTTCATTTCGTAACCCGCGTGGTCCGCACCGATAGAAATCTTCATTCCCGTTGTCCTTGCGCGTTCGGTAGTATTATCTCCGTTCGCTGGTCGTCAGTTCGGGCCTCGCTTGAGAACCAAAGTCGCATTCAGCCCGCCGAAAGCGAAAGTGTTAGAAAGCGCGACATCGATGTCAGCCGCCTTTGCCGTGTTGGCCACAATGTTCAGATCGCAGGCCGGATCGCGAGCTGTGTAGTTGACCGTCGGGGGAATCAGCCGATTTTGCAACGAAAGCACCGTCGCCACGCCTTCGATCGCCCCCGCTGCCCCTAGCGTGTGGCCGTGCATGGATTTAGTCGAACTCACGAGGATTGAGTCGGCCTTCTGCCCGAAGACAGTGCGGATTGCCTGCGTCTCAATCGCATCGTTGGCCTGCGTGCCTGTACCGTGAGCGTTAATATAGCTCACTTGTTCCGGCGCGATTCCAGCGTCCTCAATCGCCCAAGTCATGGCCTTTGCCGGGCCCTCCACGCAAGGTTGCGTAATGTGATGAGCATCGGAACTCATTCCGAAGCCGGCGATCTCTCCGAGAATGTTTGCGCCGCGCGCGGTCGCATGCTCCCAATTCTCCAGAATCAGCATACCGGCTCCCTCACCCAGCGACAGACCCCGCCGGTCAGCAGAAAACGGCCTGCAAACGTCAGGTGTCACCACCCTCATCGCTTCCCAGGCACGCATCAGCCCCTCCGCGAATACCGCTTCACTACCGCCCGCAATGGCAGCGATCACTTGCCCGCTACGCACCATCCAGAAAGCCTGACCCAATGCGTGGTTCGAAGAGGAGCATGCGGTGGAAATCGTGTACGCTGGCCCGCGTATGCCGAACTCGAGCGAAATCCGGCTCGCGCCCGCGTTTGACATCGTGCGAGGAATTGTGAGAGGAGCGACACGATAATCTTTATTGCGGTACAGGCGGATGTAGCCTTCTTCCTCCGTGAACTGGCCGCCGACGCTGCTCCCGGTGATCACGGCTGAGCGATCAAGCAGTTTCCCCGTGAAGCGGATTCCGCTCTGGGCCACTGCTTCCCGCGCTGCCACCGCCGCCATTAAAGCGAACCGCTCCAGCAGCACAAGATCCTTTTCCGTGAAATAATCGAGCGGCCGGAAATCCCAAGCTTCCGCTCCACATCGGATTTTGTATGGTGGAGACCCGGGGTCGCTTAGCGGCAGGATTCGGCATTCCCCGGCCGCCAACCGTTTCCAGCTCTCCGGTGCATTATTTCCGAGTGCGCAAACCAACCCCAGGCCGGTTACCGCTACACGGTTCATGCAGCACCTGGCGGAACCGCTTGGCTCTTTTCTTCGACCAGCTTTCGCACACCTTCCACTGTCTGGCGAACCGAGCGCAGGTTCTGCACTCCCTCATCAGGGATCTCGATATCAAATTCCTTTTCGATTTCGAACACAATGTTGATGCCATCGAGAGAGTCGATGTTCAGTTCTTCAAAGGTGCTATCGAGTGAAATCGATTCCGGTGGGATGCGCTGGGTATGCGCGATGACCCGTATCACCCTGTCTGCCAGTTCGTCGGTTTGCACGTGCTCAGGCATGTGTCGAACAAACATGATAACGCCTGAGAGGTTCGTGAGCCGATGCGTGGCGCCTCACTGGAGTACTGGATAAAAATATGCCGAAAAAAGAAGCCGGGCTCTGCACTGCCCTGGAGGATACAGCGCGATTGCCCGGCAAAGGAGGAGCCCAGAGCAGCTTAGGAGGTCTACTCTGGTTTTGGAGGAACGACGAAAAATCAGTTTTAATTCAGGAGTCCACCGTGTCCTAGACACGCGATTTCCCAGCCGGAAATGCGGTACTTCGCAAGCATCGGCGGCAGAATGAGATCCAGCACATTCGGCTTTGCTGAACGGAAGCAGCAGGGCGCCGAGACAATCGGGATATCATCCTTATAGGCCAGCAGCATCAGATTTCCAGGTTCGACCGGAGCTAAGAATCGCTCTACTTGCGCTCCCAGGCGGCTAAACGCTCGTCCGATCACATCTTCCGGGCCTGCCGGCGCCGTGGTCGAGCCGATCAGGATTACAGACGGCTTGGTTCGCAATAAGTGTTGGAGCCCGCGCGCGACGCTTTCCTCGTCTTCCACTGCTGAAAGCGAATAGCGCAGATTTCCACTCAGGCGCTCCACTCTTGTACGAACGACCGGTTCGAATAGCGTTCGCGCGCGATCGCCGTGAACTGGGTCAGTGTACAGGACAGCCACACTGGGGTTACGAATCGGTCTGGCCTGGAGGATGGCCCCGCGCTCATTCAGAATTGACAAGACCGCCTCAAGCTGTGATTTGGCAACGGCAAATGGCGCGCTCTTAATAGTGGCCACGCGCTCTCCCGCTTTTACGTGCCGGTAATTTGCGACCGTCGCTATTACCACACTGGCTGTACAGTTAATCTGCTTCAGCAGCTCGTCATCCACCAACACACACGAGTCGGCGGTAGCAATCAAATTGGCCCTGCCCCCGGCTGCCAAGCGGATCTCGACGGAACCGCAGCACATCGCTTCGGCGACCGCCATCACGGCCTCATCTTCACCGACTTCGCCCTCTTCGAGTTCGGTGACCCAGACCTCCTGCATCCCTTCGGTCTGCAACAGCCGGATATCCTCGTCACTTAAGACATGGCCCTTTGCCAGCAGCTTCCGGCCGCCCGGCCGAAAAATCGTGCAGCAAAGAATACGACCGGCGGATTCCTGTAAATCGACGGTTAAAGCACGCATTTTTTCTGCCCTCCTCGGGGTAGTAACCCCAGTACTAGGTGTGCTGTGGTACTAAGTATATTAGTACTACGTAGGGAAAGCTAGTAATAAATGCAAAAAAGCGCACTTTTTACAAGATTTTGCAGAGAAATAAAGCAGTAAAAGTTACCTATTTTACTGATGCTGGGTGCTCTGGGTGGGGAGTTGTACAAGCTCTCCGTGCTGAAGAGTAATGTAATTCGCATTTTGTAGCGACGGTTTAAGGCGTTTGAGTACGGCGATTTCGTCGCAATGATGGAATTTTGGGCAACGCAGACAGTCCTTCCACGCTTTTAATGGAAGTTCGCCGCGCTCCACTTCCTCGAAACCCAGCTTTCGGAAGAACTCGAGCACATAAGTAAACGCAAAAATCGCCTCGAGACCGTTTTCGCGCGCTTCCGCTTCGAGCGCCTCCAGAACAGCACGCCCTACACCTTGTTGCTTCGCAGCGGGCAGGACCGCAAGAGAGCGGACCTCCGCTGTTGTGGGGGTGTAAAAGTGTAAAGCGCCACAACCCATGAGCACGTTGCCGTCATAGGCCACTGAGAAATCGCGAATATTTTCCGACATTTCAAATTCAGTACGCGGCAGCATTAATCCCATTGCGGCATAGGAATTGATCACAGAAAGCACGTTGGGAATATCGCGCATCGATGCTTTCCGGACGGCGACCTCAACGCGAGTCATGAGCGCAATGCTCCCGCGAGAATCCGGGTTCCGAGCGGGAGACCGGCCTTTAGGCTCTCCCACACCTTCGGATCGTGGCCGGGTGCGATTATTACCTCGGAAATTCCGCCCTGCAGAGCTGAGTTGGCAGCCTCTAACTTGGCCTGCATACCTCCATGCGCCACGCCGGAGCGAAGGAGGTCACTAGCCTCAGTCTCGGTGAGTTGCGGGATCACCTCACCGTGCTTTCCTCTAACCCCCGGTACATCGGTTAAAAAAACGATAGCCTTGGCAGACCATCCGAGCGCTACCGAAACGGCCATTTGATCGGCGTTTACGTTATAAATGGCGCCCGAAGAATCGCCCGCGACACAGGCGATGACGGGCAAATATCCAGCCGTGATCAGTAAGTTCAAAAGTGAGCCCTTTGACTTCCGGGGCTGACCGACGAATTGCAATTCAGGGTTGAGCGCAGCGGCCTCCGTGAGTTGCCCATCAACACCTGAAAGCCCAATTGCCGGGACGCCCTCGGCGATCAAGGCGGAAACGAGTTTCTTGTTAACGCTTCCGGAGATTACTTGTGTTACGGCATCAATGACGTTTTCGTCCGAGACGCGGAGTCCGTTGACAAACCGGCTCGAGATCCCGCGTTCTTCGAGAAAGCGCGTCACCTGCTTTCCACCCCCGTGCACGACCACGACTTCGTGATTCCGCGCAACGACCGCAAGCTGCCGGACGATTGCCCTTCGGCTACCAAGATCATCGAGCAGTGTGCCCCCGACTTTGAACAAGAATTTCATAACAGCGCTTTTGTCTCCGGAAAGCCCAACATTAAATTCATGTTCTGAATGGCCTGCCCGGCAGCACCTTTGACGAGGTTATCTTCAGCCGCTACAATCGTCGCCCGCTGACTGTCCGCGTCAAAAACGAACCCAATGTCGCAAAAATTCGTATGTTGAACGGAGTGCAAATCGGGCACTTTTCCGGGGGCATATAACCGAACGAATGGCTCCTCGGAATAGGCTTCCTCATAAATTGACAGGAAATCCACAGGTTTTTCCAGTCGCTGTGTTCGCAGGTAAATCGTTTCTAGTATTCCACGCTTAATCGGCAAAAGGTGAGCCGTAAAAGTGAACTCTCGTTCACCCAAACCGGAATTCTGGAGGACCTCCGGGACGTGCCGGTGCTCGGCAAACCCATACGCCCCGAAATTCTCGCTGACTTCGCCGAAACTCGTCTTCAAAGACGGTTTTCGTCCGGCACCGCTCACGCCGGATTTTGCGTCGCAAATGATTCCGCGGTTTCGATCAACAACCTGCGCATCGATGAGCGGACGAATGGCCAAATTCGCTGCGGTCGGATAACAGCCGGGATTAGCGACTAGCCGGGCCTCTCGAATCTGACCGCGGTAGAACTCGGGCAACCCATAAACAGCCTCGCCAAGCAGTTCCGGCGCGCCATGCCGCACCCGATACCAGCGCGAATACGTCTCGGCATCGCGTAGCCGGAACGCGCCGCTTAAGTCAATAACCTTGATTTGGGCGGCCAGCAGATCCCGAGCCAAGGCGATGGACACCTCAGGAGGCGTCGCGCAGAAGACTAGCTCGATGCCCTCCTGCCGGATTGCCGAAGTTTCAGCCGCGATCGTTTTTGGCGGCTTGTGACCCAGCGGTGTAAGATGGCCCTCAGAATCGGAGCGATGCTCGAGTAGCACGACCTCGACACCATCATGCCGGGCCAATAACCGAACAAGCTCGTCTCCACTGTAGCCCCTGAACCCGACAACACCAACCAGGTGCTGTCCTGAGTAATTATTCACAACAATGAATAATTATACCATTATAGCTGTTCGGTAGTCGAACGCGCCGCCAGATCGCCAATCACGGGCAACCGGACTTGTTCCTGATGTGAGGCTTTGATCAGAAGGTAAATCCAGCAGATAAAAATGACCACCTTCAGGGCGTCGATAAACGCGTGTTCCAGACCCCAGCCGGGTATTCCAATCAGGAGCACGGGAAGCGCAGAAGATACAATGAGCCACGCAACGAATAAGTAAAGCGCCTGGAAGGCATTGAACCGGACTTTCACATTCGAGCGAAATTTGTTAGATGCGAGAAAGATGATCGCCGGAATGACGCCAAACACTGGAATGTAGCAGAGAATCGAAGCGGTCCGATCACTCATTCCCTCGAGGAACTCGGTCGTCGGGGGAGCGCTGCGAGGCTGCGGAGTTCCACAGTTGGTGCAAAAGGCCGCCGATGGCGCAACACCGGCTCCGCAATTAGTACAAAATGGCAACGATCAGGCACTCCTGTTTTGTGTCTTCAAACAAATGTACGAAATTAGCGAAACCAGAGTTCCCCGGCTCTGTTATCCGACGGGCCTTTGATACGATCGGGCCCATGCGGGCCCTGCTCTCGTTAACGCGCATTGCGCTCGGTGGTTTATTGCTCGCGGTCATTGGAAGTGCTGCTGAAAAACCGCTCGAGATCTTCTTCGTAGATGTGGAAGGTGGGCAAGCCACCCTGTTTGTCACGCCTGCCGGGCAAGCTCTTTTGATAGACACAGGCTGGGGGTATAACGGCTTCCGCGATGCGAATCGCATCGCCGCTGCCGCCAAAATGGCGCATGTCAAAAAGATCGATTACGTCCTGATCACGCACTACCATGCGGACCACGTGGGCGGTGTTCCACAGCTCGTTCAAAAGATCCCCGTTAATACTTTCATTGATCATGGCCCGAACCGCGAAAGCTCAAAACAAAGCCAAACTCTGTACGCTGAATACCAGTCGGTCATCGACGGTTCGAATCACATCATCGCCAAGCCTGGTGAACACGTCCCGATCAAAGGAATGGACATGGTCATCGTCAGCGCAGACGGCAACGTGATCGATGATGCTCTTGCCGGAGCTGGCCAAGCGAATCCCAATTGCGAGGGAGTTGAACAAAAGGCCACGGACCCAAGCGAAAACGCACGCTCTGTAGGCAGCGTAATCACCTTCGGGAAACTGAGGATCGTCGATTTAGGAGACCTCACCTGGCAGAAAGAGCTGGAAGTAGTCTGTCCGCAAAACAAGATCGGGAAAGCGGACATCTTTGTCGTTTCTCATCACGGATTGGATCAGAGTAATAGTCCGGCCCTCGTTCATGCGCTCCAACCTCGGGTGGCAATTATTGATAACGGCTCGAAAAAAGGTGCATCCCCCTCCGCGGTCGATATTGTCAAATCATCACCCGGTTTGCAGGACTTGTGGCAATTACATTTCGCCGACGAAGGCGGCAGCGAACACAACGCCCAAGATCCGTTCGTCGCCAATGTCACCGAAGCGGATACCGGTTATTACCTGAAGATCACTGCACACGAGGACGGAAGCTTCGAAGTGTATAACCCACGGAACAAGTTTTCAAAAACATATCCGGCGGTTTGGGTCAACGGCCTCGATACTCGCCGCCCCTAACCGAACAGCTCGCGAAATTTCTGGAAGAAGCCTTTCTCGTGCGGAGCATTGTCGGCCGGTAGATGGTTGCGTAGCTCTTCAAATAGTCTGCGCTGCTCTCGGGTGAGCTTCTTTGGCACCTGTACATCGAGATGCACGTAAAGGTCGCCCCTCGCGCGGCTAT
>Ga0213882_10000508_pt1 | contig 12768 bp, 14 predicted proteins | sample BarmaccoBMER_R09_FD_160106 | JGI IMG/M metagenome (GOLD analysis project Ga0213882, IMG submission 160106) | Barbacenia macrantha exposed rock microbial communities from rupestrian grasslands, the National Park of Serra do Cipo, Brazil - ER_R09 ...
TGCTGAGGGATTGAGAGCACAGGCGGTCACACTCCTGATGGAGATGGCTGATGATCTGCACGATCACCAGGACATCTACTATGCTGGTTTTGTACAGGATGCGCAGAAAGAGTACGCCGAAGCAGTGGCGTTTGCAGCACTTGTGCAAGATAGTCCTCTGCCATCGGCAGAGGATCTCTTGATAGGCTGGGCACCTTACTTGAATGGTTTAGCGGAGGCAGTAGGCGAGTTGAGACGCTATATCCTCGATCAGCTTCGGCAGGGGAACTATGACAACGGTGAACACCTTCTGCGCCGCATGGATGATATTTACGCACTACTTATCACGGTTGACTTTCCAGATGCCGTTACGGCTGGCCTACGACGTACAACAGATGCAACACGTGCTATTCTAGAGAAGACGCGTGGTGATCTCACTATGGCCCTCGGACAGGCACAATTACAAAAGTCGATGCTGGCTCTGCAACAAGAATTGAGGAATCACAAGTATCATGAATAGTTATTCATTGCCTAAACACGGCTAATATAAGAGGGGGCGTAATGCAAAGCAAAGAATCGTCCAATGGGGATGCGCCAGTTTCCCTTCCCAAAGTGACAATCTCAACTCAGGTAGTAGCAGCCGATTCGGTGCAGGCAGAAGAAGTTCCAACCATACCTCTAGATTCTTTAGAGAGCATAAGTACCTTACAGCCTGAAGTGTCTGTTCATGCTGCAGCTTCAACACATGAGGTGAGCATGCCTGTACCTCTCGTTGTACAGGCATCCAAGTATCAGCGTAACTTTCTAGAGTGGTTCCAGATCTGGTGGGAAGGCACACGTCCTGCTTACCTCTCTCTGTCGCTCATGCCTGTGCTGCTCGGTACTACGTTGGCATGGACGCAAACAGTCTCGCCTAAACACCCTTTCGGCCACTTTCACTTCACACACTTTCTTTTCACTTGCCTCGCCATAGTTGCACTCCAGGTTGGTGCACACCTTGTCAATGATTACTACGACTATTTACGTGGTATTGATACCAGCAATATATTCGGGCCAGGCGAGTTAATTCAACAGAGCCTTGTCAAGCCAACTACTGTTCTCAGTCTTGGACTCACGTTGCTCGGCGTAGGAGCGCTTCTAGGTATAGTGGTATCGTTTGTGGGTGGCCCGTGGGTTTACGCCATAGGGCTAGTGGGACTGCTTTGCGCATACTTTTACAGTGCCACATCTCACTCACTCGGCTCACTTACCCTAGGTGAACTGGTCAGTTTCTGTGTCTATGGTCCACTGATCACTATTGGCGCATATATGGTGCAGTTGCAGACAGAGCATATTGAGACTAGTGTACTGCTCTATAGTGTTCCTCTAGGACTTTTCGCCGCTATTATTATACACGTCAATAATATGCGCGATGCCGAAGGCGATGCACAGGCAGGTAAGCGCACCATTGCATCAATATTGGGTCTACAATGGAGTCGTGCCTTCTTTATCGTTCTTGTGCTGTGGATTTATACCCTAGTTGTGGTCGTTGGAATTTCCTCTGCCGCACCACATCTTATTCTGCTTACATTGTGGACCTTGCCACTACTGCTTGTAGCGGTAAGCGGTGTGCTACGCTCTCAGACGCCAGCGAGCTTACACCTTGCTATGCACCAGTTACTCTCACTGGAAAGGCTATTTACTTTCCTGCTCATTATTGCTCTTATCATATCGGCAGTGGCGTCTATGCTTCCTCACTTTCCAACAAATCTTACTCCGACATAACGTTTTTTAAAGGATGGGATATAGAGACATTTGGGCCATTTACAAGCATAACGCGCTGTGTTACACTTTAAACAAGCTTTCGGACACAGCAGGGAGATCCCAAAGGGGGCAATGGGGCCTCTCCCAATATGGTTCAAATAGCAAATTTTGAACTCAGATCACTGTGTGTGCTTGTTTCCTAAAGGAGGTGTTCTATGGCTGGTTGGCAAGAAGAACTAGCTATCATATTATATGAGCTAGGAGTGAAATTCGAGGACAGCAACACTAATGATGACCTCTGGATCAGCGATCTTGACATGATGCGCCATGAGGTAGACTCGATTGTTACCCAAGTCATTCTCCTGATGCAACGCGCTGATCTCGAAATCACTCTTAAAGAGGACGTAATGATCGTGTTGCGCGCTCTGCGCCGTTTGGCTAACACAATGCAGCAGACCGTAAGTGGTGACCATGCATACTTGGAGTCCGTCTCGGCAATGTTACATTTCTGTCGTCTTGTTCTCCAACTGAGCGAAGTTGCCACTGAAGATTAGCCATTTGCAGCAAATAACACCATCCGCCTAGTCTCGGACGTTCTTTTGCTTTCCCTGTCTCCTAATTATCAGCCTTCGTATTGCCTTGGCTTCTGTGTTTCTTCAAATCCCTCGTTCACAAGCCCACGTTTCACAAGATAGCGCATAAACTCAAGACGCTGTTCATACGTTGGTGGAGGCGTTTCTTGAGCCTTAACGGGTACTTTCTTTGTAGGAGGGGGAGATGGAGGTTCCTCTATTACAGGGGAGCGAAATGGTACACTACGTTCAGGCTTTTCTTCATTTGCTCCGGATCGATTCGGCTCTGGGGACGCTTCGTTTTCTGCATGCTCAACGGCAATAGACGAGCTACCAGGCGGTGGGGTCGAAATCTCGGTAGTAGTGGAGCGTACTATCCACTCTTGGGTTGCTCCTTTATTCATAGGAGTCACTACAGATGTATAATCGACCTTTGGGGCTTGCCGCCAGGGCCACCATGCTAACATCTCTTGCAGCCAACGTTTGACCTTTTGTATGATCATGTTATCCCTTGCCCTCGTTCTTGTAGGGATATTCACCATAACTCGCTACATTGAGCCAAAGTGAACATCCGGCACTTCACGAATCACTACAAAACACATTACGGACTAGGAGTATTGGGAATATAGTAGCATAATAACTAAGGCGCGTCAAACGCTCTTGCAATTTCTCTCTACTCGTGCCATAATCAAAGCATCTAGCTTGCGCGTAGGGGCCTGATAAATCATGCCCCTACGTGCGAGGTTGTCCGCATACTCCCTAATTATTGCACGTTCCATACCCATGATTGTGTGACTCACAGCTTGGGTATTTTTGAAGCATATAGAAAGATAAGTGTCGGTCATGCAGGAAGATGTTCTTGGGACTCGACGTACTGCCGTCTCGGAAACTTACGTCAATTGCGCTCGCTGTAGTAAGACAACGCGCTTACGTTATGCCCGTGTTATTCAAAGCGATGTGCTCTCAGGTAGCAATTCTGAGTTTGAGTATCTCTGCACAGAATGCCAGAAAGCACTGGCCAACGGCGAGAAAGATCTTCCACTTGCATAACATCTTTTGAAGAGTGTCGTCATGGCAGAAGGCAAAAGTGCTACTGAATATGCTCTTTTCCTCTTGCCTTTCTCTGTAGGGCTCTGCACGGTGCGCCCTTACCAAGAAGCAGGTAATTAAGTATGCGAATGCGCTATCGACATGTGACCTATCGCTACATAGACGGCTCACAAAAGCAAGTGGAGCAGCACTACCGTCAATTGTTAAATGATGTGTTGCGTCAGAGTCAGCAAGCAATGCTGCAAGGGTCGGCAGTTTGGCGTCCTCTAGCCGACATTCTAGAGTCATCAGAGATGATGGCCGTTAAGATTGAGCTTGCTGGCATGAAGGAGGAAGAAATTGAGGTTACTCTCTACGAGGATGCCCTAGTCGTGAGCGGTGAGAGACGTGATACGCACGAACATCAGGAACATCTGTGGTATCACGAGGCACAAGTTCGCTACGGTCCCTTCCGCATTGAGGTTTTCATTCCCTCTCCCATCGATCGAGAGGCCGTGACGGCCCGCTACGATAATGGTTTTCTTTGGGTTGACCTGCCAAAGTTACCTGAGAGTAATCAACAGCCTGTGCCTACAAACACAACAACACAGAAGGATACACACTAGTTGGTGATATATCAGGATATTGTATGGACAAAGATAATACCAATCAACACAAGGAAGAGCTAGCACAGTCCACGGTTGACGAAACTGCTCAAGAGAGAGCAGCACCAGAGCAGAGTGTAGCAACTTCCACGCATACTGATGAGCAGCAAGAGCATAGAGCAAGCGAAGGTTCCGTGCCTTCTGAGCGCGAAGCTGAACATCACAAGTATGATGACGATGACCATCTGAACATTCCCGAAATTCTGCCAGTTTTGCCTTTGCGGAACGTGGTTGTCTATCCATTTGCGGTACAACCCCTTGGTGTCGGTCAGGAGCGTTCAATCCGTCTCATCGACGAGGTGATGCGCGGCAATCGACTTGTCGTGCTAGTAGCACAGAAATCCGCCGATATCGAAGTTGCGGGGCCGGATGACATCTTTAGAATCGGTACAGTAGCACGTGTGGGCCGTATGCTGCGTATGCCCGATAACACCCTGCAAATTGCTGTGCAGGGCCTAGAACGTGTCGCCATCGACGAGTTTACGCAAGAAAAGCCGTATCTCAAGGCCAAGGTTACCCTCAAGCCGGATGTGCAAGGAGATGACAACGAGACAGAGGCTATCAAGCGCAATGTAGTGAACTACTTCCAGCGCCTGGTTGCCCTGGTACAGAATGTGCCGGAGGGTGTAGCTGCCGCCACACTCAATCTGGAAGAGGCACGCCAGGTTGTCTATGTAATCGCGACCTTCATGCAGATGGACTTGGAACTGCGCCAGAAATTACTTGAACTCGATTCGGTGCGTGAGAAGCTGGAACAACTGAGTAGCTACCTAGCACACGAGTTGGAGATTCTCGAACTGGGCAAGAAAATCCAGACGCAAGCCCAGGAAGAGATGGGCAAGATGCAGCGCGAGTACCTGCTACGCGAACAGCTCAAGGCCATCCAGCACGAACTGGGTGAGGAGAGCGAGGAGCAGGCTACCATCAATGAACTGCGCACGAAGATCGACGAGGCGCAGATGCCTGAAGAGGCGCTCAAAGAGGCCAACCGCGAACTCTCGCGCCTGGAGAAGCTTCCAACCGTCTCGCCAGAGTATAGCATTATCCGCACCTATCTGGAATTGCTGGTCAGTCTACCCTGGAATAAGAGTACTGGCGAGAAGATAGATGTGCCCTACGCACGTCAAATACTCGACCAGGATCACTATGACCTGGAGAAAATTAAGGACCGCATTCTGGAGTATTTGGCGGTGCGCCGCCTGAAAGAGGAACGCAAGGCTGAAGAGGTAGAGCGCAGCCGGGAAATGGGATCAACTGAGGGCGGTATCGAGACGGAAGAAATTCACCCAACGCAGCCTCTCGCCTCGCAGGAGGCGATACGCAAGATCAACCGCGAGCCTATTCTGTGCTTTGTCGGGCCTCCCGGCGTAGGAAAAACGTCGCTAGGACAATCTATCGCTCGCGCGCTGGGGCGTAAGTTTGCACGCATGTCACTGGGTGGCATTCGCGACGAAGCAGAGGTTCGCGGCCATCGACGCACCTATATCGGGGCTATGCCAGGACGCATCATTCAGACGCTGCGGCGTGTTGAATCCAACGATCCCGTGATTATGCTCGATGAGGTGGACAAGGTCGGGGCTGATTGGCGTGGCGACCCTTCTTCTGCCTTGCTTGAGGTGTTGGACCCCGAGCAGAATTACAATTTCCGCGATAACTACCTCGACCTCGCCTTTGATCTATCCAGCGTCATGTTTATCGCTACGGCGAATGCACTGGAGCCAATTCCCGCAGCCCTGCGCGACCGCATGGAGATTCTAGAACTTTCGGGCTACACTGAGGAGCAGAAGTTGCACATTGCCCGCAACTATCTACTGCCCAAGCAAATCGAGGCGAACGGTCTTAAAAAGGACGAACTCGTCGTCGATGACGACACCATTCGTCGCGTCATTCGTGATTATACACGCGAAGCTGGCGTGCGCAATCTTGAGCGTGAGTTGGGTTCGCTCTGCCGCAAGACTGCCAAACAGATTGCAGAGGGTAAAGAGACGCCCGTTCATATTACAGCCGAGCGGGTCTCTGAGTACTTAGGACGCCAACGCTTCTTCGAGGAGGCCGCTGAGCGTATCGATCGCCCTGGCATCGCCACTGGTCTAGCGTGGACGCCTGTTGGCGGAGAGATCCTCTTCATCGAAGCTGCCTCCATGCCTGGTAAGGGTCAGTTGACCCTGACAGGGCAACTCGGCGATGTGATGAAGGAATCGGCAACGGCTGCTTTGAGCTATGTACGCTCTCACGCCGAAGAGCTTGGCCTACCAAGCAATGTCTTTGAGGGTCAGAATGTACACATCCACATTCCGGCAGGCTCTATCCCCAAGGATGGACCTTCGGCAGGCGTGACGATGGTGACTGTGCTCGTGTCATTGGCCAGTGGGCGCAAAGTACGCTCAGACGTTGCCATGACGGGGGAGATCACGCTACGTGGCAAGGTCATGCCCATCGGTGGCGTGAAGGACAAAGTCCTTGCGGCGTATCGCTCAGGTATCCGCACGGTAATCATGCCCAAAAAGAACGAGCAGGATCTTATAGAAGATCTGCCCAAAGAACTAGCCGACCACATGCACTTCTTCTTTGTCACTGATATACGAGAAGTACTCGATATTGCTCTTGAACCCTCAACAGACAAGGCAGAGAAAGCCAAAGCGCTCAACGGAGACCTGCCGCGTCCCCGCAGACGCAAAGCGGAAAAGGCGGCAGCCAAAGCGAGTCAATAAAAAAAGTTCCGGCAATGCCGGAACTTTTTTTATTGACTCGCTCCTGTTACCAGTTCATGCACTCTTTTAGGCTTACATACTTTGGGTTGCCAATGATGATATGATCGAGCAGCTCAATATCAAGCACCTTTCCTGCTTGTATAAGCTGATTCGTCACGTCCATGTCTTCGTGGGATGGAGTTGGGTCACCGCTCGGATGGTTGTGGCAGACAATAACGCTGGGGCAATTGCGCACGACGGCGGGACGAAACACCTCAGCCCCACGCAGCACCGAGCTGTTCACCGTCCCCTTGTAGCTCTTGATCTTCTCCACGACCTGATGCTTCGTATCCAGAATCAGCACGTACATCTCTTCATGGTCGAGATACATCAGTTCCATACGTACCAAACTTGCCGCATCATCTGCTGAGCGCACCTGGAACTTCTTATCGGGCTGTTCCATACTCAGGCGCTTGCCCAACTCCAAGGCCGCCTTCAACTGGGATGTCTTGGCCATGCCAAGTCCATACTCTGTGCATAACTCGTGGAAGCCTGCACTTGTCAGCCCACCAAGGCCGCTGTACTTGCTCAGCAGCTTAGCGGCCAATTGCATCACATTCTCGCGCATCGTGCCTGTACGCAAGACAATAGCCAGCAACTCCGCGTTTGAAAGCGAATCGACCCCATAGCGCTGCAGACGCTCGCGTGGCCGATCATTGACGGGCATATCGTGAACGGTGGCATGATACTCTGGTTTCTCAAGCGAGGATTGTTCGCGTAAAGGGGCTCTTGTAGTAATACTTGTGTTTGTGGATATCATGTGAGTACCTCTCTCTTCCTACTTAATCCACCACCTCCCCACAGAGCGCGGTTTACTGCGCCCCTCCTAAATAGAATCATACACGCAATGTGTAAGGAATGCAAGAGTTAAAATAAAGACACTGACGTTTTGATATAAGGGGTTGTGGGGAAGGGAGAGAAAGTGATAGGCTGAGGGAAAAGCGAAGAGGAAGGAAAGGCATGGAGAGCAAGCAAGCGACGACCGCTACTCGCCCAGTGCTCACAGGTATGCTCCTTACCAATGCGAAACAGGGAGTGCCATCCATAGTTCACACACAAGCTCACCATCGCAAAGCATCCAAAGGCACTGTCTGCAATGATCGTACAGTCCGCTTTTTCCAGATGAGGCGCGAGTCGCTGGAATAATTCCTCCACACCCCTCCATAATCCTTGCTCCCATTTCTCTTGTCCCGCCATCACCTTCCAGGCCAACGGCAAGACGCGTGAATGTTGCAAAAGTCCCACATAGATCACTTGAGCATGGTCTTCCTACGGCGTCACATCGATCACCAACTGCATGGGAGTTTGCCGAAAAAAGGCATCACCGTCTCTAAGAGCTCATCCCACGTCTTGGCGGTCTCAATCCTCTCATGGCTCAAAAACCGCTCCAGTCGTCGTTCCAGGCTTGATGCTTTCGCATCACTTTCCTCTAGTAACGCTTCTGCTACTTTGGGCAGCACGATACTTTCCGCTCGGATGGCTCCCATCACCAACATCGCCAATGTTTTGCTTTGATGAGCATGTAAGCGGTGAAAAAATTCCTTGACGTGTTGGTGCCAGACAGCACATCATGGGCTGAATGCATTCATTGAGATCGTTCTCCTCACGCTGATTTGGTTTCTGCTTGATCGAACGATCTCATCTTTCTTCCATCCTTTTTCTCGCCAGAGGTGGTGAGAAAAGGCCCCTCCTTATATCAAAACGTCAGTAAAGACAAAAAATCCTTGACTTTGTAGTTTTGGTTATGTTACTATTGAAGGGAGGTTGCTTGAGGCATGTTTGATCATGATAGCACAACTCGCTTCTATACAACTGCTGAAGTAGCTCAGTTAAGCGGCTTTTCTGTGCGACAGCTTGGTTATTGGTCAAAGCAAGGTATTATTGTTCCCAGCATTCAACAAGCTCATGGCTCTGGCACACGTAGCCTCTACAGCTTTGACGACCTTTTACAACTACGCTTCGTACGTCAACTCAGGAATCATAGCTGGTCCCTACAAAAAATTCGCGAGGCAATTACAAGATTGCGCGATGTGATGGGTGACCCTAATAGTCTGCAAAAAGCTGTTTTGGTTCATGGTTCGCAAACCATCCTTGCTATCTGTAAAAACAAGGCTGGTGAGCGTATTATACTTGATGCCCTCGATCCCGGTGGACAACAGGTCATGTGGATATTTCTAGAGGCGCTGGAGGAAGAGACTCGAAGTAGCATTGCAGCACAAGCTACCAAAAAGTGATCTTTAGATAAGCTTAGCCAGTAGCAACGTTTAAATAAACGAGAACACATTTTAGCGTAGAATAGAGTGCAAACATGTGGAACTGGCAAGTATTTCAAAGTTTCGAGCGACCAGAACCGCTTCCAGCAAATGCCCTTGCAGCGGTCCGCGAAGGTATTTTCAATCGTGGCTTTCTTAAAAGCGCTACCTTGGAGGACTATGCCTTTGCCTCCTTTGAAAAAGAGCGAACCCTCAAAACAAATCTTCTCGCCTTTGCTCATCTGATCCATCGTACCCCTGATTATGCAGCACTAACAGTATTTAATGCAATGAATGGGCTTGATGACGAGACGCTGGTATCAACTCTGGCACAGTCATCTGCCCCTTTTCATATTCTTCATCGTGATAACGAGTTCTCTTTCTGGGCGGCGAATGCTGTCAGTGGAAATAATCAAGCAAAGCCCATTCTCGTTGAGTCTCATATTTCTTATGATCGCCTTGATAGTGTGCTTAATAAGTACGATGTTGATCTCAGGCCACAACGTATCATTGATGTCAAACAAGGGAGAGACACATTTACACTACCTATCTTTCGCCAAATACAACCCTTGCAGTTGTCCCTTTGGGCTGCTAACGTAACACGGAAGCTACTTGTCAAACATTTTGCTTTAGCAGTTGAGGCCTTACGCAATTATGCAAGAGCACATCCCGACATCGGCACGCACGATTTAGATCTCACTTCGCTCTCCATAAAACTGCTTGGGGCCATTATTTTGGCCGATACTGGTGTCTTTGGTGACACATTGCGTCGTAATCATGTTTCACTAGCAAGACTTATCGAGGCAGCCTATGAACGGTTTGATCGTTACTTTCAACCCGACCTCTTTGAAAAATATCATGATGCAGCCGAACAAGCATACTACCTGCTCAGGCAAGTCTGCTATGCAGGCTTCGTGCCAGATATGCTCACTGAACTTTATAGAGAAGCATATGATAAAGAGCAGCGTAGGCAAAGAGGGCGTTTTGATACTCCTCTCTTTCTAACGCGCCGCATCTGGGAAAACATCCCTGTAGAATATCTTCCTCCTGACCAGAGGGTAACAGTCGATATGACATGTGGTTGGGGTAGTTTTCTGGTTGCTGCACATGAACGCCTTTCTAACCTTATCGACGCGCCAGCCTCTTTACTCGATTCTCTGCATGGCAATGATGACGACCCTTTTACAGCCATGCTAGCGGGATCAGGGTTGTTGTTATCTACATCAGAGGATAGTTGGCACATCGACGGTCAAGACGCATTGCAATGGGACTGGTTAAGGACACACCAACCAAATATCATCGTTGGTAATCCACCGTTCAAAACTGAACAGGGTCTAAATACCGAAGGAGAAAGACGATGGAACGAAGAGGCAAATAAATTTCTTGGACATGCAATTGAATGTCTAGCACCAAATGGCTATCTAGCAATGCTTATGCCACGTTCTTTTGCCACATCCCGAGCTTCTCCAGTATTTCGCAAGCAGCTCCTTGAGCATTGTGATGTCTTTGAGTTGTGGGAGTTACCAACTAATGTATTTGCCAGCTCCTCTGGCCCAACTGTACGACCTATGGTCCTATTTGCCAGAAAAAGCTCTAAGAATCGTGCTTGTGTTAGGGTGCGCACTGTGCAGCCAGCTACCTATGATGCGTTTAAAAATTCGGGGCTGTTTACTGTTTCGCCCATCGTTGCCGATCAAGCGACATGGAATGAGTCAAATCGTGCTTCTGCAGGCTCCCAAAATACTTACTTGATGGACTACTATACGATACTACCCAAGCATAGCTGGGATACGATCACCTCTGGTTGCGTAAAAATGAGCAGTTTTGCTGAGATCATTAAAGGTGCAAGTAAAGGGAAACCTGCGAACCGGAAGAAAAGAAGCGATTACGCATCTAAAATGGTTCCCTGGCTCGATAGTGTGAAGGGCACAATAGATCATTTACTGGTTATAAATTATGAACGCGCTACAACCATTCTGTATCCAGACGATTTGGAAAGACCAAGACTGGATAAGGAATCTATACTCGCTGGCGTCAAGGTGTTGGTGTCATATTCATCAGATCCTTCTTGGGGAAAGCGAGTCAAACTTGCCATTGAGCGCAACGGATACTATGTCTCCGACAACTTTTGGGTAGTAGCGCCTAGATCCGATAGATTACAACGTAACATGACATGCGAGGTTCTCGCCGCTATACTCAATTGGGACGTAGCTAATGCATGGCTCATAGAGCAAATGAAGAGCGCTTCCATTCCTAGCCATGCCATGCGCACCATTCCTGTTCCTTCCGATCTGAGTAGTATGGAATGCAGTTCTATTACTGAGGCAATGTTGATGTGGGAAGAGGAGGCTTATGTAGGTCATTATAATTCACAAAAGGCAAATACTGCAAAGAAAACTATTGACACCATTCTCAAAGCTGCGTATCATTTAGATGATGCAACTTTCCAACGCTTACGTAAGGTTATGGAGTGGGACAATCGATCTGCAATTACTCTTGATCCCAACCCGGAAAGCAGTGAGGCTAATTGGTCTATCAGTGGTATTGTTGATAGCATCGATGTAGAGGACGGCACCATTACGCTTTGGATGATGGATTTCCGCGACCTCCAAACTGTGCGAATTGTGCCGACTATGCCTGGCTGGATGTTGCGTCCAGAAGCCGCGTTTCGTACCAAGATACCACGCCATTACGTAAAACAAGGTAGAATAGACCCTGAGACTATTGGCTGGGGAGTGTTTCGTCCGCAATCGTATGCATACATGAACGAAGAGGAATTGCTTGACGAATTCTCACATATCCTACACGCAGACGACCCAGACAGAGTCGTGTCTTGATCCATCTGTTGTCGTCATTTCTGTGGGCACAGAGGGAACGCGATATAATCACCCCAATGCCAACGTTTTTGATGCTCTGCAAGCACGTCCCCATATTCGGCTCCTGTGTACTCAAGCAACAGAGCAGTGTCAACTATCAATACAAGATACACGCGATGCTGTCATTAAGTGTTTTGAACTCCAATCAAATAACAACGGTAGTCACCCTATCCGCTCACCACACGGTTGCCCTTGTGCAGGAACGGTGATTATCGAGCTGGCTGATGAGGTGCGTGTACTTCAACCAGAACAAGACTTTCACCGCAATGTTATCATAGAACCGCACTTTAAGAAACACAGGTGCAATTGGAAATCCTCTATCTGATGTAGTTTGATACATAGAAGGCGTTGGTCTAGCCGACGCCTTCTATAGAGAAGAGAGACAGATATCACACACACAGTCCCAGCACTGTAGTCAAGTGCAACACCTCAGCACCGACACAAGTGTCGTGTTGAGCGAGTGCTTCCTCTGCCGCCTCCCCGAGCAGGTTGAGGGCGCTAGGGGTATCCATGTCATTATCCATTGCTGCCTTGAAGCGGTTACGCAGCATACTATCCTCACCGCTGGCGTTGCGGCCTACCAGGAAACGTACGCGCTGCAACATCTCCTCCGTCTCCTGTGCCACTTTGAAGTCTTCAGTACAACACTCCCACGGCTCGCGGTAATGGTGGCTCTGCAACACAATGCGGATTGTGTCAGCACTGTACTCTTTGAGCAAGTTGCCGATGAGAATCAGATTGCCGAGTGACTTGCTCATCTTTTCACTATCTTTGTAGACCATGCCAGTATGTGCCCAGAAGCGTGAGAAGGGAACCTTGCCTGTATAGTGCTCGGATTGTGCGCTTTCACAGGCGTGATGGGGAAAGACGAGGTCGCCGCCGCCGCCATGAATATCGAGCTG
>Ga0213882_10000509_pt1 | contig 12763 bp, 13 predicted proteins | sample BarmaccoBMER_R09_FD_160106 | JGI IMG/M metagenome (GOLD analysis project Ga0213882, IMG submission 160106) | Barbacenia macrantha exposed rock microbial communities from rupestrian grasslands, the National Park of Serra do Cipo, Brazil - ER_R09 ...
GAAGCCGACCAGTTCCTTGCGGCCCTCCGGCGTCGCGCCGATCAGCACCAGGATGCACTGCTTCTCGTCTTCGAGGCGCGCCTGGAGATGGATGCCATCGGCCCAGATGTAGACGTAACGCGTGGCCGACAGATCGCGCTTCTGCCACGCGGTGTGTTCGTCGAGCCAACCGTCCGTCAGGCGGCCGATGGCGGATGCCGACAACCCGGCGGCATCCTTGCCGAGCAGCGCCGCCAGAGCCTCGGAGAAGTCGCCGGTGGAGATCCCCTTCAGGTAAAGGATCGCAAGCAACGTTCTCGGCAAGCATGCCGATTTGAAGACCGCGGACGGCCACCAGCGCGTCGTCCGCCACTGTCACCTGCCGGAGCGCGAGGTGATGACCGGCATCGGTCCGGTCGCCGTCCGCCAGCCGCGTGTTCGCGATCGCGATGCGGACGCCGCCGATCCCGAGCGCATCCGGTTCTCTCCGTCGATCCTGCCGCCCTACATGCGCCGCTCGAAATCGACGAGAACCGGCGGAAGCGGGTCTGCTGCCCTTGCTGTAGTTGTAGTAGAGCGGATTGGGTTGGTCGACGCCGAACAAAGGACCGGCGGCAGCGTCGACGTCGAAGCGCCGAGGGGAAGGGGTCTTGCTTTGCGGTACCGCTGCCGCTCTCGCACGCGATCGACAAGCGCGCTTACTCGTCGCGTTTCGAAGCTCAGCGCCGCTGAGCCGGGCGAACTCTAAGCAAGACACTGAAAGTCTGCGGCCTCGGCCTCGACCGCCTGGGCCAGCAGAGCACGCGCCCCATTGCGCAAGATTTCGGTGAGGTGGTCGTCGACGTTTCCTGGCTGAATCAGCTTGATGATGTTATCCTTGGACACGGCATATCGCTCCTTCGGTGGAGAAGTGGAGGCGTCAAGCACCCCCACGGATATGCCGCCTTCCCGATTCCCGCCGTCACCAACTTTCAGCGATACCTCATTGGGCAATCCTGCCAAGGCCAACGATGCTGCTTTTTTCCAACAATCGTGAGGTGTGGCTGCGCCGCGCCGAGGCCTTCTCAGACAGCAGATCAGGCGTAGCGGTGCTTGCGGCAATCGCTTTTGCAGACAGTTCCGTTCTTCCTGTTCTGCCGGATCTGCTCCTCATCCCAATGTTGCTCCTCAAGCCAGATCGGACCTTCTCGCTGACCGCAACTTGCGCGGTCGCATCATCCACCGGAGCTCTGGTCGGCTACGGCATTGGGCATGTCGCCTGGGCCAGCCTAGCTGAGACCCTGGTCAAGATGTATGGGCAGGCCGACAATTTTCAGCGCTACCAGAGGCTGGTCGAAGACTGGGGATTGTGGATCATCATCGCCAAGAGCTTCACGCCGTTACCCTTCAAATTCATCGCCATTGCCGCCGGCGTCGCCTCGATGGATCTCTTGACCTTCACGTTGCAACCGTAATCGGACGCACCCTGCATTTTGCCATCCTCGCGTTGCTTGTGGCGTCCTGGGGTCAGCAATTTCTGCAACTGGTTGCAAAATATGAGCGTTGGCTTCTCGGCCTCGGAGTTCTCGGAGCGATCAGTCTAGGGATCGCCTACGTTACGCGGTGATCATTCCGCTTCAGAGAGGCGACGCGAGCGCACATTGTCCTTCGGCTTGCGGATGCCGTGGGCCGGATTACTTCTATAATGCCGGCTTCAACCGCATAGGTGAGGATGCCGCCGAGGAGGCCAACGGTCCGCGTGGCCGCGCCAGCACCCCCGCGCACGTTGGCCTTTCCGCGGAGCTTCTTGGTTTTTACGCTGACGCGGGTTTTTGCCGGCCATGATGTCCTTCAGGACCTTGTTGATATCGGCTTGACGAGGGCCTTGACGCGACGAGTGCCGATCAGCGGCACGATATGGCGATTGATACGACCTGTGTCCGTCACCATCGTCGTTGCCTTCTTTGGTCGTCCGCCTTTACCGAGAAGAAGGCTGGCTTCGAAGTCCTTAGTAAAGTTGGCAGAGCTCTTTGACCGCGACCGCCTTGTGGTCAAGTTGCCGCTCTTCCAAGCCCCTGCGATTTCGCTGCTTGTGGGGCTGGGCGTGCGCGCCGAGGGGCCCGGCGCAACCACTCAATTCGACAGATGCGACTCAATCGCCTGGATCGCCGTACTGAACAGCATGCTCATCGCGCTCGTGATGTCGTCGTCGGTCGAGACGGCGAAATAGAGACCGGGGCTGGCGCAGCTCTGCAGGTTCGGTCCGATGTTGCTCTGAAACGGAGCGACGAAACTTTTATAGAAGCCGTCTGTCGGTAGCGGATAATACTGCGTATAAAGGATTGCGATATCGATTCCCCGGTTCTTGATCGTCGAGCACAGGGAGATGTCGAAGGGCTGCAGGCAGCGGGTAATGCCGTGATGCGTGATGACGGGCTGGCTGCATGTCGAGGTCTGCTTGCTCTCGACCCCATCGGTGACGATGAAGAGCAGTTCCTTCGGCGCGCTGCCGGAAGCGCCGGTTCCCGGCGTCGTCATGATGCCGTTCATGCTGTTGATGGCCGATCCGAAGTCGGTATCGGTATCGCCGTCATACAGCGAGGAGGTCAGGTTGTTCTGCGTGTAGACCTCCAACACGTCTACCCCAGCGGCGGCCGTCCCCGCCTGCGACAGGTTCGAGGTCAGGGATTGCACGGTGGTGAGCGTGGTACCGAGGTTTGAGGTGTTGAACGTATAGACGCCCATCCGGAACGTGGTGTTGGTCTGGGCCGCGAGCGACGTTGCGGAGCTGGTGAGCGCTTTGGTGGCGGTTCCCATGTTCTGAATGCGCGTCACCACACTGAGCGACTGTGCCAGCCGGTAATTGTCCCAGCCAGTCGGATTGCCCGGAGTGTCGGTGCTGTTCGGATTGGACTGATGACAGGCGAAGGCGCAGCCGGCGCCGTTTTCCTGCTGGGGTGTGTTCGCCAGCATGGTATTGATGCCCGCAGTGGTTGCCGCAAGCGCCATTGACGGCGAATTGTCCAGCATCATGTAGAAGTCGATATTCGCTGCCGTGGCTGCGCTCGCGGTCGAGGTGCCGGATAGCGGCCACGTCGTCTGCCCCAACACATTGGGAAACAGATTGGCCGAGGTCGCCGTGAACGCGACGGTTGCGCTGCGGGCAAGGCCGTTCTGGGAGATGCTCACGGTTGGCGAGGTGAAGGTTACGCCCGCGACTGCCGAGGCCTGCGCGGAGAATACGTTGTTCGCGACGGTCTGCGCCTGGGTGGTCAACTGGCTCATCAACGACGGTGAGACCGCCGCGAGCGCCGCGGAATCCGCTGCGGCATTCAGGCGCTGCTGCCGCGCGACCGCCGTGGCGTAGTCGAGCGCCATGCCGATCAGAAACACGATCGGAACGATGCAGAGAGCGAATGTGATGGCGACATTGCCCTGGCGGTGGTGAAAGAGACGGCTCACGAGATCGCGAAACATGTCACGCCTTCAATTCAACAGATGGGCCTCGACGCGTTGGACGACGGTGTTGGACAGCGTGGTCAAGTCGCGTATCGAGCGGGTAATATTCGGTATAAAGGATCGCGATCTTAATGCTGCGGGCTCTTGATCGCTGTGCACATCGTCGTGTTGAACGGCTGGATGCAGCGCGAGAAGCCCGACAGATTGATCATCGTACACGCGCAGGATGTCGCTTTCTTGTCCTTCACACCGTCGGTCACGATGAACAGGATCGCCTGCAGCGAGGAGCCGGACGTGCCGGTGCCCGGCGTCGTCATGATGCCGACCCAGCTGGTGAACCGCGATTGCGTGAGGCCGAAATTTTGCGCCTGCCGGTGCGGATGGTTCGTCTCGCCTGGCTGACCCTCTCGTCGAGGAGCCTTCGGGCGGAAAACCACCATTGTCTGCGGGATGGCCTCGAGCAGCGCGATGAAGGGCGCCGCGACGAGCGCGAACTCGACGGCCGTCGCGCCGCTTTTCGGGCGTATCAGGCTCCGGCAGCGAAGAAACTGCGTGTCGTGGGATCGAGCTAGGTCTATCTACAACCATTCTGGCCTCGGTCGCGCGACATCAGCTGAAGCACACGCGGCAGTCTTCCATGCAGCGGATTCCTCGCACCAATTGCTGAAGCGAGCGTTATTTTGGCCCTGAATCCGTAGTTCTACGTGCGGCTCGCCCGTCAGGCCTGGGCGCGACGGATTATTGCGTGACCAGCTCGGTGTTCGCGCAGGTCGCGCATCGCATGCTCGCGCAGCATGCCGTGTTTGGGTTAGGCTGCGTCCTCATATGCGGCTTTGCGGCTCGACCGAATCCGATTTAATGAATCGAATCTTTTCCCTAAGATTTGCTTCGCACTGCTCGATCGGCGCTGCTTCGTTGCCGAACCTTGTTTTTCAATCACGCTCTTGCGGGTCCATCGCTGACCCTCTCGCCCTTGTTTTCCGGCCGGGCCGCTTGAGTTTTTCGGCTAGTGTGACGAAGAAGCTTTTCTTCACGACAACCGGCCTTCTGGCGTTGGCAACATCTGCCTTCGCGGCCGATCTGCCAGCCAACGTCCCGCTGGCGACCAAAGCGCCCTATGTGGCTCCAGTCATTTTCAGCAGGACGGGCTGCTAGGCCGGCGTCGAACGCAGCGGCAACTGGCACGAAGTTCGCAGACCACGACGACAGCACTGGCTGTGGGCGTGCCGATCGCGCGCAACGTCAATCTCAGCAGCGGAATCTCCGCTGCGCCGGCATGTCCTCGACCAGCTCCTGTCGGGGGATTCGGCGGCGAACGGCAATCTACTGCGCAATTTCACTCAACGCATCGAGCTCATGCGTAGTGGCCTAGCGCTTTAATGGCTTCGTGAAATCTTACTCACATTCGACAGCATCGAGACGTATTCGCAGCAGAACATAGCGCGCCAACTTCAGACGCGAAAACAGTCGCCGCACTCGTGCGCTCTGGGGGCCAGCATGCGTTGACTGTGCCGGCGCAAGCGATGCAGAGCCTCGCGCGAAAGTCATCTGGACAGATAGGCGCTGCTAGCAGCGCCGTTGGGGGACGACATCGATAGCGCACCAGGCGCAATGGTCCAGTTCAGCGGATCCAGGATCAAGGTCGAGAACACCATGGTGACGCTGTTGCTCGAAAGGTTCGATATTCCATTGAACGTGACCTCCCGGCTCGGCAGATAGAGCAGACCGGTGAAGCTCGAACTGCTGGTACCGTCGATCGCAAGCTGCGTATTGCTAAGACCTGTCGGCTCGAACATCAGGATGTTCGCATAGGTGCCGGTGGTCGGGGCCGAAAGATTTGCGGTTACGTTGCTGTTGAACTGGATGTACGAGTTCTGGTCCGCGAAATAGAATGTCACGCCCGTGCCGTTGACGGTCCAGCCCGAGTTGAGGATCATCGATCCGTTTTGGAGGACATAGAGGCCCGAATTCAGGGTCAACGTTCCCGAGCCGTTGAAATTAACTCCGCCGCAATAGGTCCCCGGGTTGAGCGTCACGTTACCACTTAACGGGCTCTGGTAGATGCACGTTCCTGGGGTCACCGTCGGCAGCTTGCCGGCGAAAGGATCGCTGATGGCGGGGCAATTTGTGACTGCCGGCGGAGTAACGCCGCCGTTCTCGATGATGGTCGAACCCTTGATGCAAATCCGCTTGACATTCAGCGTCGAATTGAAGATCGCGGCTGGACTCTGCGTGGAGAGGACGTCAATCTCGCAGCTCGGCGCGTTGAGCTGGACTCCGGAATTGACCAACAAGGCCTGCGAATACAGCGTGTTGACGAGCAGGATGCAGACCGGGGTCGTCGCCTGAGCGCCGGGGGTCGCGGTCGCGGCGGCGGTCACGGTCATGGAGGACATGCCGAGGACGGTCAGGAACGAGGTGCTGACGCTCGAACTTGCCGTGCCGCTCAGTGACTTGTCCGCGTTTTGCACGAAAGAGGTCGTGGCGGCCGTCCCAAACTTGCCAACGAAATCGCCGTTGAACACGCTACTCGCCGTCGAAATCTGGTTCGACGTCGGCTGCGCTACGCCTGCCAGCACCGCGGCATCCAGCGAACTCTGCAACTGCGTCTTGACGTCGCTTGCCTTCGACAGGTCGACGGCGGCGCCGATCGCGCCGATGACGGGAATGGTCGCCAGCGCAAAGATCACCGCCAGGTTGCCGTCACGAGCATGGCGGAACCCACGGATGAGATCGCGAAGGCGTTCAAATCTGCGATGAGCCGTCATGGGGTCGATCCTAAGAGATCCCGTGCATTTTGGGTGACGTCGGTCGCGAAGTTACGATCCCTGACTGGCAGCGTCCTACTTCAGCGACGAGCTCACGGAGGTAAACAAATTGTTGACCGTCGTCCCGAGACTGTTAACAGCCACAATTATGGCGATGGAGATGCCTCCAGCAATCAAGGCGTATTCGATCGCCGTTGCGGCCGATCGATCGGCTAAAAAGCCATGGACCAATTGTCGCAAGGCGCACCTCCTGGTGTTCAGCAAATGGGATTCTTCCGAAATTCCATTGATGATGCTGATCAACGGAACTCAACAATTCTAAAATCTTTATGGTTAATAAGAACGATCCCGTAATCATACGGCGCCCGGAAAGACGCTGGCGACAAACGGCGTGAATGGCGGGTCTGCGAGGACTCTTTCGAGGCGCAAGCGAAGGAAATTGGCGACGGCCGGCCCGTGCCGCGCGGTCGATCGGGTCCTGCCGACAGCAACTTAGATTGCAATTGTGCCGGCCCTGCAAAAGAGAAGATGTGTTTGCGCACACCTTGAGCGGATGCTCAAGCTTGATCGTTCGGGTTGTGACCGTCGAGCGCGCTTTCAGACTGCGCGGCCTCTCTTGCTCAGCATTCACAACCTGCGCGGGAAACCGAGTTTCCTTCGTCAGTGGCCGCCCAGCCACAGAAGGTTCACCGATAGTGCGGTAGCATGCTCTTGGCTGAGTGTAATGAGATCGAAAACGAATATGCGTTACGTCCTTTGCGCCTTCGTTGCCGTTGCGTCGGCCGTTGGCAGTCTGGCATCCGCGTCGGCCGCTGATCTCCCCCAAGCCATGCCGACTAAGGCGCCGATTATGGTGGCGCCGACATACGACTGGAGCGGCTTCTATATCGGGGGACATGTCGGAGCCGTGTGGGACCACCGGACAGTGACCACGAACAATATCGCCACAGGCGTGGCGGTGCCGCTTGCCACCGGAACCGGCAATCTGAACAGTGTCACCGGCGGCGCTCAGGCCGGCTTCAACTTCGTGTTGGCGCCAAACTGGATCGCAGGCGTGGAGGCCGATGTTTCCGGCGCGGGCCTCGATGGCACGACCGTCGTGACCGTCACGCGGTTCGGCTCCGACCAGCATCACAACGAGCTCGACCTCTACGGCACGGTGCGTGGGCGCGTCGGCTATGCCCTCAGCAATGTCCTGCTTTACGGCACCGGCGGCTTTGCCTGGGCGGACGAGAAGATCACCCGCACGCAGGTGACCGGCGTCCTGGCCAATGCGGTTGCGCCCGTCTCCGAAACCACCACGCAGACCGGGATCGGCTGGGCCACCGGCGCCGGCGTCGAATGGGGTTTTGCGCCGAACTGGAACGCTCGCGCCGAGTATCTGCATCTCGATCTCGGAACGCAGTCCTTCACCTTTCCGCTCGCCATGCAGCGCAATGACGCCAAGGTCAATCTCGAAGTCGTGCGAGTGGGCGTGAACTACAAGTTCGGGGGCTGGTGAGACCGGTCACGAAGTGAGCCGCGAATGCGGTCTGCCAGTCCGGAAGCGAAACATGCATCGCTGGCGATCGGCGGACAGATCAACGCAGCGGCTGCTCCCCGCTCGTCGATGCTCGTGCGCGAGTCGCGGAGGATGATCTGGCGTACCGCGCGAGTCCCGCGTCAGCAGGCCGGAAATTCGAACTCACCCTTGGCTCATCTGTGCAACGTGTGAAGTCGCTAACCTCGTCTCCGTCCTAAGGCGAAGGCCACACGTTCGAATCGTGTCGGGTGCGCCATTTCCGGTCCCAAACCACGAACGTTTTGGAGGGGGCTGGATTTGCCGAGAACAGCCGCTCTGACGGCCTCCTTGCTGCCGACGATTTTCACCGATTTGTCACCGACGATGATGGCGCCGATCAGCGTACGCAGATATACCTTGCGCGCGGGCGTTTCGCCATTATCGATCAGGTCTCTCATGAGTTTGCTGAACGCAGCGGTCCTTTCCGGGTCGATGCTGGCCGATGGCAGCCCTTGCGAGGCTGCGTGGTCATAGGCCGCGTGAGCCTTCTCGCGGTCGGCTTTGAGCTCAACGATACGCTCGCGAAGAAGATCGTCGAGTTCGACGATGCCTTCCTCAATCCCGCGATATAGCCGCTTGAGGCGATCGTCGGCGTGGACGACCTGAGATTTCAGCGAAGCGAGGCGGCGGTCAACGGCGGCGGTGCGCTCCTGGCGCCGGGCGGCAATCGCGGAAAGCAGTTCGGCCAGACGTTCGGGCGCAAACATGTTCTCCTTGAGCGCCGTCAGAACCAGATCATCGAGGAAAGCCATTCGGATCGTGTTCCCCCGGCAGGCCGTTGGTCCCTTCTGCGCAAGGCTGGCGCAGGTGTAATAGGCGTAGACGCGCCCCGTACTGGAGGTTCCGGTCCGCTGCGTCATCCCCCGCCGCAATGAGCGCATTTGGCAAGTCCAGTCAGGAGGATCGGGCCCGTGACCACACGCGGGGCTGTGACCTTGGGATTATTCCATCCTTCGGCATCAAGCGGCCGAAGGGCAAGGAGATCCGCGCCTGGACCGATCGCGAGTTGGCGTTCGAGCGGCGATGGCCAAATCGGGACGAAGCAGCGCACCGCTTACGCCTTGATGCTCAACATGGGCACCGCGCGCGTGATACCCATCTGCTCACATGGCACCAGGTGGACACGACGCCACCTATACGCGCCACAAGACCGGCGTTCCGGTCGAGATGGCGGTTGCCGAAGACTTGCGGAACACCCTCGAGGCGACGCCACGCAAGCACGTGACCGTCATCAACACCGAGTACAGCAAGCCCTTCACGGTGGACGGCTTCAGCCGTTTCATGCGGGGACGCGATCACCGCCGCCGGCCTACCGCTCGGCTGCCAACCCCACGGGTTGCGCAAGACACTCGGACGCCTGATGGCCGATGCGGGATGCACGGCGCACGAGATCATGGCCGCCCTCGGGCACACCACTCTGGCTGAGGCAGAGAGGTACACGCGAAGCCGATCCCAGACGCGGTGGCAAGCGCGCCGTAGCGAAGCTCAACGAACATCGAAAGAACGAAACTCCCAAACCACATCTGAGAATTTGGGGAAATCGCGAAAACAGGGAATCGAACCCCTGTTTCAGCCTTGAGAGGGCGGTGAAGGAAACAATCCTTCAGCTGACAATTCATTCGTTTCCCGAACCGGCGTTCGTTACCCTGAACCTTACCCTGTAAAACAGAAACCATTCTGAACTGAAGGAAATTAAGAAACTATCCAGCTACTTCAATGGTGGGGGAGGCAGGACTCGAACCTGCGAAGCCATGAGGCGGCTGATTTACAGTCAACTCCCGGCCGCCCGTAACGCCGAGATCGTGTATCGATGCCGCCCAGGCATTCCCTTGCCAACAAGAACCGGAACCTGCCCTGCCCCGTCCGTTTCACAATGAACGCGCCTTTCACCGCACCAGTTTCGCACCAGAAACGATGGTGCCGAGGTGCGACGAACGCGATCCATCGCCAACGAAAGTAGAAGAAACCAACGATCCTGATCTTTTCCCTACCGCTCATAGCGGTCCGGCTGCAGGTTCGATTTTCTGCCAACCCCGCAATAGCGTATACGGCGCGCCTGCCCGGACCCCTGTGGAACAGGGATACCGAAATCCAGGCCGGACCGGTCCAGCACCCGCGCCTCCCATCCCATTTCTACGCCCGGCTACTCAATGGACGCACGCGCGCTCCGTACCGCTTTTCTTTCGGCGACGTTTCGGTTTCGACTGGGCGGCAACAGACTGCGGTTCGAGCCTGAAGCATGACCCTCAAAGCCAAAAAAATTCAGATCGACGCGCTGCGGCCTGCGGTCGACTCCGCTAATGGCAAGGGCCCCATCAACGAGTCCGTACTACGCCTCGCTCGTCTCGTCGGGAAGCAGATCGCCCGCGAGCGTTTCGAAAAAGGACGCGTTGAAGGAGAAACCCGGCAAACAAGGACAAGGAGCCGACCTGAGTGAAAGAACAGGTGAGGTCCTTTAGTTGTCCTTGGCGTTCCCGCGGAAATGGATCCCGAACATACGCCATTCGACGACCTGCTCAAATGAGACGGCTGCGTCGCGCTTCTCGATCCCGGGCCTCGTGATCCGCTAGGCTGTCCGGGGTCTGGTGAGGCAACTGCCGGGCCATCAGAAACGGACCGCGCGCGACTTGCCTCATAGAAGCGGCACGTCGGCATCGAGACTCAGCCGAAGGTCAAGCGGGCGATTGGCCTCGATGATGCGCCGAGTTGTGTAATCGTTTCGGAGTAAATTGTTGACGAACGGCCGAACGCTGGGCTTGACTCCGATCCCTGGAAAGCCAGGAACGTTCAGCCGGGCTTGTCCGCGCAGATCAAGGCCAATTACCTCTGCAGAATAACAGCCGAGCAGTGCGCCGTTGATTGCGAGGAATAAGAAGGAAGACGTCAATGACTCGCGTTGGGCTCTATGCTCGTTACTCGTCCGACAATCAGCGTGATGCATCGATCGAGGATCAGCTGCGTATCTGCCGTGAGCAGGCGAAGCGGGAGAAATGGAGGATTGTCGCCACCTACAAGGACGCGGGGATTTCGGGCGCCAGCATGATCCTCCGGCCGGGCATCCAGACGCTCCTTCGGGACGCGCAGGCGAGGCAATTCGATGTCGTGCTGGCCGAAGCGCTGGATCGGATCAGCCGAGACCAAGCCGATATAGCCACCTTATTCAAGCACCTGAAGTTCGCCGGGGTGCCGATCGTCACGCTGGCCGAGGGCGAGATTTCCGAGCTGCATGTCGGCCTCAAGGGCACGATGAACGCGCTGTTCCTGAAAGATCTTGCTGCCAAGACGCATCGCGGCGTGCGCGGCCGCGTCGAGCAAGGTAAGTCAGGGGGCGGCCTTTGCTACGGCTACAAGGTGGTGAAGAAGCTGAGCGAGCGAGGCGACCCGATCCGTGGTGACCGCGAGATTGACGCATACGAGGCCGGCGTCGTTCGACGCATCTTCCGCGACTTCGCGGCCGGGGTTGCTCCTCGTGCCATTGCCAAGGCGCTGAACGACGAAAGTATCGCAGGGCCCGAAGGCAAGCGCTGGAACGACACGACGATCCGCGGCCACGTGAAGCGCGGAACAGGCATCGTCAACAATGAGCTTTATGTCGGCCGCCTGATCTGGAACCGTCTGCGCTACGTCAAGGATCCGTCTACCGGTAAGCGCGTGTCGCGATTGAACGCGGAATCCGAATGGATCGTGTCCGAGGTTCCTCACCTGCGCATCATCGAGGATGAACTCTGGCAGGCCGTAAGAGCGCGCCACGAAGCCATCGCGGAGAAGCATGCCAACCTGACCGAAGCTGTCCGGAAGCACCACAAGAAAAACCTCCTGAACGGTGGGCGGCGACCGAAGTCGCTTCTGTCGGGGCTGATCTCGTGTGGCTGCTGTGGTGGCACCTACTCACTTCGCACCGGCGACCGCTTCGCTTGCTCCAGCCACGCTAGCAACGGTTCGTGCTCGAACAGTCGAACGATTCCGCGCAATGAGCTGGAGCACCGAGTGCTTGCGGGTCTGAAGGACCGATTGATGGCGCCGCAAGTCGCAGCCGAGGCGATGCAAGCTTACGCGGAGGAAACCAACCGCTTGAATCGCGAGCGTCGTTCAAATGGCGCCGGATGGAGAGCGGAGCTTGCCAAGATTGAGAAACAGATTGGCGGCATCATCGAGGCGATCAAGGAGGGCATGTATCAGCCGAGCATGAAGGACGCCATGAATAGTCTGGAAGACCGCAAGGCGGAACTAACCGCTCTGCTCACCCATGTGCCCCATGACGTGCCCGACCTGCTGCCCAGCGCGTCGTCGATCTACGCCAAGAAGGTCGGACGGCTGACGGAAGCGCTCAACCGGCCGCAGGAACGAGCCGAAGCCGCGGAGGCGCTGCGCGGATTGATCGATAGGATCGTGCTCACTCCAGGTCCGAACAAGGGCGAGATCGACGCCATGCTCTATGGCGATCTCGGCACGATCCTGAACTGGGTTGATCGGCAACCCATTGGAAGGACTCCAAAAACGAACACCCCCGGAGCGAGGCTCACGGGAGTGTCGGTATCGGTGGTTGCGGGGGCAAGATTTGAACTTGCGACCTTCAGGTTATGAGTTTTTTAAAAGCCGTTTTCGCCACCCTACGCGAGCGCCGCATTCTCTACGCCACACTACGACAACTCATTGAGCCGGCTTGATTTATTTTCAGCGCTGCCGCTACCTTATTTGCGCAGCGCTACGCCACGACTTTCGTCGCGCCGCTTCCACGACGCTTCCACGAAACATAGCCCGGCCAAAAAACCTGAGGGTCGGAACATTACGCGAACGGGTCCGAAATGGCGAAGATCAAGATCACAAAACGGTCGGTCGAGGCCCTCAAGGTGACCGCCAACGACTACATCGCCTTCGATACGGATCTTCCTGGATTCGGGGTGCGGGTCATGCCGAGCGGGAAGCGGTTCTTCCTGGTGCAATATCGACGTCATGGCCGAACGCGCCGGGTGATGATCGGACAATTCGGGGTGGTGACGGCGGAATTGGCGCGCCG
>Ga0213882_10000510_pt1 | contig 12739 bp, 10 predicted proteins | sample BarmaccoBMER_R09_FD_160106 | JGI IMG/M metagenome (GOLD analysis project Ga0213882, IMG submission 160106) | Barbacenia macrantha exposed rock microbial communities from rupestrian grasslands, the National Park of Serra do Cipo, Brazil - ER_R09 ...
TCGGTTCTCTCCTTTCAGCTTTTCGGGACGGACTCGTCACTCGGCGGTGGAACGGCGGGCGAGCGCGACGCGGCAAATCGCGGCATCACCTCCTCGCATAGGAGCCGCATCGCATTGACGACCTTGTCGTGCGGGATCAGGCCGCCGCAATTCAACTCGGCGAGGATGCCGCTGCATCCGATCTCCGCTTGCAACGCTTGCAACCTTTGCGTGATGGTCTCGGGTGTACCAACCAGCAGATTGGTTTCCAGCGCCTGTTCATAGGTGCGGCGGCGCAGTTCATGAACCCGTCGCATGCGCCGTTCGGCGGTCACCGGATCAACCAATCGCGCCGCTCCTTCCAGCAGATTTGCCTGCTCGTGGTAGAAATGCATGATGCTGGATTTGGGCTCGGCGCGGGCGCGTTCCTCGGTTTCGGCAATATAGGTCGGGGCAGAGACATAAACCTCACCGCGCCCGGGATGACCAGCCGCTTCCCAGGCATCGTGATAAGTGCGGATCTGGCCTGCGAGATCTGTCCAGCTCGTGTGTCGCACGGAAGCAAACACCGGCACACCACGCCGGCCGATCAGCGGAAAGGTGTCGGGGGTGCTGGCGGCGATGCGGATCGGCGGTGTCGGCTTCTGATACGGCTTTGGCACGAGGCTTACGTCTTGGAACCGGTAGTAGGTCCCTTCGTAGGAAAAAGTCGGTTCGGTCCAAGCGCGCTGGATCACGTCGAGGATCTCGCGGAAGCGGGCCTGGCTCTCGGCATACGACACGCCATAGGCGGCATAGGTCTGCGCCACACCGCTGCGCCCGACTCCGAAGATCAGCCTGCCATGGCTTAGTTGGTCCACGGTTGCGGCCTCCTCGGCCAACCGCAGCGGATGACATAGCGGCAACACCTGAACCGCGATGCCGATCTCGATCCGCTTGGTGCGCGCGGCAATCGCGCTCGCGATGCTGAGCGGTGCCGACAGCAACGAGCGCCGCGGCTCGAAATGGAGTTCGGCCAGCCACATCACATCGAGCCCGAGGCGTTCGGCAGCGTCGACCTGTTCCATGGCTTCGTCAAAGGCTTCGCCCTCGGAGCGACCCGGAAGTGACGGAAACTCGTGGAACATCCCGAATTCCATGACTTGACCCCACTCGCTGGCCGTTTCCTCAACAGCCTAGCGAAGCATCCCCGCCAAAGCCAAGCGACATCACGCGCGGCTAGGCCGAGCGCCTGGACGATGTGAGGTTGCAGTCGTCTCTTCCGCCTCCTCTGTGGCAAGAATGCTCAATGGGAGAGCTCTTCGACGATCCACATGTGATTTGCGTTGTCACTTCGATCGAGCGCCCGGACCACTTTCGCGGGGTGCCCGGTTGGATTGGGACACAGAGGCACAGTTGCAACATAAGCTTGCCCGCTTGCTTCGGGCAGTCTTGTCTTAAAGGGCGCGCCATACCACTTAACCGGCAGCGAAAACTAGATTGCCCGTTATTATGTTTGGATCATTTTTAATTGTAATCAGCATCGGCATAGCGTTTTGGCGAGTCATGACACAGGAGAAGGGAAGAACAGCAGTTATATCAATATGCAGCCTAGCTGTTTTCGCCGGCGTAGTGCTAATAATCAAGGATCGTATTACAGAACTCACCGTGCCAGGCATCGGCACTATTAGAGCGGCCACAGCCCAAGTGATCACTGATGCAAAGACCATCGCCGATCTGAGGGATCGAGTAGAGAACCAGAGCGCAACTGTAGATCTGGTTGCCAAACAAGCTTCATCGGCAAAAGCGTTGTCCGAAGCGGTCGAAGAGCAGAACAGTCGAGCCAGACAAAAACTTGACACGCTCGATAAAGCGATCGAGGATGCGGCTGCAACCTTGGCACACGTCAAATCCGAAGCTGACTTTATACAGACCGTCGAGGCTGCACAAAATGATGACCGGAATGCGTTCGATAAGTTAGAGAAGCTAGCCGAGGATAAGAATAACCAATATTCATCGAGCGCTGTCCGCGCTTTGTACATAATCCTAAAATCACACTCAGGTAATATATATGACTCCGGCTTTACGATACCATGGAAAGACGGCCTTGATCCGTCGAGATTGTCTCTCTTAGATTTGACCAAGGTTTATAAGTCGGCCCCAATATTTATTAAGCCGGGATTGCTCGAATACATCTGGAAGCGTACAGACACCCCAAAAATGAGTCGCCTCGATTTCATGGTAGACGTATTGAAAAACGATGGTAGTTTGACTGCGGTAGAGTATGCGGGGATTTATTTTAAACAGGGGACCGGTCTTAACGTTAACCCGCTACAGGTTGAATATATCGCCGACTGGTGGGGTCATCATCGGCAGGAGTTCGCTAGTCGGTAAAAGCCGGACCGGGAAATTTAGTCGTCAGTTTAGCCCGGCGAGCTAGTGAGTTCCAAAGCGCGGCGGGTGTCGGCCGTGAAAGCCGCGGGCGACGGGGCAAGAGTGGCTGGACGGGCACGAACTGGTTCGTGAACAAAATTCGCTATTGGAACGAACCGCGCTTCTCGGATCGCCTCGCAATTTGTCAGAATGGCGCGTTGTCAGAATGGAGCGCCAAATCAGGGGAGGAAACGATGCGCTTTACTGATCGGGTCGCGATCATCACCGCGGCGGCGAGCGGAATCGGGCGAGCCACCGCCGAGATCATGGCGCGCGAAGGAGGCATTGTGATCGCCGTCGACATCGACGCAGCTCGGCTCGACGACACCGTTGCAACGCTGCGCGCCGGCGGCGGGCGGGCGCACGCCAAGCACGCCGATGTGCTCGACCCCGCGCAAGTCGAGGCTATGATTGCATCTGTGGTTCAGGAATTCGGCGCTATCGACATCCTGGTCAATGCCGTTGGCGGCAGCACGATCATCCCGCATCCCGGTGCCGAGATGGATCAGCTGACCTTCGCCGAATGGCAGCGGCTCATTGCATTCAACCTCGACGGCACTTTTCTTTGCTGCCATGCGGTGGCGCCGATCATGAAGCGACAGCGCCGTGGCAAGATCGTCAACCTGTCCTCGATCGCGGGCCGCGGCTTAAGCGCATCAAGCAGTGCAGCTTACGCCGCCGCCAAGGGCGGGATTATCGCGTTTACCCGCAAAATCGCATTCGAGCTCGGACCCTATGGCATCAATGTCAACGCGATCGCGCCGAGCCGCACCCTGACCGAACGCATCCGCCCGCGCTGGGAGCAGCAGAGTCCGGAAGACCAATCCGCCGAGATCGCGCGCACGCCGTTGCGGCGCATCGCCGAAGCGCCCGATCAGGCAAAGGTGATCTGCTTCCTGGCATCGAGCGACGCCGATTTTGTCACCGGCGTCACGATCGACGTGACCGGCGGCAACTGACATTGCGCTTTGGCGCCGAACTTTCGATCGGCACGATAGGGATGCGGCCGAAGCATGCCGACGCTACATAAGGAACGATACCGAGGAGGAGGTTTCGGATGGACGACCAAACCCGCACCGAACTCGAAGCCGCGGCGTTCCGCCGCCTGGTGGAACATCTGCGCGAGCACACCGATGTGCAGAATATCGATCTGATGAACCTGGCGGGGTTCTGCCGCAATTGCCTGTCGCGCTGGTACCGCGAGGCCGCCGAGGAGCGCAGCGTGCCGCTCTCCGATCCACAGGCGCGCGAGATCGTCTATGGCATGCCCTATGACGAATGGCGCAAGAAATATCAGAAAGAAGCCAGCCCCGAGCAGAAGGCCGCCTTCGCCGCCTCGCAGCCCCAGCACTGACGCGTGACGACGCAGCGGCCGGGCTTGCCTTACGCGGGAACAAGTCGGCCGCTATCGTCGCCATTGCCGCGGGGGGCGCGGCATCATAGGGGAAAGAGAGGACCATGCCTGATGTCGGGGGGATTGCCGGCGATCGGCTCAAATCCTTTATCGAGCGCATCGAGCGGCTCGAGGAGGAAAAACGGGTGCTCGCCGAGGACATCAAAGAAGTCTACGCCGAAGCCAAGGGCACCGGCTTCGACACCAAAATCATCCGCCAGATCATCCGGATTCGCAAACGCGACCAGGACGAACTCGACGAAGAGGAAAGCTTGCTCAAGGTCTACATGCGCGCGCTCGGCATGCTGCCCGAAGCCGGCCCACAAGCTGCGGCCGCCGAGTAGGAGACGCGCCGGGTTGCGGGACCCGAGACTATCCTGCGGCGCGAGCGGAGGCGGGGCTTAGATGCCGGCGCAATGCTCCAACGAGGGCGTCGGCTTCGGCCTCGGTCGCGTCAAAGCGGCAGACAAAGCGCGCCAACGTCTTGCTGCGGCGGTAGAAGCCGAAACCATCGGCTTCGAGCGCATCCATTACATGATTCGGCAGTTCGAGAAAAATCTCGTTGGCCTCGACCGGGGCCAATAAACGGGCCGCTGGGAGCTCGGCAAGGCCTGCAGCGATCTGCGCCGCAATGGCATTCGATGCCCGCGCCATTTGCAGCCACAGCCCGTTTTCGACATAGGCCAGCAATTGGGCCGAGGCGAAACGCATCTTCGACCAGACCTGTCCGGCGCGCCGCAACTGCACTGCCAATCCGTCGACCAATTCGGGCTTGAAGACGACGATTGCATCGCACAATAAGCCACCGTTCTTGGTCGCTCCAAAAGACATGATGTCGATGCCACAGCGCCAGGTCGCCTCGGCAGGGCTGCAGCCGAGTCGGGCCACCGCATTGGCAAATCGTGCCCCGTCCATATGCGCCCTGAGGCCACGGCTTTTTGCGATTTCGGCGATCGCCTGGAGTTCGGCGAGCGAGTAGATCGTGCCGAGATCGCTCGCCTGGGTCAGATTGATCGCCGCAGGTTGACCGCGATGAATTTGCCCGGGCGCGATTGCCGCTACCGCGTCGCAGAGCGCTGCGGCGCTGATCCGGCCGTATTCGCCGGCGACCGGGGCGAGCTTGAGACCGCCGCCAAAAAATCCGGCGGCGTTCGCCTCGGACGTGTTGATGTGCGCCGCCTCGCTGCAATAGATGATGCCCCAGGAAGGGCTCACCGCCGCGAGGCTTAAAGCGTTCGCCGCGGTGCCGGTCGCCACCGGGAAGACCCGCACGGCGGTTTCGAACAGGTCGGAGAACCGCCGTTGCAACGACGCCGTCCAGTCATCAGCACCGTAACCGAGCGCCGTATCGCGGTTGGCGCGGATCAGCGCTTCAAGGATTTCCGGCGCTGCCCGGCCGGTATTGTCGCTGCGATAATCGATCATCGTCGGAGCATCCTCTTATGCATCTCGAAAATAACCCCGGCATGATCGGCGCGGGCGACGCGGAGGACAATCGTGTGGCGCAATCGGGTGTTTTCGGCGGAAGAGAGCCCGCGCAAATGTACAAAGTGTAGCCGGGCTGTTTCTTGGAAGTGACGCGAGCGGATCTCGGCGGCACGAACGATGCCGTCCCAAGAGACCGTCTTGCCCGGCTTGATGGGAGCCGGCGCAGCCGGCGGATGCTCGCGTATAATCGCAGCCCCGGCCACGCGAACCGGTGCAAGCGATGGCGGGCCGATGTCAGGCGCGCCCATGATCGCCGGGGCGTCAAGCAGACGCTCGCCGGGGATCGTCAGCAGCGCAGCGGCGATCGGCTCGCCGGAAACAAAAACCGGCCGGGGAACCGCACTCGCAAAAGCGCGATTGGCGAAATGCGCGTTGCTGATCTCGGCCGGAGGCTCACCATCCGCCGCGATGCGAATCACATTCAGATCCGCGACATTGCCGCGGTTGATGGCTCGGATGTAATCGAGGTCGTGGGTATAGCTGGGCCAATAGACCTCGCCCGGCGCCAGCGAAAACCAGGCAATTGCCGGGCCGGGTCCATCGGCATAGCTGAGACCAACGCCGCGAGTTCCGAGAAAGGCGACGACTGCTGGCGCCCAGACCGGATGCACCATCAATTTGCCGGGCGACCACGACCACTGACCATCAGCTTGGATCCAGCGGCCGTAATGCGTCGTCGCAAAACCCCAAGGTTCGTTGTCGACCCAGCTCCACCCCCAGGACGAAAGCCATCGCCAATGTCCATTGCGATAAGGTGCCCAACCGGCGGGCAACGCCTTCGGCACCCACACTTCACCGTATTTGTCGCTCGCCTGCCAGTCACCGGCATCATCAAGCGCCGCATAGCCGGTGATCTCGCGCGACATGAAATAAGGTGCCGCCAACCGCGCATCGTCAACGGCGCGTCCTTTGCACCATTTGACGAAGTCGTCATCGGAAGCCGACTCGATCTGCGCCGCCATCGCTCCGGCGGGGTTCAGCAGCAGCCGGTAGCCGGATGCAACCGGCAGATCGGCGCCGTTGGCTGCAAACCGAGCGTTCCCGGCGAACGCCGCAATGCGCAGCGGATGATCGCCGCCGCCGATATCGATGTCGTAGCGGCCGCGTTCCAGCGGCCATACCCTGCCATGCGGCATGTCAATCTCAACAGTCTCACCGGGCTCGAACCCGCGAATATCGAGCTCGATCCGGCCCTCTTTGACCGCGATTTCGGTGATCAGCGGATCGAGCTTGACGATCGCGATTTCGCTGCCCCCGGCGAGGTCGATCGCGTCGGGGCCGATACGGATCTCGCCGCGGGTCTGCGGATCCGTGTGCAGCGACATTCCCGTCGCGACCGGATCGTTGATCACGGCAGCCGACCATTGCGCTTCACCCGGACCGCGAAACTCGAGCTTTCCCGCAATCAGGCTGATCCGCCCGACCCGTGCCGAAGGCGCCGGGAGAGAGGCGACGGCGAGCGTCGAAGGCTCCGCCCTTTGCGCCGTTACGGCGGACATTTGCAGCGCATTGCTGGCGTGCGGCGATGTCAAGCCGAGCATGACCAGGGCGGCGGCCACGATGCCGCGTTTAAAAGAGAATCGCATGGCTTCCCCTATGCCGATGCCGACACGCCGAAATCTAACACATCAGGCGCGCTCGCAAGAAATATCGTCCCTTACTGCTCTTCACGCTTTGAGTTATCAAACGATAAAAATACTCGCGATTCAGGATCAAATTTGGATTATCTCGTGATGAGTGCAAACTGCTGATCATGAAACGTGGACTGCCTAACGGTATCGCAATCGTGGTTCTCGGCCCCTCTGGAGAAGCGCTCGGTCGTCATCTGCAAGCAATATTGCCCGAAGCCGAATTGCACGGTCCCCGCGCCCGATCAGGCGATTGGGACATCGCGTATGATCAAGCTGCTGCACACATAGCCAGCCTCTTCGCCTCGAGCCGGCCGATTGTCGGGATCTGCGCCAGCGGCATCCTGATCCGCTCGGTGGCGCCGCTCCTCGCGGCAAAAGAACACGAGCCGCCGGTCGTCGCCGTTGCCGAAGATGGCTCGGTTGCGGTGCCGTTGGTCGGCGGGCATCACGGCGCAAACGCGATCGCCCGCGCAGTCGCCGACGCGACAGGCGGAACCGCCGCGATCACCACGGCCGGTGATCTGCGGCTCGGCTTGGCGCTCGACGAACCGCCACCCGGCTGGCGCATCGCCAATCCGCAGTGGGTCAAGCAGGTTGCCGCCGCGCTGCTCGCCGGCGAGCCTGTCGCGCTAATCGAGGAGGCCGGCGGCGGCGAATGGCTGCGCCAGGCGGAGATTGTCTGGGCAGAGGACGCTCCGACCCGGATCGTCGTGACCGACCGAACGCCAGCTTCGGGTGCCACGGCGCTCTTCTATCACCCGCCGGTACTGGCGCTTGGCATCGGCTGCGAGCGCGGCTGTCCGGCCGAGGAGATCACCCTCCTTGCACGGATGTGCCTAGCCGAAGCCGGGATCGCCGAAGGCGCTGTCGCCGCGATCGTCTCGATCGATTTGAAGCTCGGCGAACCTGGAATCCACGCACTGGCCCATGCTCTCGACGTGCCGGCGCGGTTTTTTCCGGCAGCGCGCCTGCTCAGCGAGACGGAACGTCTTACCGAGCGCTCGGCAGCGGTGTTGCGCGCCACCGGCTGCTGGGGTGTCGCCGAAGGTGCCGCACTCGCGGCCGTCGGAGCCGACGGAACCCTGGTCGTGCCAAAGCGCAAATCGCAGCATGCAACCTGCGCCATCGCCCGCGCCGCGCAGCCAATCGACGTCACTGCGATCGGGCGGCGCGGCCGGCTGGCGATCGTCGGCATCGGTCCCGGCGACCCGGCTTGGCGCACCCCGGAGGCGAGTTCGGCCCTCGCCTCGTCGCAGGACGTAGTGGGATATCGCCTCTATCTCGATCTGCTCGGATCGGCAATCGCCGGCAAACGGCGACACGAAACGGCACTTGGTGAGGAAGAAGCACGGGTGCGCCGGGCGCTCGATCTCGCCGCCGAGGGCCGCGACGTCGCCCTTGTGTCATCGGGCGATGCCGGCATTTACGGTCTGGCGGCGCTGGTTTTCGAATTGCTCGACCGCGCCGCACGCCCGGAATGGCAGTCTGTCGAAATCGCCGTGTGCCCCGGTGTTTCGGCATTGCAGGCCGCAGCGGCGCGGGCGGGAGCGCCGCTCGGCCACGATTTCTGCGCGATCTCGCTGTCCGACCTGTTGACCCCGTGGGCCACGATCCGGGCGCGACTCGAGCTTGCGGCGGCAGCCGATTTCGTCGTGGCACTTTTCAATCCATGCTCGGCGCGACGGTCCGAGCGGTTTGCCGAAGCAGTACAAATCCTGGAGCGCCACCGTTTGCCGGAAATACCTGTCTTTATTGGGCGTAATCTCGGGCGCCCCGGAGAGGAAACCCGCATCATCCCGCTTCGCGACCTCGCCGCTGCTGCTGCCGGGATCGACATGCTGACCATAGTATTGGTCGGAAATAGCACGACGCGGATCGGTGGCGGCAATCCGCCCCGGCTTTACACGCCGCGCGGTTATTGTGTCGACGCAGCCCGGTGACCGTGCATTTTATCGGTGCCGGACCCGGCGCCGCCGATTTGATCACCGTGCGCGGCTTGCGGCTCATCGAGCGCTGCCCAGTCTGCCTTTATGCCGGTTCATTGGTGCCTTCAGAAATTCTCGCCGCGGCGCCACCCGGTGCCCGCATCATCGACACCGCACCCTTAACCCTCGACGAGATTATCGCGCACATCGCGGCGGCGCATGAGCAGAACCTTGACGTCGCCCGGCTGCATTCCGGTGACCCATCGCTTTATGGGGCGATTGCCGAGCAAATGCGTCGCCTCGACGCACTCGGCATTCCCTATGATGTGACTCCGGGCGTACCGGCCTTCGCCGCCACTGCCGCGGCGATCGGCTGCGAGCTGACCCTGACGGAAATCGTGCAGACCGTGATCCTGACGCGCACCGCTACACGTTCGTCACCAATGCCGAAGCGCGAAGCGCTCGAGCGGCTGGCGGTGAGTGGCGCCACCTTGGCAATCCACCTCTCGGTGACCAATCTGGCCCGGATCGTTCGCGCGCTGACGCCTTATTACGGCGCCGATTGCCCGGCGGTCGTTGCCTATCGCGTCAGCTGGCCCGACCAGAAACTGATCCGCGGCACCCTCGGCGACATCCGCGAGCGGGTGAAAGCGGCGCACCTCACTCGTACCGCGCTGGTTCTGGTTGGCGCGGCGCTTGGCGGCGCTTACACCACGGCCAGCGAAAGCCGGCTCTACGCCGCCGACCACCATCACCTGCTGCGCCCGCGCCGCGCTTGAGCGCCGCTTTTCGCCGCACTTGCCGAGGCCCGTCTCCACGCTCAATTTGCGATCCAGTGTGATTTGTTTGGAGCCGGCCCGCGTGTCTCTATCGACAACGGCTCAGCCATCGACTGCACTAGACAAGCTGGCGGAAGACAAGCTGGCGGACGAAACTCCGCGAAGAGCGGTCGCCGCGTGGCTTTTTGGATGCTGTGGGCTGATCTTTTTGATGATCGTCGTCGGCGGGGTTACGCGGCTCACTTTGTCGGGGCTGTCGATCACCGAGTGGCACCCGATTATCGGTATCATCCCGCCGCTAACCGAGGCGCAGTGGGCGGACGCATTCGCCCATTATCAGCAAGTTCCGGAATATCGTGCGCTCCACTACGGGATGAGCCTAGCCGATTTCAAAACGATCTTCTTCTGGGAATACACGCATCGCTTACTTGGCCGCCTGATCGGTGTTGCGTTTGCCGTGCCACTGGTGTGGTTCTGGCTGCGCGGGGCACTGCCGCGCCGGTTGGCGCCGGCGCTGCTCGGCATTCTGGCGCTCGGCTTCGCCCAGGGTCTGCTCGGCTGGTACATGGTTGAAAGCGGGCTCGCCGACCGGATCGAGGTCAGCCAATACCGCCTCGTGGCCCATCTGGCACTGGCGCTGGCGATCTATAGTTTAATCCTGTGGACCGCATTGGGGCTGTCATATCCCTTTTCACCCGCCAGAGGGGAGAGGGAACGGCTCGACCCCCACCCTCCCCTCCCCCGCCAGCGGGGGAGGGTCAGGGAGGGGGGCTGCCCGCGGGGTTTAGTCGGACAAGGGGCGGGCTGGCGGCGCACAGCCGAGGCGCTGGTCGGCTTTGTCGGGTTAACGATCGCTGCCGGCGGATTTGTCGCCGGCACCCGCGCCGGCCTCATTTACAACACCTTCCCGCTGATGGATGGGCATTTGATCCCGGCTGGATATGCCCAGCTGCATCCTTTCATGCGCAACTGGTTCGAGAACATCCCGGCGATCCAGTTCGATCACCGCCTGCTGGCTGAGACCACCTTTCTTTTTATACTGGTGCTGTGGGCGGTTGGCCTGCGTCACCCCCTCCCCCACCCTGCCCGCGCCGCCCTCTGGGCACTGTTCGGCGCCGCCCTCGTGCAGGTGACGCTCGGCATCTCGACCTTGCTTTTGGTTGTGCCGATCCCGCTCGCCGCGGCCCACCAAGCCGGCGCGGTTCTGCTGCTGACCACCGCGATCGCCTTTCGCCATACTTTGCGCCCGGCGGCACTGATAGACGCGAAAGGGGCCGCGCCCATATAGTTCCCGTAATGCGCGGGAGGAAATCATGGCCGAGGATGGCGCCTTTGCGAAAAAGACCATCGATGACTGGACGGCACTGGCGCAGAAGGAGCTAAGGGGCAAGCCGCTCGACAGCCTCGACTGGACCACGCCCGAGGGCATCCGCGTCAAGCCGCTCTACACCGCCGCCGATCTCGCAGCGATCGAGGCGGCCGGCTTTCCGCTTGGTTCGATGCCCGGTTTCCCGCCTTATCCGCGCGGACCGCGAGCCACGATGTACGCCAACCGGCCGTGGACGATCCGGCAATATTCAGGCTTTTCGACCGCCGAGGAGTCGAACCGTTTTTATCGCGAAAATTTGAAGGCGGGGCAGATGGGTCTGTCGATCGCTTTCGATCTCGCGACCCATCGCGGCTACGACAGCGACCATCCGCGCGTCATCGGCGATGTCGGCAAGGCCGGGGTGGCGATCGACAGCGTCGAGGACATGAAGATTTTGTTCGACGGCATCCCGCTCGACCGGATGAGCGTGTCGATGACCATGAACGGCGCGGTTTTGCCCGTGCTTGCCGGCTATATCGTCGCCGCCGAAGAACAGGGCGTGCCCCAAGACAAGCTGCAAGGCACGATCCAGAACGACATTTTAAAAGAGTTCATGGTCCGCAACACCTACATCTACCCGCCCGGGCCATCGATGCGGATCGTCGCTGACATTATCGAATACACGGCGCGCCATATGCTGCGCTTCAATTCGATTTCGATCTCCGGCTATCACATGGAGGAAGCCGGTGCCACCTCGGTTCAGGAGCTGGGCTTCACCTTGGCCGACGGGCTCGAATACGTCCGCGCGGCCTTGTCGCGCGGGCTAAAGATTGACGAATTCGCGCCACGGCTGTCATTCTTTTTCGGGATCGGCATGAATTTCTTTATGGAGATCGCGAAACTGCGCGCCGCGCGGATATTGTGGGCGCGGCTGATGCAGCAATTCGGGCCAGGGGACCCGGTGAGTCTCGCGTTGCGCACCCATTGCCAGACTTCGGGGGTCAGCCTGACCGAGCAGGACCCGCACAACAACATCATCCGCACGACAATCGAGGCCTTGGCCGCGGTGCTCGGCGGCACCCAGTCTTTGCACACGAATTCGTATGATGAGGCGATGGCGCTGCCGACTCCGGCCTCGATGCGCATTGCCCGCAATACCCAGCTGATCCTCGCCGAAGAGACCGGCATCCCTCATGTCGTCGATCCGTTGGGCGGCAGCTATTATGTGGAAAATCTGACCCACTCGCTGTGCGAGGCGGCGAGTGCCTTGATCAAAGAGGTCGAGGCGCTGGGCGGCATGACCAAGGCGGTCGAGGCTGGCATGCCAAAATTACGCATCGAGGAGGCCGCGGCACGGCGTCAGGCGGCGATCGACCGTAGCGAAGAGACGATCGTCGGCGTCAATAAATACCAATCGGGCGAGGCGACCGCGATTGAACTGCTCGATGTCGACAATTCGGCGGTCCGCAACGCGCAGGTGGCCCGGCTCGCCCAACTCCGCCGCAACCGGGATCCCGAGCGCTGCCGGCGGGCGCTGGCGGCGCTGACCAAAGCGGCGCAAAGCGGCCGCGGCAACCTCTTGGAATTGTCGATCGAGGCGACGCGGGCGCGCGCCACGGTCGGCGAAATCTCCGATGCGCTGGAACAGGTGTTCACCCGGCATCGCGCTCAGATCCGTGCTGTTTCCGGCGTCTATGGCGGCCGCTACGATGGTGACGAAGGGTTTCGCCGCATTCAGCGTGAGATCGACGCCTTTGCCCATGACGAGGGTCGGCGGCCGCGCATGCTGGTCGTCAAGCTCGGCCAGGATGGCCATGACCGCG
>Ga0213882_10000511_pt1 | contig 12737 bp, 11 predicted proteins | sample BarmaccoBMER_R09_FD_160106 | JGI IMG/M metagenome (GOLD analysis project Ga0213882, IMG submission 160106) | Barbacenia macrantha exposed rock microbial communities from rupestrian grasslands, the National Park of Serra do Cipo, Brazil - ER_R09 ...
GCCGTGCGCATCTCGGAGCTCGAAGTAGACGCGCGCGCGGCTCCGGCGCAGCCCCCACGACTCCCCGACCAGCTGTACCCGGGCGAACTGTCGCAGCCGCGCTTTCAGCTTCGCGGCGTACGCACCTACAGGGAACGGACCGGGCAGATGGCTGCCGGGAATGCCCTCCGGCGAGTCGGTGAAAGTCCCCTCGGTGAATGGGCCCGCGTGTTCTGACACCGAGCCGAGGCTAGCGTCCAGGCCACCTGTACGCTCAGGGCAATGGACCTGACGCTCTCGCCGTCCGAGCAGGCCTTCCGCGACGAGCTGCGCGCCTGGCTCGAGGCCAACCACCCGGGTGCCGTCCCTCGCGAAGAGCAAGGCTCGTTCGAGTTCCGCCGCGCGTGGCAGCGCCGCCTCCACGACGCCGGCTGGGCCGGTATCTCGTGGCCCGAGCGCTACGGCGGCCGCGGCGCCAGCCTGATCGAGCAGGCGATCTTCAACGAGGAGATCGTCCGCGCCCGCACGCCTCAGCTGGCCAATGTGCTCGGCCTGGCGATGGGTGGCCCGACCGTGATCGCGCACGGCACCGAAGAGCAGCGGCAGCGCTATCTCCCGCCGATCCTGTCCGCGGACGAGATCTGGTGCCAGGGCTTCTCCGAGCCCGAGTCGGGTTCGGACCTGGCGTCGCTGAAGACGCGGGCGACCCGCAGCGGCGACGGCTGGGTCATCACCGGCCAGAAGGTGTGGACGACGTACGCCCAGCATGCCAAGTGGTGCATGCTGCTCGCCCGCACCATCCCCGACGCGCCACGACACCAAGGGCTCAGTTACTTCCTGATGGACATGGAGCAGGAGGGCGTACAGGTTCGGCCGCTGCGGCAGATCACCGGCGAGGCCGAGTTCAACGAGCTGTTCCTCGAACAGGCGCGCGTGCCCGAGTCGAACATCATCGGCGGCGAGGGCAACGGCTGGGCGGTAGCCATCACCACCCTCATGCACGAGCGAGCGACGCTCGCCTTCGGGCTCCAGGTCTCCGTCCAGATCGCGCTCCAAGAGCTGGTCGAGCACGCCGAACGGAGCCCCGGTTCGAACGGACGGGCCGCGGCCGCTGACCCGCTGGTTCGCCAGCGGCTGGCGCAGTTGATGATCGAGGCCGAGGTCCTGCGCCTCAACGCCTACCGCGGCCTCAGCGCGACCATGCAAGGTGGCGTGCCCGGGCCCGAGGGCTCCCTGGCCAAGTGGCACTGGTCTGAGGTGAACCAGGCCCTCACCGAGCTCGCGATGGACATCTCGGGCGTGCGGGCGCTAGCGATCGAGGGCGACGGGGTCGGCGACAACAACTGGACATACCGCTTCCTGCGCGCGCGCGCGAACTCGATCGAGGGTGGAACCACCGAGATCCTGAAGAACATCGTGGCCGAACGGGTCCTCGGCCTGCCTCGGATGAGGTGATCGGTCCCGTGAGCGAGCTTCTTGTCGGCCAACGAGGGCGCCCGAGCCCGTGAACTTCCAGCTCAGCGACGACCAGCGCGCGATCAAGCGCACCGCGCGTGACTTGCTGGCCTCTCGCTATCGGCCCGAGACGGTCCGCGAGCTCGCTGACGACGAGCGCGGCTTCACCGACGAGCAGTGGCTGGAGCTGGCCGAGCTCGGTTGGCCCGGCGTGATAGTGCCGGAGGCCGACGGTGGGCTCGGGTTGGGCGCGATCGAGCTGGTCGTAATCCAGGAGGAGATTGGATACGCGCTCGCGCCCACGCCCTTACTCTCGACGGTCTCGGCGGCGCTGCTGCTCGTCGCAGCCGGCGACCAGGAGCAGCGCAGCCGGTGGCTCCCATCGCTCGCCGCAGGGGAGACCAGGGGCACGGTTGCGGTCTGGGATGAGCGCTCCGGGTGGGCCCCCGACGGCTCGGAGCTCGAGTCAGTCGACGGCCGGCTGACGGGGACGAAGGTCGCCGTGGCGGACGCCGCCAGCGCCGAGTTCGTGATCGTCGCCGGCGCCGACGCTCGCCACTCCCTGGTGCGGTCGGATGATCCCGGCGCGGAGATCGCCCCGGAGCGTTCGCTCGATCCGACGCGCAAGCTCTACACGGTCAAGCTTTCCGGCGCCTGCGCCGACCAGCTGCGCGCGGGAGACGGAGAACGGATCACGCGGGCGTACGCGACGATCGTGACCGCGGTTGCAGCCGAAAACGTGGGCGTGGCCCAGAGGGCGCTGGAGATGGCGGTCGCCCACGCCAAGGACCGCAAGCAGTTCGGTCGCGCGATCGGCTCCTATCAAGCGGTCTCGCACCGCTGTGCCCAGATGCTGCTCGAGGTGGAGGGCGCCCGGTCTCTGTGCTACTGGGCCGGCTGGGCTCTCGACCACGATCCCGCCGTGGCGGTTCGTGCAGCGTCGATGGCCAAGGCTTATGCCAGCGATGCGGGCTTCCGGGTGACAGCCGCGGCGCTTCAGGTGCACGGCGGGATCGGCTTTACCTGGGAGCACGATCTGCACTTCTTCCTCAAACGGGCGAAGGCCAACGGTCACGCGTTTGGGGACGGCCGCTGGCACCGCGACCGCGTGGCCGAGCTGTCCGGGATCTAACCGCCCGTGAGCAGCCCTCGCGCCGAGCCCGGTCCCAGCAGGGAGCCGGTCCCAGCCAGCCCCCCGGCCAGCCCGCGCAAACCCCGAGGAGACGATCAGGGCCAGCGCCACCAGTCCGACATCCACGCCGCTCAGTCTTCGCGACGGCTGCTCCACGGGCTGGTCTCGCTGACGGTTCTGATCCTGATAGTCGTCGGGCTGCTGCTCGCGGTCCCCGGCCTACGGGGCGTGGCGCACACCGTCGAGCACATGCCGCTCGGCTGGGTGGCCGTGGCCGTCGGCTGCGAGATCTTCTCCTGCGTCGGCTACATCATCGCCTTCCTACAGGTGTTCGAGCGCGCACCCGTCCGCTTCGGCGCTCGGGTGGCGCTCTCCGAGCTCGCCTTCAACGCCGCCGTGTCGATCGGCGGGGCAGGAAGCGTGGCGGTCGGGGCGTGGCTTTTGGTGGAGCGGGGGGGCTCGCCCGGTCGCGTGGCGGAGCGGTCGGTGGTCCTCTTCCTGCTGACCAGCGCGGTCAACGTGATCACCTTCATCCTGGCCGGCTTGGCGCTGTTCACCGGCATTGTTCCGGGAACCAGCGACCCGCTGTTGACTCTCTTGCCCGCGGCCGTGGGGACCGTGATCTTGGCCTTCTTCCTCGCGCTGCCGGCGATAATCGACCGGGGTCTCACCCGGCGCTTGCCGAACCCGGTACGGGTCGTACTCGAGACCAGCGCCGACAGCATCCGCGACACGCGCAACATCCTGTTCTCCCGCGATTGGCGGATCGTGGGGGCGATCGGTTACCTGTGGTTGGACATCGCCGTCTTGATCGCGTGCTTTGCCGCCACCGGTCAGGTGCCGCCCGTGGCCGCGATCGTGCTCGCCTACCAGATCGCCTATATGTCCAACATCATCCCGATCCCCGGCGGCATCGGCGTGCTCGACGGAAGCATGGTCGGGATGCTGGTGCTGTACGGCGCCAAGGCCACCGCCGCCACCGCGGCGACGCTCGTGTATCACGCAATCTCCCTCTGGATTCCGGCGATGTGGGGGACGGCGGCGTTTGTGGCCCTGCGCCGGACCAAGGACAGGCCGCTGACGCTGCGACCGCCGCGCGCGGAGCGCAGGCCCCTCCTGCCGAGACTGAGGTCGGCTCGATCGGAGCACGAGTCAACCCCTGAAGAGCGTCATACCCTCCATTAGGAGTGAGCGTGATGCGTCCCTTCCTAGAGTGGATCGCCGCCCTGATGGCGGGCATCGGCCGCGCGCTGAGGGGTCAGGTCGTCCAGGCGGTCGGAGGCCCGGCGCGGGCGCGGGTGATTACGCTGTTTGGGCTCGTGCTTGCGCTCAGCGGAGCGGACGCTGCAACGGTCGGAGCGGTGGCGCCGCAGCTCCAAGCCTCGCTGCACATCACAATCGCCGAGATCGGGGTGCTCAGCACGGTGTCGCTGCTGGTGGGCGCCCTGTTCGTGATCCCGGTGGGTCTGCTCGTCGACCGGATCAAGCGGATGCCGCTGCTTTCGGGCAGCATCGTCCTGTGGAGCGTGGCGTCGCTCGCCAGCGCCTTCGCCGGCAGCTACTCGGGTCTGCTGCTGACACGGGTCTTCCTGGGCGCGGTCATCGCGACCGCCGGCCCGGCGATCGCCTCGCTGACCGGCGACTACTTCCCCTCCCGGGAGCGTGGGCGCGTGTACGCGTACATCCTGGGCGGGGAGGTGGCGGGCAGCGCCGTGGGGTTCATCGTCTCGGGCACCGTGGCGAGCGCGATCTCGTGGCGGGCGGCGTTCGTCCTGCTCGCGATCCCCGGCTTCTTCCTTGCCCGCACGCTGTGGCGGACGGTGCCCGAGCCGCTGCGCGGCGGGCAGAGCCGTCTCGAGCCCGGGGTGGAGGACCTGCATCAGGCGGTCGCCGAGGCCTCCGTCCGCCTCGACTGGGAGTGGGAGGAGCCCGGCGCCCCGCGCGAGGGCGAGCTTGCGCGCGAGGCGGCGCAGCGGCGCGGGGTCGAGCCCGACCCGCAGATGGTGCTCGAGGAGGACCCGCGCGCGATGGGCATGGTGCGCTCGATCAGGTACATCCTCTCGGTCCCGAGCAACGTGATGATGATCATCTCCTCGGCGCTCGGTTACTTCTTCTTCTCGGGCCTGCAGACGTTCGCGCTGCTGTTCATCCGCGGTCACTACAACGTCGGCCAGGCGACCGCCGAGGTGGTGCTGCTGGCACTGGTGATCGCTTCGCTCGTGGGCACGCTCATCTCCGGGCGGCTCACCGACGCGATGCTCCGCCGCGGCATGCTGACCGCGCGGATCTGGGTGCCCGCGGTCTGCTACCTGACGGCCGCCGGCCTGCTCGTACCGGGAATCCTTATCGGCACGCTGACCCCGGCGCTGTGGTTCACCGTCGGCGGCGCTGCGCTGTTGATGGCTGCCAACCCGCCGCTCGACGCGGCCAGGCTCGACATCATGTCGGCGGGACTGTGGGGCCGCGCGGAGAGCACCCGTACGTTCCTGCGCTCGCTGGCGCAGGCGGTCGCGCCGGTCGCGTTTGGCGGGGTGGCGAGCCTGATCGCGGGCTTCGTGCCCGCGCAGGCCCCGGTCGGCACCAGGCCCGGCGGGGTTTCGGCCGCGGAGGCCACCGGACTCGAGATCACCTTTCTGATCATGCTGACGGCGCTGTTTGCGGCCGGGGTCTTCCTGCTCTATGCGCGGCGCACGTACCCGCGGGACGTGGCCACCGCGGCGGCCTCCAACCAGGGTGGACAGCGGCGGCCTACTCCCGCCGCCCGCGGCCGTACAGCAGCTTGACGAGCCCGAGCAGCAGGCCGCTGCGCCATCGCGAGTAGGGGAACATGTAGATGTCTTTCTTGGGGGCGAACCGGGTGAGCACGATCGTCTGGCGGTGCGTGTACTTGCGGATCCCCTCGGGACCGTGCCGGACGCCGACCCCCGAGCTCTTCCAGCCGCCCATGGGAGCTTCGAACGCGGAGTAGTTGGCGCCGCAGTCGTTGACCACCACGGCGCCCGACTCCATTCTGCGCGCGACCTCCTCGCCGCGTTCGATGTCGCGAGTGAAGACGGATGCCTGGAGACCATAGGGGGAGTCGTTGGCGAGCCGGATCGCCTCGTCAGCGTCGGCCACCTTCATGATCGGCAGCGTGGGCCCGAAGGTCTCCTCGGTCATGCAGGTCATCGAGTGGTCGACGTCGGCGAGCACGGTGGGCTCGAAGAAGGCGCCCTGGCCGGGTACGCGGTGGCCGCCCGCGAGGACCCTCGCGCCCTTGGAGACGGCGTCCTGCACGTGCGCCTCGACGATCTCGGCCTGGGGCGGATTGATGAACGAACCGACCTCCACCGAGCCGAACTCGCCCGGCACTCCCTGGCGCAGAGCCGCGGCCTTCGCGCTGACCCGGCGGATGAACTCGTCGTAGATCGGCTCCTCCACGTAGACGCGCTCGACCGAGATACAGGTCTGGCCCGCGTTCTGCATCGACCAGAACACGGCCGCGTTGGCCGCGCGCTCCACGTCGGCGTCGCCCAAGACGATCATCGGATCCTTGCCTCCCAGCTCGAGCGAAACCGGCGTGAGCGTCTTGGCTGCGCGCTCCATCACTCGCCGGCCCGTCTCCGTGGAGCCCGTGAACATGATGAAGTCGACCTGGTCGACAAGCTCCTCCCCGAGCGGGCCGCGGCCCACTGCCACCTGGAAGACGCCCTCGGGGATCCCGCACTCGCGCAGTGCTTCCTCCATCAGCAGGGAGCTGAGCGGGCTGACGCTCGAGGGCTTGAGAATTACCGAGTTGCCGGCCGCCAGCGCCGGTATCGCGTCGCCGATGTTGTTGACCAGGGGGTAGTTCCAGGGACCGACGACTCCCACCAGTCCCACCGGCTCGTAGCGCACGATCACCTTGCGGCCGAGCAGGAACGGTGACGCGGTTCTGACTCGCTCGTCGGCCAGGTACTCCGGCGCTTGCCTGGCCCAGAACCCGAACGCCATCGCGGTCACGCTCAGCTCGAGCGTCACATCCTCGCGCGTCTTGCCGGTTTCGGCGACCACGGTGGCGATGACGCGCTGCGCCTTGTCCAGGACCCATTTCTGCGCCCTGCGGAGGATCTTGCCCCGCCCGTCGAAGCCGAGGGTCTGCCATTGCGCTTGAACCGAACGCCCCTGGGCCGCCATCTCGGCAAGCCGCCCAGGGCTGCACGCCTCGAGTGCGACTATCTGCTCGCCGGTCGCCGGGTTGATCACGGCAATCGAGTCAGCCTCGCGGCCCCCGTCGGCTGACTTCGGTTCAGCAATCGTGGCCATCGCTCACGCCTTTCTGCAGGTGCCTCGAAAGCAACGGTAACGCCCTCAGCTCGTCATGCCACTGAAGTAGCCACCGGTGACATTCAGTACCTGGCCGGTGACGTAGTTCGACCACGGCGAGCAGAGAAAGAAGATGCCGCCGGCGGCCTCTTGCGGCGACCCGGGGCGGCCCAGGGGAATCAGCATCCTCACCATCGGCGCAAGCTCCTCGGGGATGCCGAGCTGCACCATCTCGCCGCCGATCTCGGCCGTGTTGTGCTCGCTCTTGGCTGCCGTCAGGCGTGTCTGGATGTACCCGAACGCGACCGCGTTGACGTTGATCTTGAACTGACCCCACTCCTTCGCCAGCGTCTTCGTCAGTCCCACTACGGCCGACTTCGCCGAGGCGTAATTGGCCTGCGCCGCGTTGCCCATCGTCCCCGAGACGGAGGAGACATTGACGATCTTGCGAAAGACCTCGATGCCCTGGTCGCGCTCCCGTTTTGCCGGCTCGCGCATGAACGGGGCGACCGCGCGGCACATGCGGAACGGCACCACCACGTGGATGTCGAGCATGCGCGCAAACCAATCGTCGGACAGTTTGTGAATGGGGGCGTCGAGCGTGTAGCCGGCGTTGTTGACGAGGATGTCGACCTTGCCCCAGTCCTCGATGACCCGCGCGACCAGCCGGTCGGGCACGCCTGGCCCGGTCAGGTCATCGGTGTACACGAGCGTCTCGCCTTCGATCTCGCGCGCCGCGCGCTCCGCCGCCTGCGCGTCGAGGTCGTTGATCAGTACCTTGGCGCCGTGCGCGCACAGCAGCTCCGCGGTCGCGCGGCCGATCCCCCGTCCCGAGCCGGTGACGATCGCGACCTTCTCCTCGAGGACTTTCATCGTGGTCTAACTCCAGTGGTCGTTCATCTGGTCGGCGGCAGTCTGCCAGGGTCGGAGATAGAGTCCGCGCCCAATTCGAAGTGAGGTGAGCATTAGATGAACGCCAAGGAGTGGATCGCGGACTTCGCCGGCCGCCTGGGAGTGGATGCGCCCACGCCCGCGGAGTTCGCCAAGCTGCTCGACTTGGCCGGCGAAGCGGCCCACGCCTCCGAGCGGGTGGCCGCACCGGTGGCCTGCTGGGTGGCGGCACAAGCCGGCCGCACCCCGGACGAGGCCCTCCGGGTCGCCCGCGAGATAGGCAGTGGCGGCTGACCGCGAGTACGACGTCGCGTTGTTCGGCGCCACCGGCTATACGGGTGGGCTGACGGCCGAGTACCTCGCACGCCGCGCGGGCGGCTCGATCAGAGCCGCGCTGGCGGGGCGTGACGGGCGAAGGCTCGCGGAGGTGAGGGAACGGCTCGCCCAGCACAACGCGGCCTGGAGCGAGCTGCCATTGATTGAGGCCGACGCGAGCGACCCGGACTCGCTCCGGCGGCTCGCGGAGTCGACCCGAGTGCTGATCACCACGGTCGGGCCGTACATCAAGTACGGAGAGCCGGTGGTGGCGGCGTGTGCGGCGGCCGGTACCGATTACGTCGATCTGGCCGGGGAGCCCGAGTTCGTCGACTGGGTGTGGCTGCGCTACCACGCTCAGGCGCGGCAAACGGGTGCGCGGCTCGTGCACTGCTGCGGTTTTGACTCGATTCCGCACGATCTCGGCGTGCTCTTCACCGTGGGCCAGATGCCCGAAGGGGTGCCGCTCGCGATCCGAGGTTTTGTGCGCGCTGGGGGCAGGTTCTCGGGCGGGACCTATCAGACGGCGGTCACGGCCATGGGCCGCCTGCGCCAAGCCGCTGCGGTCGCCGCCGAGCGGCGTCGGCGAGAGCCGCGCCCGGCGAACCGGCGCGTGAAAGGCGTTATGGGCCTGCCCCGCCAGGAGGCGCTCGCCGGCGGCTGGATCGTGCCCTTCCCCTCGATCGACCCCCAGATCGTGCTCCGCTCGGCACGGGCGCTTGATCGCTACGGACCCGACTTCTCCTACGGCCATTACCTGGCCGTGGGCAGCCTGGCCACGGTCGCGGCACTCGGCGTGGGGACGGCTTCAATGGTCGCGCTCGCCCAAACGCCGCCCACGCGCAAGCTCTTGCTCGGGCTGCGCGCCGCCGGAGACGGTCCCTCGCCGGAGCAGCGCGAGCGCGCCCGGTTCCGCGTCAGGTTCCTCGGCGAGGGCGGCGGTCGGCGTGTGATCACGGAGGTCTCCGGCGGCGACCCCGGCTACGGCGAGACGGCCAAGATGGTCTCCGAGGCGGCGCTCTGCCTGGCCGAAGACGAGCTGCCGGAGCTCTCTGGCCAGCTCACCCCCGCGATGGCGATGGGTCAGCGGCTGATCGACAGGCTGAGCGCCGCAGGTATTCGCTTTGAGGTGCGAGAAGCGACCCGCACCGTTGGATGAAATGGACCCTATGCGCAGGTTTCTTACAACGCTTGTAGCCGGGGAGCACCCGCCGGAGCTCCGGGCGCGGCCGGAACTACTTCAGCTCGGCCGAGGTCTTCTGCAGCAACTGCCTGGCCACGATCAGGAGCTGGATCTGTTGGGTCCCCTCGAAAATGTCGAGGATCTTCACGTCGCGCGCCCACTTCTCGAGCAGCTCGCCCTCGCCGTAGCCGACGCTGCCGCACAACGCGACACAGCGCAGCGCGATGTCCGTGGCGGTGCGGCCCGCCTTGGCCTTCGCCATCGAAGCCTGCAATGAGTTCGGTTTGCGGTTGTCAGCCATCCACACGGCCTGCAACGTCAGGAGCCGCGCGGCCTCCCAGTCGGACTCCATCGAGATGAACTCAGACACCGCGGCGCTCTGGGCATGTGGCGGAGCGCCGTAATCGATGGCGAGCCCGGCGTCCTCGAGCACCTCGCGCGTGCGCTGAAGGCACGCTCGCGCCACGCCGATGGCCATCCCGGCCACCATCGGCCGGGTGTTGTCGAACGTCTGCATCACGCCCGAGAAGCCGCGCTTGGCTTCGATCTCAGGGCTGCCGAGCAGGTTCTCCTTGGGCACGCGGCAGTTGTCCAGCACAAAGTTCGCGGTGTCCGACGCCCGGATCCCGAGCTTGTGCTCCAGCCGGTCGAGCTTCAGCCCCGGGTTGTCGCGCTCGACCACGAACGACTTGATCGCGGGGCGGCCCATGGAGGGGTCCAGCGTGGCCCAGACGACGACCAGCTCCGCCCGCTCGCCAGAGGTCACGAAAATCTTCTCGCCGTTGAGCACGTATTCGTCGCCATCCAGCTTGGCAGTCGTACGGATTGAGGCCGAGTCCGAGCCCACCTCCGGTTCGGTGATCGCCATCGCGGCCCACTTGCCGCCGAACCGCCTCAGCTGCTCCTCGTTGGCGACCGCAGCGATCGCCGCCTGCCCCAGACCCTGGCGCGGCATGGTCAAGAGCAGTCCCACGTCCCCCCAGCAGAGCTCGATCAGGCCGAGCAGGCTCGCCATGTTGGTGCCGTTTCTGTTGGCGCTGCCGTCGCTCGCCGCAGCGGCCGACGCGCCGTCGCCTCCGCCCACGGTGGCGACGCCGGCGCCGTCCAGTGAGCCCGACTCCCTCATGCCGTCAAGCACCGCGGCGAGCATGTCGAGTTCCTTGGGGTAGGTGTGCTCGGCCCGGTCGTACTTGCGGGAGTTGGCGCGGAAGACCTCGACCGCCACTTGGTGGGCCTGGCTGACGAGCAACTCGAACTTCTTCGGGGTCTCGAGGTTGATCATGGCACCAAGGCGCCCTCCATCAGGCCGGCCGCGCGCAGGTCGCGATACCAGCGTTCGACCGGATGCTCCTTGACGTAACCGTGGCCGCCCAGCAGTTGCACGCCGTCGGACCCGATCGCCATGCCGTGTTCGGAGCACAGCCGGCGGGCCAGCGCAGTCTCGCGCAGGAAGCTCTTACCTTGATCGGCGCGAGAAGCAGCGCGGTATGTGGCCAGCCGCATTCCGTTGCACTCGATCGCGATGTTGGACACGGTGAATGCGACCGCCTGACGGTGGGAGATCGGTTCGCCGAAGGCCCTGCGCTCGTTGACGTACGGGATCACGTAGTCGAGCACCGCCTGGCCGGTGCCGACCGCTAGCGCGCACCACCCAAGTCGGCCCAGCGCGATGCATTCGGTGTAGATCTCCCGACTCGCCTCGCCGAGCAGCGCTCGCGCCGGAAGCTTGAGCTGCTCGAAGCTGACCCGGCCGGTGGCAGCCGCGCGGATGCCCATGGCCGGCTCGGGTTCCACCGCGATCCCGGGGGTCGTCGATTCCACGATGAAGAGCGCCGGGCCCCGGTCTTCCAGCGCGGCCGCGACGATGAACAGTTCGGCATCCGCGGCGCGCGGCACCAGCGCCTTGACTCCGTCGAGCACAAAGCCGCCGGGGATCCTGCGGGCCGCAGTTGTGAGCCTTGCGGGGTCGAAGAGCGGCTCGGGTTCGAGCACGCACACGGCCGCAGCCGGCACCTCGTGCGAGAGGAACTCGTGCAGGTAGGTGGCCTGCTGCTCGGCGTCACCCCACAGGCCCAGAGCGGTCGAGACGCCGGCGGGCGCCATGCAGGCGACTGCGAAACCCATGTCGCCCTGCGCGAGCGCCTCGGTCATCAGCACCGAGGTGACCGCGGAGCGCTCCGCAAGCGCGCCGCCGAGCTCCTCCGGCACGCCCACCATCGAGAGGCCGAGCTCGTTGGCCTGGCTCAGCAGCTCGAGCGGGACCGCGGCGCCCGCGTCCGCCTGCTCGGCAGCCGGCCGAACACGCTCCAGCGCGAAGCTCCGGACCGCGTCGCGCAGCATCTGCTGCTCATCGGTGGGAGTCAGATCGAACAGGCTCCCGGCGGCAGCGCGCGGTTGGCGGGCCGCAGCGGTCAGCTTCCGGGTCGCCTGGAAGGTCCTGCCCGCGTTGGCGGCCGTACGCACGGTGGTCTTAGCGGCCCCGTGGAGGAACCATTCGGCCGGTTCGCGCAGGCCCAGGCGATCGACGAAGGAGGAGGAGGCCAAGCGGTTCAGCGCGCGCAGGCCGGCGGCCATGCTGCGCTCACCAAGAGTCTGCTGAGTCGCCATGGCGGCAGGATAACATGATCTGTTGTCACGTTGTTTGATGTAAAGGCGACCTCGCCCGTTCCCAGCGCCACAGCGCCGCCCCCACGTAGGCCGCCGCCGCGAACCCAATGATCGCGCTCGAGGGAGGGAGAGAGGGCACCGCGTACGACAGCGCCAGACCCCCCCACATGGAAGCGACTGCGATCCCCGCGGCCAGCGCCAGACCGCGGTAGGGTCGCGCGGTAAGGAGGTGCGCGGCGCCCGCCGGCGCCGCCAGCAGACCGAGCAACAGCAGCGCCCCGACCGCCTGCGTGCTCTGCGCGGTGACCGCGGCGAGCAGCGCGAGGAAGGCCGCTCCGAGCGCTCGCACCGGAACGCCCCGAACGGTCGCCAACTCCCCGTCCAAGGTCGACAGCAGCAGCGGGCGCAGCATCACGCACAGCGCGCAGGCCACGATCAGCGCGACGGCCGCCGCCAACAGGGACGCTCCACTGGTGAGCGAGAAGATCGAGCCGAACAGCGTGTTCGCCAGCGTCACCCCCGCCGAGCCGCGGGGGGTAGTTGCGAGCACCGCCAGCAGTAGCACGCCCACGCCGAGCACCCAGGCGAAGACGATGCCGATCGCCGCGTCGTCGGCTTCTCCCCGGCGGCCGCCGAGGGCGGCAATTCCGAGCGCGACGGCCAGCGTGAAGGCGAACAGCCCCACGCGCTCGTCGACGCCTGCCACGGCCGCGGCGATCGCGCCCACGAACGCTACGTGGCTCAGAGCGTCGCCGGCAAATACCTGGGCGCGGAGAACCGCGAACCAGCCGATCAGCCCGCAGGCCAGCGCGATTGGCGTCCCCGCGATATACGCGTCGCGGACGAAGTCATGCGAAAACATCAGCCGCTCTCCAGCACGCCGGCCGAGGG
>Ga0213882_10000512_pt1 | contig 12725 bp, 12 predicted proteins | sample BarmaccoBMER_R09_FD_160106 | JGI IMG/M metagenome (GOLD analysis project Ga0213882, IMG submission 160106) | Barbacenia macrantha exposed rock microbial communities from rupestrian grasslands, the National Park of Serra do Cipo, Brazil - ER_R09 ...
CATATCGCGATGCCCGAAATGCGACCGACATATCGACCGACTCCGCCACAACGATCGGGCTAATGCTGTCGTAAAAAGATAGACGGTCCGAACCTGTGATCCGGCTGATCTCTTCGGCTAAGGCATCACTGGTCAAGGGACCTGTCGCGATGATCGTGATGCCGCCGTCAGGAACCGTCTTCGCCTCTTCGCGGCGGATCTCGATGGCCGGATACGATTCGATGGCTCGCGTGATTTCATCTGAAAAGATTTCGCGATCCACTGTGAGCGCGTGTCCGCCCGGGACTCGTGCCGCTTCCGCCGCCCGCATTAGGAGAGAGCCAAGCTGCCGCATTTCCCGTTTGAGCAGCCAGGGAGCGGAATTCGTTTGCTCGCTTTTCAGTGAATTGCTGCAAACAAGTTCGGCGAACGCATTGGTCTTGTGCGCTGCTGTGCGGTGGTGTGGACGCATCTCATAGAGAACGACACGCGCTCCCGCCTCCGCGGCCTGCCACGCAGCTTCGCATCCGGCCAGCCCGGCGCCGAGGATGTGTATTGAGTCCAAGACTTATTCTAGAAAGCCTCGCGATACTCGCCGAACACTCTCCGCAATGCGTCTGAAATCTCGCCAACCGTCACAAACGCGCGGCAGCACTCGAGAATGCGCGGCATTAGGTTGTCACTCCCGCGGGCGGCGCTTTCAAGCCGGCTCAACGCCATAACCGCCTGGTCCTGTGAGCGTGAGGCACGGACCTGCCGTACCCGCTCAATCTGCTGCTTCTCTAATTCTGGATCAATGCGGAACGGCTGCACCGCCGCCGCTTCTTCCGTTTGAAACTTATTGAGGCCAACAACAATCTGGCGGTTCTCTTCCACGGCCTTCTGGTACTGATACGCCGAGTTCTGGATCTCACTCTGAATGTAGCCGCGCTCGATCGCCGTTAGCGTTCCCCCGAGTGCATCGATTTGTGCAATATATTTGCGAACACCCTCCTCAATCTGATCCGTGAGCTGCTCGATGTACTCGCTTCCACCCAGAGGATCTGGAATCGCCGTCACGCCGCTTTCATAGGCGATCACTTGCTGCGTGCGCAGCGCCACTCGCGCCGAGCGTTCGGTCGGCAGGGAAAGCGCCTCATCCTGCCCATTCGTATGCAGGGACTGCGTTCCGCCCAATACTGCAGCCACAGCCTGCAGCGCGACACGCACCACGTTTACTTCCGGTTGCTGCGCAGTGAGGGTCGATCCGCCGGTTTGGGAATGGAAGCGCAGCATGCACGAGCGGTCCAGCTTCGCGCAGAAACGATCGCGCATAATGTACGCATAAAGCCGGCGCGCCGCGCGAAATTTTGCGATCTCCTCCAGAAAATTATTATGCGCGTTGAAAAAGAAGCTCAGTCGTGGAGCAAACGAATCCACCGCCAGCCCGGCCGCAATCGCCGCTTCAATATACGCGATTGCATTAGCTAGTGTGAAGGCGACTTCTTGAACGGCTGTTGAACCGGCCTCGCGAATATGATACCCGCTGATCGAGATGGTGTTCCACTCGGGGACTTCCTCACCCGCCCAGGCAAACAGATCGGTGATGATGCGCATCGCAGATCTGGGCGGATAAATGTAAGTGCCCCGCGCGATGTACTCCTTCAGGATGTCATTCTGCACCGTTCCAGAGAGCTTCTTCCGGTCCGCGCCGTGGCCTTCAGCCACCAGGACATACAGGCACAGCAAAATCGCAGCCGTTGAATTGATCGTCATGGACGTGCTGACCTGCTCGAGGCTGATTCCTTCGAAAAGGACCTGCATGTCAGCCAGAGAATCGATAGCGACGCCAACGCGCCCTACTTCGCCCGCGGCGAGCGGATGATCGGAATCCATCCCCATCTGGGTCGGCAAGTCGAATGCAACCGACAGTCCGGTGATACCTTGCGAAAGAAGAAATTTGTAGCGCTCATTGCTCTCCTCCGCTGTTCCGAAACCGGCATACTGCCGCATGGTCCAAAGCCTGCGGCGATACATGTCAGGGTAGATTCCGCGCGTGAACGGGAATTGACCGGGCTGCTCAGATGTGGGCAAGAGAGAACTATTTTCGGGCTGAGACACGGCCCGATGAGATACGGCGTGCCTTCATGAAGGACAGGAGTCCAAAGAACAGCATCACGCCGGCGAAGGTCAACGAAAGACCAAGCGTAAACCCGCTCTTCGGGTTACTGCTCAGATCTCGATACGCTTGAAACGCCTTTGATAAGGCCGGAATCGCGAGCACGCAAAAAACAGCGCCAATCGCTTGGTTCCAGATCACGCGCGCGGGCCGCACGACCTCGGGCACGACGTGCTGTGCAAACCGCTTGGCGTTATCCACCCGGACGAACTTCGCTGCTTTCGCCGCGTCACCCGCCATGAATTTCGCCGCTTTAACGGCGTGGGCGAACTTCATTACGTCCTCATGCTAGCAAGCCCCTTACGTCTCAATGACCCTCGGCTTCGAGGAACCGCTCTGCCTCAATCGCAGCCATGCAGCCGGCTCCGGCGGCCGTGATCGCCTGCCGGTAGCTCCGATCCTGAACATCACCGGCATGGAACACCCCGCCGATATTGGTGCGCGCTCCGCCATGCGAAATGATGTAGCCATCTGTATCCAGATCCAGTTGTCCGGCAAACGGGCGCGTGTTCGGGATGTGGCCAATCGCGACGAAAAATCCGTGTACCTCACGATCGTAACTTTCGTGAGTTTTCACGTTCCGTAACTTCACGCCGGTGACTTCCCCTTTGCCGACGTCGTAAATGTCTTCGACGATTGTGTTCGTGATGAATTGAACTTTCGGGTTCGCCCGTGCCCTGTCGAGCATGATCCTCGATGCCCGAAAATTCTCACTCCGATGGACGACCGCGACTTCACTGCCGAAGCGGCTCAAGAAATTCGCTTCTTCCATAGCGGAATCGCCGCCGCCGATAACCATGACTTTTCTATTCCGAAAGAAGAAGCCGTCGCAAGTCGCGCAGGAACTCACGCCATGCCCAATCAGCTTCTGTTCGTTCGGTAAACCGAGCCAGCGCGCCGACGCACCCGTCGCCACAATCAGTGTTCGTGTTTGAATCTTATCGCCATTGTCCACCTCCAGAGTGAACGGCCGTTTAGACAGGTCGGCGTGCAGAATGCGCCCGTCGCTGTAGCTCGCGCCGAACCGCTGGGCCTGCTGCTTCATGTTTTCGATCAGTTGCGGGCCTTGAATCCCCTCGGGAAACCCGGGAAAGTTTTCCACGTCGGTGGTAATCGAAAGCTGCCCGCCCGGCTCCTGGCCTTCGATAAGGAGCGGCTGTAGATTCGCCCGGGCAGTATAGATGGCGGCGGTGTTCCCGGCACACCCCGAACCGAGAATCACTACATTTAATAAATCACTCATCTAATGGAGAAAATAGTTCGCCAGGTGAAAGGCTAACCACGAACCAGAGTACGCCAGTGCCAGCATATACGAGAACTGGAATACCGGCCACCTCCAGCCGCCAGTCTCGCGCTTCACAACCGCTAAGGTCGAAAAGCACTGCATAGCGAACGCAAAAAAGATTAACAGCGCCACTGCACCGGCCGTGCTTAGATCCTGGTGCACGGCTGCTTGTAAACCCGTCGAGGGCTCCTTGCCTTCGATGCCATAGATCGTCCCCAAGGTGCCGACGATTACTTCGCGTGCGGCAAGGGAAGTGATAAGACCGATGCCGATTTTCCAGTTAAATCCCAGGGGTTTGATAGCAGGCTCGATGGCTTTTCCTACCGTCCCGGCAAAGCTGTGTTCAATCGGCGGCGTCTGACCGTGCTCTAGCGGCAGATGCGCGAGTACCCAGAGCACGATTGCGACCAGCAGAATCACTGTTCCGGCGCGATGCAGGAATACCTTTGCGCGATCGATGAGCCGTAAACTCAGCGACCGCAAAGTAGGCCACCGGTACGGCGGCATTTCCAACACGAACGAAGAACTCTTGCTCTTGAGAATCGTAGATTTCAACAAGCGTGCAATCAGGATGGCCGTGACAAATCCAAGCACGTACAAGCTGAGCATCGTGGCCGCGGGCAGCGAAAGGAACCCGCCAAGAATCGGCAGATTCGGAACGAATGCCGCGATCAGCAGCGTGTATACAGGCAGCCGCGCCGAGCACGTCATCAGAGGCGCGATCATGATCGTTGCGATACGGTCGCGCTTGTTCTCGATTACGCGCGTCGCCATAACGGCCGGAACGGCACACGCGTACGCCGACAGCAGCGGAATAAACGATTTCCCTTGCAGACCGAATCGCGCCATTGTGCGATCAGCAATTAGAGCGGCTCGGGCGAGATAGCCGGAATCTTCCAAAATCCCGATGAACAAAAAAAGCAGTAGTATCTGCGGCAAAAAGACGACCACTGAGCCCACTCCGCTCCAGACGCCATCGATCAGCAGCGAACGCCAAGGTGAATCGGGCAAAACGTGACTCATCCAAACGCCCGACGTCGATACCAGATCCTGCATTCCATCCATCAGCGGCTTGGCCCAGGAAAAGATGCTCTGGAAAACAGCGATGACGACGGCGGCAAAAATCAGCGGGCCTGCAACAGGGTGCAGGAACACAGCGTCGAGGCGGCGCGTCCAGAGCGGGGGCGCAGGGGCCTTGTACGAGGCGCGTACGCCCAGCTTGTGCGCCCATTGGCGGCACTTAGGTACGTCTTGAAGAACCGGAAGCTCGATTTTTGGAGGTGGAGCATTCAGGCGGGCTGCCGTTCCCTCTAGGAATTGCTGAATACTGTCGATCCCCATGCCCTTCGATGCGCTGATGAGAGCTACCGGACAGTTCAGCTCATTCGATAGCGCCGCGACATCCACCTTGCCGCCGCGAACCGCCAGGTCGTCGGCCATGTTCAGCAGGATCAACGTCGGCATACCGAGGCTCAGAACCGGCGCCGCCAGGACCAGATTGCGTCCGAGATTCGTGGCATCCAAGATCAAAATGACCGAATCCGGCTTGGGAAAGTCGCCCCGCTCACCCTTCAGAACGTCATGCGTGACTTGCTCGTCTTCCGCTCTTGGGTGCAGACTATAGATTCCCGGCAGGTCGACCAGGAAAACCTCATGGTGGCTCTTGAGTTTAGCCTTGCCCATCCGGTGCTCGACGGTCACGCCGGGAAAGTTCGCCACCTTCTGCCGCAAGCCGGTCAATCGATTGAAAAGAGTTGACTTGCCCGAATTCGGCGGACCCACGATCGCCACGATAATGGGGCGGTCGTTTACCGGTCGAGGCGGCAGGATAGAAGGGTTCGGGAGTAGCCCTGTTTTCGGGCCCGGGCTATGGCAGCCATTCATGAAAGCACGACCAAGTCCGATTCCGGATCCCGCCGAATATAGAGCCGAGAGGCCGTCTCACGGCGCAGGGCCACCTCGGAACCGTCCACCCGGAACACACGTGGACCACCGCCCGGCGCCCTTCTGCCCGGAACGATCTCATTGCCCGGAAGGAATCCCAATTCCATAAGCCTTCTGGCTGTGTCTTCCGGCAAGTCCAACCGATCCAAAATGCAGCGCTGGCCCGTAGGCAAATCCGCAAGCGTCAGGGGAGTTGGATGAGAGGCACCCTTTGAGGTCCTCTTGCGAGAGGCCATGATATCGGACCTTTTTAGTATGAGATACCTGTTCCGGAGTGTCAAGTTATTGCTTTACAAGAGGATAGTCGCAGATTGAACGGTTCTGGCAACCCATCAAACGTCAAATTGACATTGATGTTATGATTCTCCTGTGCTGCGAGACCGCTCGCACCATCCTTCACCCTCATCGGTGCGCGAAGCGGGTGCTGCTTACACCCGCAAGGAAGTTTGTCGGCTGCTTAAGATCGACAATCGGCAATTGAAGGCGTGGGAGCATCAACAACTTATCCCGGAACGGGAGCAGTTCTCTTTCGCGGATCTCCTCTCCCTGAAGCGGATCGCACGGCTCCGGAGCGAAAAAGCACCTCCGCGTCAAATCAAGAAGGCTTTCGACCGGGTTCGAGCTTTGGTGAAAGACTCCCCGAGCCTTGCCGAAGACATACACGTTTACAAAGACGGCCGCAGCGTTCGCGTGCGGATCGGCAAACAGAAGCTGGACCCTTCCGGCCAACTTCTGTTTGACTTCGATGAGGACGAAATCAAGAAGCTGCTGCAGCTCCCGGCGACTCCCAAGAACCACACCAACATCGCCGAAAAGCTCCGCAACAAGCTGGAAGCGGACCGCTGGTTTGAGCACGGGCTCGAACTGGAGCAGAGGGGCGCGCCCGCTGAGCAGATTATTACGGCCTATGAGAAGGCGGCGGAGCTTGATCCGCGCTCGGCCGGAGCACAGGTCAACCTCGGAACTGTGTTCTTTAACGGCCACGCCTGGGCCGAGGCGGAAAAGCATTACAAAAAAGCCCTAGAAGTGGATCCAGAATACGCGTTAGCGCACTTCAATCTAGGGAATCTCTACGACGAGCAGGGTGACTCCACGCTCGCGATGCATCATTACAGTGAAGCAATCCGGCTGCAGCCGAACTATGCGGATGCGCACTACAATCTGGCGCTCTTGCATCAGGCTCAACGGGACGTCATGGGCGCCGTGCGGCACTGGCGGCTGTATCTGAAGTTGGACCAAACGAGTACCTGGGCGCAAATCGCCAAGCGTGAGCTAAACAAGCTCGAAGCCATGACGGTGGTGCCAGGAAGCCGCCCGTCTTCATCGAAACTGCACTTGCTAAAGAGTGAAAAGGCTTGATCCCGCGATTAGGCCGCTGTTACTTCTTAACTGGGGGTGGGGGCGGCGGAGTCTGCGGCTCACCGAATGTCACGGTGGATTCTGCTCCGAACTTCCTGTAATCCGAGTAGCGAATGATCACACGAACTCGTTGCGGCCAATCCCGAAAGAATAGCGTATCGTCGGCATACGTTTCCGTTGGGAAGAACCACTTATTGTCGACTAGTTGCCGGATGGTAGTGAAGTGTGGCGTCAGGTTCTGCGACTTAGTGGTTTCAATCTGAGGAACGGACTGGCCCTCGCTACGAACTACTGAGAAGTCCGACTCTCTCACCCAGAGCATCCCCTCGAAAAAGCGCTGACCGGCAAGGATCTGGCGCGGGCGGATGTATTCAAGAAAGCACTTATAACCATCCATTACCTGTTCGCCCTTATACTGCCCCTCATACAGGGAGACTTGCGCAGTCGTTAGCAGGAGCGGATTGATGTTTCGTATGTCGGTGAAATCTTCGGGTGTGAGTTTAAGACGTGTAAGCGTGTTGACGGGCTCGCCTATTTGCTGCTCGTAGCGGCCGCGGGTTGGTGAAAACGTGACATCCGTAAGGGTGTGATACTCGCCGGTGACTTTCCCCAAATCGTTGATTTCCTGCAAAGTAACAGATTGGCGGTAGGTGTAGTCTGCACGCGCAAGCGCGTTCTGGTTTTCCCGCTCGGCGACCTTATGGAGCAAACCGGGTGGCGGCTCATCGGCAAATACAGCGCGCGGGCCTAGCAGGAAAGCCGATGCTAGGATTAGGGCGATGCTTCGAGCCATGCGCCCATTTTTTATAGCGTTAGTGTGCACGTGGATAGCAATACTCGGGGCTGCGATCTTCTATTTTCGCCAAATGGCCCACTCACATTGGGTGATGACGGCGGCGCTTCCAGCGTTTCTGATCGAAGCGTTCTTCTATCTAGGGTCTGTGTTCAAGGAGCCACGTGACTGGATCGGCCGGGTCGGTCCCCCGCGATTGCGGGCAGCCCTCCTCTGGGTGAGTGCAGTTATTCCTTACTGTGTATTTGCGCTGACCGCCGACACCTTTCAGAGAAACGCGTTTTACCTGCTTGCCGCGCTATCCGCCATTCTTGCGTTTTGGTACGTGCTCCTGCCCAGGCGTCCCGCCTACGACTTCGGGTTTCTGGTCATCGCCGCTGCGCCGATCATCGCGCGGGTCTTTCCCCGCATCTACGTCTCCCCCGACCCGCATCTTCGTGTTGATGTGCTCGGACACTTGATGTGGATCCGGCTCGCAATCGCGGCGCTTTTCACATTCCGGCACTGGAACCCCGGAGAATTCGGATTTTGGCCCCGTTATCGCGAATGGCGAACCGGTCTGCTATGGTACGCGGTCTCAGCGATTCCTATCATCGCTATGGCACTAGCCATACATGATGTTCATTTCGAGCCATTGCACGGCCCATGGTGGCGAGTGGCTGCGATAGTCATCGGAACGTTTTTCGGCGTGCTTTGGATTGTGGCGCTCAGCGAAGAATTGTTTTTTCGCGGGGTGATCGAACGCGGGCTGCTCGATTCGTGGAAATCACCGGCAGTGGCGATTGTGATCTCCTCATTGCTGTTCGGCGTCGTACATCTCTGGTTCCACGACTATCCCGATTGGCGAAGGGCCGTGACAGCGAGTCTGCTAGGCGCTGCCTGTGGATTCGCCTACTGGCAGAGCGGGAGCGTGCGGAGTCCCATGGTGACGCACGCATTCGTGGTGGCAACCTGGCGCATGTTCTTCAAATAGCCGGCCGGCTACTCGTTTGTTGTAATCTTTCCTGTCAGAAATTCAGCCCGGCAACCGTTTATCTCATGTAAGGTGCAGAGAGGCGAGTGGAGGCGACGCGAGGTTTGACCCAACCCGTTATCGGCACAGCCAGCTCCTATCAAGCCGGTGATGCCGATTCCGAGTTCGAAGCCATTTTCCTGGAACATTACAAGCGCGTCCTGGCGATATTGGTTCACTTGGTTGGCGATCGCGCGCAAGCGGAGGAGCTGGCGAACGAGGTTTTTTGGAAGCTGTCCCGCCAGTCCGCTCGGTGGCTGCTGACGAACAATGTCGGAGGCTGGCTCTATCGGGCGGCGACTCGCGCCGGGATCGATGCCTTACGCTCGGCGGCTCACCGCAAACGATATGAGCATGCGGCGGCATTGCACAACCAGGAGGGAGCGCTCGAGACCGGGCCACTTGACGACGTGCTCCGCAGAGAAGAAGCGGCGCGAGTGCGGGCGGTACTCCAATCCATGAAGCCCGCCCAAGCACAACTGCTGCTTATGCGCGGGAGCGGCGCCTCTTATAGGGAACTCGCGGACGCGCTGGAGGTCGCGATCGGAAGTGTAGGAACGCTGCTAAACCGCGCCGAGCTGGAATTTCGCAAGCGCTATTCGAAATTGGCGGAAAGAAAGGAAAAGCTATGAGCTGCTTGACAGACGATTTGCTGCACACGCGTATGGACGGCGAGCTTGGGGCTGCCGACTCGCACGAGGTCGACCAGCATTTACGCTGTTGTGCGGATTGCCACGCGAGATGGAGCAAACTTGCCGAGCAAACCGCGCAAGTCCGCGCCAGTCTGGATCAACTGGCTCCCCAAGGGGAAGCGGCGGCGATTGACCCGGCTCTTGCCTACAGCCGCTATCGCCAAGAATATGGTGGACGATTGCAGGCTTACCCGCAGTGGCTAAACCGCATCGCCGCCTGGAAACGCCCTCTCTGGAGCGGGGTCGCCGTGGCGTGCGCGATAGTGCTGGTGTTGAGTTTTGCGCCCGGCCGGAGTTGGGCTCAGAAGATCCTCGCCATGCTGCGCGTGCAGAAAGTAGCTGTGGTCCCGGTGGATGTATCTGCCTTAACCGCCGGCAGCCGGGGCAATGCACGCGAGAATCTAATCGCGCAATTTATTTCGGACAACGTGGTTGTCACCTTGGATCCCGGTAAGCCCAGTCCTGCACCGGACGCAGCGGCAGCGAGCGCAATGGCTGGATTCCCTGTCAGAACGCTCGATGAATTGGGATCACCCCAACGAATCCTCGTTTCCGGCGAAGGAGCATTTCATATGACCCTCGACCGGGACCGGATGCAGGCTGTTCTCGATCAGACTGGACGTTCCGATATTCAGATTCCTGCGGCGGTGGACGGCAGCACGGTTGCAGTCCACATCCCAAAGCTGGTGCGCTCCATGTATGGTAGCTGCCCCGAAAAGGGCGATCAGCCGCCAACGCGCGAGTCGGGCGGCGCGGTTCCTGGTCTGCCCGCTGGAAACTGCATCGATTTTATTCAGGTCCCGAGCCCCATCGTCAGTGTTCCGCCTTCGCTCAACCTCTCCGCCTTGGCGGAAGCCGGTCTTCAGGTTGCCGGCATGAGCGCCGCGGAAGCGCAGGCGTTTTGTCGAACCGTGGACTGGTCCTCAACACTCGTGATCCCGATTCCTGAAAGAGATAGTTCGCACCGAACTGTAAATGTTGAGGGCGTGAACGGCACGTTGATTGAAGCGAGTCCGCATGGCAACTTCTCAGGCCTATACACGCTGATCTGGGTGAAGAATGGCATTATTTACTCGCTCGGAGGAAACGGCAGCGCCAGCCGGGCTCTCGCCGCCGTACAATCACTGAATTGATTTGTGGGCGTTGTAAGCTCAAGCATTCGCGATCAGGAAGCGGAAACCTTACAACCGGAGCCATTGCCGACCGTGCCTCGCACCGAGCTGGCGATCTCGGCGCGTCGGCTGCGGAAAGTCTTCGAGGATAAGATCGCTGTTCGAGGCCTCACTCTGGACGTTCGCAGGGGGGAGGTCTTCGGCTTCTTGGGCCCTAATGGCGCCGGAAAGAGCACCTCGGTGAAGATGCTGCTGGATCTGGTAAAACCAAGTTCCGGCGATGCGGAGGTCCTTGGACGCCCAATCGGAGATCTGCAGGCCAAAGCCAGAATAGGCTTCCTCCCGGAGCATTTCCGCTTTTATGATTGGCTGACCGCAACCGAGCTCTTGCGTTTGCATGGCCGGCTCTATGACATTCCGCCCGAAGCGTTGCGGCATCGTGTACCGACTATGCTCGAAACCGTCGGGCTATCCCCGCACAGCAAAAAGCAACTGCGGCACTTCTCGAAAGGGATGCTGCAGCGAATCGGATTAGCCCAGTCGTTGATCAACGAACCCGACCTGCTGTTTCTGGACGAACCGACATCGGGGCTTGATCCAGTCGGCCGGAGGCTTGTTCGCGACATCATTAAATCCGAGCGGGAACGCGGTGCGACTGTCTTCCTCAACTCGCACCTGCTGAGCGAGGTTGAAGTCACTTGCGACCGCGTCGCATTCATCAAAGCGGGAGAAGTAATCGAGATCCGCGATATGAACAGCTTTGCCGAAGGCCGAAACGGCATTCGCGCGCGAGTGACCGGGATATCCGAGGACGTGTTGCTTGGGCTCCATGCGTTCGCCTCTTCTGTCCTTTGCGATAGCGAGCTATTGACCATGAACCTCAACGGCCCCGAGCTAGCGCCGCGCGTTTTGCGGTACTTGGTCGAACACGGCGTAGAAGTGTTCGAATTTACTCCCGTTCGGTTATCTCTCGAAGATCGCTTTCTTGAAATCCTGGGAGCCGATCACGGTCTATGACACACGCCTGGATCATGGCCGGCGTAACGTTTCGCGAAGCGGCGCGGAAGAAGATTCTCTGGATGGCTCTGGCCGCGGGTGTGGCGTTTCTTCTGCTCTTCTCTTTGGGACTTCACTTCCAGATGGAATCGTTTGAGGACAATCATGTCCGTGGCTTCGTTCGCAGGCAGGCCGTCAGCGGCATCCTGATGATGGGGTTCTACGCTATCGACTCGCTTGTTGTCGTCATGACAGTGTTGGCGTCGGTTGATACGTTGTCCGGCGAGATCGCCTCCGGCGCGATTCAGGCGATCGCAACCAAACCGGTAAGCCGGTGGGAAGTGCTGGCCGGTAAGTGGCTGGGGTTTTCCTTCATGTTGTCGCTGTATATCGCGCTCATGGTCATCGGGATCGACACGCTGGCGCACTTCCTAACCGGCGTTGCAGCACGTCACATCCTCCGCGGGTTTGGCTTGATTTGGATGGAAAGCATGCTGCTCTTGTCAGTGACATTTTTCTTCGGCACCTGGTTTTCCACTCTCACCAACGGCGTGCTTACGCTTGGGCTTCACGGCCTGGCCTTTCTGGGAGGCTGGCTGGAACAGGCAGGAGCCTTGACGCACACGCCGAAGGCCGTAGATGTCGGAATTGTCGCGAGCATTCTGATGCCGAGCGAATCCCTTTGGCGCAGGGCCGTGTTCGAAATGCAGTCGCCGCTGACGACAGCTTTGAACTTCTCGCCCTTCAGCGGAGCGTCGGTGCCGAGCCCCCTGATGATCGGCTACGCGACCCTTTATGTTGTGCTGTTTTTCTTCCTCGCAATTCAACGCCTTGAAAAACGCGATCTCTAAACCGGTGATGTCCCAATCCGCGCGCAAATTTCGGGCCTTTCTTGGGCGTGTTACCCGTTCTATATCATTTGGGCCGACCGATAGATCTCGGTTGGGTTCCATTCTTGTGGAATGGATCATGATAAAGGCTTGACTTTTTACCGTCAAGGCGTGCGTCTATTGAAAACGCTTAGCTCTAAGTAGAACGGGAGGTCACCGTGATTCGTTCTCTGCTCTCCCTGGTCACGCTTTCGGCGATGATGTTGGCCGCCCAAAGCACGACTTCAGACGAGCCCTTCACTCCAGAAACCGCAATCTCGCTCAGCCACGATCTGATGCGGGACGTGCGGCTGGGCAACGTTCAGCGCGCGATTATCAGCGACATTCAGCTCGAGATCGTGTTTATGGGCCTCAGCAGAATGGCCGAACTGAGCGCCAGCAGCGGCTCTGCTGCCGAGGCGCAGTCCACTGCCCAGCTCAGCGACTTACGCAACAAATTCACCCAGACAACGAAGGCCAAATCGGCTGGAAGACTTCCGAATGACCCGGCAGCCACAGCACCGCT
>Ga0213882_10000513_pt1 | contig 12710 bp, 8 predicted proteins | sample BarmaccoBMER_R09_FD_160106 | JGI IMG/M metagenome (GOLD analysis project Ga0213882, IMG submission 160106) | Barbacenia macrantha exposed rock microbial communities from rupestrian grasslands, the National Park of Serra do Cipo, Brazil - ER_R09 ...
GGTCGTGGGCTGTGCATAGCCGATTACGACAACGACGGGCTACCAGAACTGTTTACTGCCAACCAAGGAGCGCCTTTTCTGTTATACAAGAACGAGCCGCAGCACCGCAATCACTGGGTAGGGTTGCGACTCGTTGGCTCTGGTCGGTCGAACCGCGATGCGATCGGGGCGCGCGTTACGCTCACCGCAGGACATCGACGCTGGGTCAAGTGGGTCGATCCAGGCAGCGGCTTTGCCTCACAATCGGATCGCAGATTACGCTTCGGTCTGGGCAAGCTGACGGACATCGACGACATCGAAATCCGCTGGCCGGACGGTCACGTTGAACAGGGACATCACCTGCAGATAGATCGCTATCATACATTGAAACAAGGAGAGCTATGATGAAATTCGCAGTCAAGCAACCGATGGAACCTTCCACAAAGAATTCGGTCTCTGAGCAGCAGCGCTCATGGTTTCGCCGCCCCTGGCTGATAGTGAGCTTGGCTGTTGCCATCCTCCTACTTGCTGTAAGTGGCGCATACTGGCTCTTGCTTCCACGGGTGCAACCCCTCGCTTTGCCGAAATTGCCTGCTCACTTGAGCCTAGCCGATCTAGGGCTCGCCGAATGGGAAAGTTACCAGCAGCCTCTCCCAGCAGATGCGCTCAACAACCCACAGTTGCCCCCTACGCCACAAGTACAACCAAACCTAGCAGCTCTCCAAGATGCTGCCGGGTTGGCATTGCTCAAGCAACAGCAAGTAGACAAAGGGCTAGCGTATCTGCGAGCAGCAGCCGAAGCCACTCCAGATAACTTGCGCTACGACAACGATTATCGTCTGGCGCTGCGTACACATATGCACTATGACCAAGAAGAGCAATTCTTCGCCGCACAACTCGCGAAGTACAACACGCCAACGGCGAGAATCAATCTTGCTCTGTCCTATGTTGACCAGATGCGTTCCTGTCCACCGCCACCCGACGGGTTGGTCTGTCAGGCGCAATTTTCATCGCGTTCGATTAGTCAGCTTGACATAGTACTCGCAGAGCAACCATACAACGTTATCGCACGCTATGCAAGAGGTCTCAATCATCTGTATTGGCCCAACTTAATGGGTCACTTACCCAGAGCACAGCAAGACCTCTCCTACGCCGTTGCACTGACACGTCCCTTGAGCGCGATCAGCAATAGCTTCACGGGTGACGCGTATACAGCGCTAGGGGATGTCTTCGCCAAAGATAACCAGGTTGATGCGGCACGCAACGTCTGGTTCAACGGACTGCAAGTGGTCCCCGATTCTTCCCTGCTCAAGAGCCGCTTGGATATTGCAAAAGACAAGCTAGCCAATGAAGAAAATGGCCCCCTGCGCGGTCTAGGTGTCTACGTAGAGACAGATCTATCACTCTTCTGGACAAAGGGAAGGTAATGGTATGGAATGGAAAATTCGTGATATCACGATCATTGCTCCCAGTTTGAGAGATCCACGCTTATTCATGATCGGTGTGTTGACCATCTATACTCTCGTTGGACAGACCTTGCTCTCTTTTGATCACTCCTGGAGCCAGATCATTACCTCACTTATCATTGCTTGTGTGCTTGATGTGGCGGTGAGTTACTGGAAAACGCGCAAGCTTGTCCTGCCCGCTAGCGGTGTGATTACTGGCCTGAGTTTGGGGTTACTAGTCGAAGCGGTCCCACTCTGGCCGTTTATCGTCGCTCCGCTCCTCGCTATTGGCTCGAAAGCCGTCATACGCTTTCAGGGCAAACATCTCTTCAATCCATCGAACTTTGGTTTAACTGTACTTCTGTTGCTTTTCCCTACGACTGTAACGACGCTGGCAGCACAATGGAGTGGCTCATTACTCATTGTGATGGTTATCCTGGTGATTGGCGGGTTTACGACTTTCCGTGTCTCGCGCTGGGACTTGGTGTCTGCCTTCGTGGTAAGTTTCGCGGTCATGGCTCTGGTCGAAGATATGCTTACCCACAGGGGACTCGCCTTTGTGTATGGTCCTATGTTTGGTGCGGCGTTCCAGCTCTTCACGTTGAGTATGCTCACCGATCCCAAGACGACTCCTGAAACGCGCTTGATGAGAGTGCTCTTTGGCGTATCGATTGCCGTAATTGATGCCTTTTTGCGCCTGTGGGATTTCCAATATTCGCTGTTTGTAGCCTTGCTCATTGTCTCAGCCTGTGTTCCCCTACTGCGTGTACTGGCCCCGGTGCTGAGCGCATATGCGCCTTCTAGTCTGCTTAACAGAAAAACAGTCTCTTCAGTACAGGAGTAAAGGAGCAAAACCGCACATGACACCACTGTCTGACATAGTAGTAAAAGATACACAAGAACCTAGGTGTGTCTTCTTTCACAGTGGCTGCCAGCGAGATACTACTACTGCACTCCGCTGCTATGCCATCGAACAGGCCATCATCACCATGCGCACACGGTTCATGGAGCCGCTGACACTGCAGGATTTGGCTAGCGCAGCTCAGTTCAGCCCGTTTCACTTTAACCGCGTGTTTAGGAGTATGACTGGCATTTCACCGGGTGTCTTTCTGGCATCCATACGCCTGGAACAGGCAAAAAAACTGCTGCTCACGACACAGCGTAGCGTCACAGATATTTGTTTTGACGTTGGATATAACAGTCTAGGAACGTTCACTTCACGCTTCACCCAATTGGTCGGTATCCCCCCCACCCGTCTGCGGCAATTGGCCAAAGAACAGCTTATGCAAGCCTCTACCGCTGATATCCTTACGATGCTGAACTGCATTTGCACTAAACAGAATGCTTCCACCTCGGCAGGCATTACAGGTACCATAGAAGTCACAGGACCTTTTCACGGTATCATCTACGTAGGTGCATTTGCGAGTCCCCTACCCCAAGGGCAACCGCTGGCATGTGCTCTGCTAACGGAGCCAGGCAGATTCCATATGTGCTCTGTACCCGACGGAGAATACTATCTGTTTGCTGCTGCCATGGAAGACACACAAGATTTGCTTAGCTTGCTGATCGGAGGAATGAAATTGCGTGGTCGTTTGGGAAACTATTCAGTTCTGGTCTACAATGGTATAGCGAAGCAACCAGCCAATATACTACTCACGCCAGCAAGCTGGACGGACCCACCAATCTTGATCGCTTTGCCCTGGCTACTCATTTCACGGTTTCTACAGGGAGAACCTCTGCTTGCATAAGGAGGATCGTACACCTATGTCGCGATACTGCCAGGGCTTTCTCATGCTGGCAGAAAAGGCATCAGTGGTTGCCCAGCCCCACCCGAGGAAAAGAGAGCAGTGTGGTGGAGCGGGCCAACGCCCGCTCCACCACACTGCTCTCACCACGCCGGGGGCGGGGTTTTGGCAAGTAGCACCAGAATGGGAAAGCCCTCTATACTGCTGATGGCATTGCAATACAAAGGTATTTATGGTACAGTTTATATCAGATGTAGTCGAAGTTTGTTGAATAGGATAGACAACGAAGCAGATAGAGGAAAAAGATGCAACTCACTTACTGGTTCCAGTTCTGGTGGATGTTCCCAGTGGCCTTAGCTATCTGTGTCACTGTTTGAACGATAGGAGTATCGGGGGCCGTGCTTTTTGTCCCCTTCTATACCATCGTTTTCCCTCTGTTAGGCTATCATCTTCAACCAGTACAGGCTGTGCAGATAGGTCTTTTCACTGAAATATTTGGTTTCCTGAGTTCGGCGACGGCTTTCTGGAGACGTGGACTCATTGACTTTAAAATTGCTGGCTTTGCTCTCTTTTTCGCGATACCGACTGCTATCCTGGGGGGATATCTGGCAAACCGCCTCCCGGGAAGTTTGCTGCTACTCATTATTAGTGTTGCCTTAGTCAGTTTTGCTCTCCTTTTGCTACACGAAGCGAGGGCCTCTAAAGAGGCAGCGACAAAGACGCTGGACCGACCAATGAGGGCGATACAATTTCCTGTAAAGCAACATCGCGACCGAGATGGGCAGGTCTATACCTATAGAATGCAGAATGACCTACTACGTGCTACAGCAACTTTCTTTGGTGGGTTGTTTCAGGGATTGGTCGGATTCGCAGCAGGTGAGGTGAGTACTGCAGAGCAGGTAGTGCGTGGTGTACCGGTGCGTCTAGCGGTTGGCAACGCTCATTTCATCATAGCTGGTGCTTCTTTGGCTGCTGCTGCCACGCATATAGCCGTCATTGCCAGTGAGAAAGCTACCATCCCCTGGAATATCCTGGCAGCGTCAGTACCTGCCGTGCTTATAGGAGGACAAATAGCAGGATTCATAGCTGGGCGGCTCCCTCAGCATATCTTACAGATGGTCATGGCACGCTTCTTGATCTTTATTGGTGTCATCAGTTTATATCGAGCTATGCTCGGTTTGGGATGGCACCTGCCACCCTGGATACTTCTCGTGGCGCTACTCGCTTTGCTTGCCTCGATAGTTCTTTATTTGGCACAAGAAGGCAACTTGATTGGTGATTTGGTCAAAGTCTACACCGCTACGTCAGCTACTCGTATCAGCAGTAGGAGTTGCAAGAGCAGTTGTTGTACAAAGAAAGAGGATTGAATCCCTAAGACGACTTTGCCAGCAGCCAACAGCGCAGCAGTTCAGCAACACTCCATGCTTGCGCAACGCAACCAGCAGGAGTAAACGGCGTTTCAGGCTCGGCTACTTCGCTGACAGTACCCAGGCACGTCTCCCAGAGATGGTGTATCAATGGTTGCAGCAGCGGCAATAGAGCAGTGCGGTCATTGCGTACGCGTAAATGCACGTCGACGTAGGGGCCAATAAGCCAGGGCCAGACCGTTCCCTGGTGATAGGCACTGTCACGTTGGCGAGCGTCTTCATTGAAGTGGTTTTTGTAGGCTGGATCACTGGGAGCTAAGGAGCGCAGGCCCATAGGTGTTAGCAGGTGCTCTGTCACTTGCTGCAGCATCTGGGTGATTTGCGCTTCTGACAGTAGTTCATTGGTCAATGAGGCGGCTAATAACTGATTGGGACGCAGCGACGCGTCGTTTTGAGCTGCAACTCCCTCCACATCAATAACATCGTAGAGGTACGATCCAGCTTGATACCAGAAACGCTCAGCGAAATGTTGACGCACTTGTGTACGTAGTTGGCTGTAGAGTATGGCGTCTGTCGAAAGACGAATGGCCCAGGACTCCATCAAGGTCAGAGCGCGATACCACAGCGCGTTGATCTCTACAGGCTTACCACGGCGCGGAGTCACCACCCAATCTCCAACCTTAGCGTCCATCCATGTCAACTGCACCCCTGGAGCTTCTGCATGCAGCAGTCCGTCTGCAGAATCGACCCCAATGCCATAGTCTGTGCCGTTTATGTGCCACTGGATGCTGTCTTGCAGGATGGGAAAGAGGTCTTTCAGCAACGTCCAATCGCCCGTCGCCTCCAAATATTGGTCAATAGCGTGGAACATCCACAGCGTGGCGTCGACGGTATTGTACTCTGGAGAGGCGTTATTGTCGGGAAAACGGTTAGGGATGAGTCCATTATGCATGTAGGAAGAGAAAGCTTTCAGTAGTCCTCGTGCTTCACTGTATCTACCTGTAGATAAAAATAGACCGGGTAGAGAGATCATACTGTCGCGCCCCCAGTCTGTGAACCAGTGATACCCTGCGATGATGGTCTTGCGGTCGGGCGAAAGCTGCAAGGGTTGTTGCACACTTAACGAATAGTCGGGGCGTGCAACGATAAACTGATCTGCGGCAACTACCAAGCGTGCCCGTACAGGATCGCGGCTCTGCAGGTCATTGTTGGAGTGTTCAGCCGCAGTTAGCAGTTGTTTGATACGCAGTTGATGACGCATATATGCCTGAGACACCATTTCCTCGTGATGAGCACTGCCCAATTCGCTGTTCAGTTCGGCTTCCGCACTGAGCACGAAAGTAGTAGAAGCGCCAGGAAATACTGTTATACGAAATACGCCGGGCTGGTACACATCTTCGTCATCTGGTAGCCCACGCTCACTCTCGCGACGGTGTCGTACGTGCCAATACCATAAGCCCGTAGCAGAGAAGGACGCATGCGGCTCAGCCACGAGTTGGAAGCTGGGCGCACTCTCGTAAGCGCGCACGCGGCAACGATTATCTTGCTGGTCAACGAGAAAATGCCAGTCGGGCGCTCCATGCGTCACCCCATGGTAGTCCCGTGTCAGACAGAAAGGGGAGAGAGAGAGGGTAATAGGGGCATTGCTGTTCTCAGCGGGAAGCACGCCGTGAAAGATGTATTGTACGTATGTGATATTCTGTCCATATTCCATCCAAATGCGTTTTTCTAGAGTGAGCGCCTCGGTCAACCGATAGGTAAAGCAAGCAACGTCTCCCTCTAACGACACAGACTCAAGATAGTGGTACCCCTGTGGGTCTATCGTGCCATCCCGATATTCGTTGACGCCCAGACGAAAGCTTTGCTCATTGGGTAGCGTTACCTCTTCATCTATCTTGGTGACAAGAACAGTACGTTCCACCGGTGGCCGGAGCGCAGCCACCAACATTCCATGATAGCTGCGTGTTGTCGCCCCCAGTAGTGAAGCTGATGCATAGCCTCCTAGCCCATTTGTAACCAGCCACTCGTGGTTCAGCCCTGCCTGTATGTCGGAGCAAATAGCTCGTCCCACCTGGAGATGCCAGGCATTGGGAGAAGAAAGGTGTGATGGCTCTGTCTCTTTGTCCTGAATCATAGTGCAGTTCCCTTATATTTCTATTATTGCTTTCATACGTTCTAAAGCCGTGACAATGCGTGCTTCAGGTGTTGTTATTGAAATACGTATATACCCTTCGCCAGCAGCCCCAAAGTTGCTACCAGGTGTCACAAAAACGCCTGTCTTGTCAAAAAGCCTACTGGCAAACTCACGTGCCGTGAATCCTTGGGGCACATGTGCCCACACATAGAGGCCAGCTTTGGGAGAGTGTGTAGACATGCCCATTGCGTTACACCCCTGCGCTAATAGGTCACGACGGCGCTGATACATGGCATTACGCTGCTGTATCCAGGAAGGAGGTAGATGCAACGCCTCAATGGCGGCATACTGGATCGGGCGAAACATGCCGCTGTCAACATTACTCTTAATACGGCCCACGGCATCTACCAGTTCGTGATTCCCCAGCAACATACCTGCACGAAAGCCAGCCATATTGTAGGTCTTACTTAATGAGTGTAGCTCTACTGCTACGTCACTTGCACCAGGAATTTGTAGAATGCTAGTAGGCCGGAAATCATCAAAATAGACCTCGGCGTAGGCCATGTCGTGAATGATAACGATGTTGTGGCGCTGGGCAAAGGTGACAACACGTTCAAAAAACTCGCGAGGAGCACATGCAGCAGTAGGATTATTGGGGTAATTGAGCCACAGGATACGTGCTTTGGCCACTATTTCGGCTGGAATGTGCTCCAGATCGGGAAGATAGCCATTTTGCTCCGTGAGTTGCAAGAAATAGGGCTGTGCTCCAAGTGTGGTACTAGCAGTGACATACACTGTGTAGTATGGATCGGGAACGAGGGCTACGTCACCTGCATTGAGTACAGCCTCCCCTGCGTAGACCAGTCCTTCCTTTGAACCGAGGAGGGGGAGGATGTCGCGCTCTGGCGTGAGACGAACAGCGAAACGTTGCTCAAACCATGCCGCTATCGCTTCATGCAAAGCACGCATGCCTCCGTATTCGGGGTAGCGATGATTCTCTACATCCTGCATTGCGGTACAGAGGCACTCAACAACGGCTGTTGGTGCGGGTAGGTCGGGATCACCCATGGAGAGATTGATCACATCGACACCTGCAGCTTTTCGCTCAGCAATCTTTCTTTTCGCATCGGCGAAATGATATGGAGGCAAGTTTTGTATTAGCTTGGATAATTGCACACAACAACTCCTTCTCAGTTAGTCCCTCGGCTCAGCCTCGTACCAGTTTTTGCCAACCTTGATTTCGACTTTGATCGGTACGATCAGCTTCGCAACATGTTCCATCTTGTCTTTGATAAGACGTCTGGCGCGTCCCAGTTCTTCAACGGGTACTTCGAAGACCAGTTCATCATGTACCTGCAAGATCATACGCGTCTTCATATGTTTTTCGTTGAAGGCTTGCTGTAGATGTAGCATGGCCATCTTGATGAGATCGGCGTTCGTTCCTTGAATGGGCATGTTGACAGCCTCACGTTCTAGCGCCTGACGCTCCATATGAGACACTGTCTGCATGTTAGGAATGAAGCGTTTACGGCCATAGAGGGTGTTCACGTAGCCCTGCTTACGGGCTTGATGGAGCGTACCGTCAACATAACTTTTGATCTTGGGGAACGTCTCGTGATAGCGGCGAATAAAATTGCTCGCATCACTATTACTCATCCCTGTGATCTGCGAGAGGCCATAGGCCGACTGACCATAGAGCACAGCATAGACAACTGTCTTTGCCAGTCGGCGTTGCTCTTTGCTCACTTGCGCAGCGGGTACAGAGAAGAGTGAGGACGCAGTAATAGTATGAATGTCCTCATCCTTGCTGAAAGCCTCGACCAGTCGTGGTTCGTGAGTGATATGGGCCAAAATGCGTAGCTCAAATTGCGAGTAATCAGCGGTCAGTAGCACATAACTCGGGTCGGCAATAAATGCTCTGCGAATTTGGCGGCCCACTTCTGTGCGCACGGGTATATTCTGCAGATTAGGGTTACTGGACGAGAGACGACCACTAGAAGCTATCGTTTGATTAAACGAGGTATAGACACGCCCAGTAGTGCTGTCCACCAAAGTGAGTAGGCCATCAATATAGGTTGACTTAAGTTTGTTGAGCTGTCGATACTCTAGCAAGGCATCAATCATAGGATGCTTTCCTTGCAGGCTCTCTATCACATCGGCGTCGACAGAATAGCCAGTTTTGGTCCTTTTTCCCGCCGGAAGTTTCAGTTCGCCGAAGAGGATGTCAGCTAGCTGTTTTGTCGAGTTGATATTAAACGTGTGTCCAACTGCGTCGTAGATGCTATGTTCGAGCGCATGCAATTGCTCACCCATCTGCACTGCTAGCTCGCGCAGAAAATCGGTATCGAGGGCTACACCGTACGTTTCCATCTGTTGCAGTACAGCAATGAGGGGTAGTTCGACATTCGTATACAAGTCCAGCAGGCTGTGCCGTTGCAGATCGGCTTTAATCGGTGCCACGAGGCGTAGCGTCATATCGGCGTCAGCCCCAGCGTAGTTGGCTGCTTTGCGTAGCGGCACTTGGGCCATACTGATCATTTTACTCGCAGTGCCGATCAGTTCACTAATAGGCGTCATAACGACGCCGAGCCGTTGAAAAGCTTGATCTTTCAAGCCCAAGCCACGGCGACCTGGTTCGGCAAGGTAGGCTCCCAGCATAGTATCGAAGGCTAGCCCACGTACTGTGAGACCGTGGCGTGCGAGTACGAGCATATCGTACTTGGCGTTGTGCATATACTTCGCTATGCGCTCATCTTGCAGCACGGGACGTAATTTCTCTAGCACGTATGCTAGTGGCAGTTGTGCTGCTGGCTCCTGCCCGTCGGGCGTTTTTGTATGCCCCACCGGAATGTAGTATGCCTCGCCAGCGGCCATTGCGCATGAGCAACCAACTAGGGCTGCGTGGCGCGGGTCGTCGGCAGTAGTTTCTGTGTCAAGGGCAAAGGCTCCTGCATCGCAAAGGCTCTTGACAAGCACGAGCAGCGCCTCTTCACTGTTGACAATCAGCGTATTTGTCTTCTGAGTAGACTCTTCGCTGAAGAAAAGCGGTGTGCTGCTATACGTTGGGCTGGGAAGACGTAATTTTTGGGTTACTGCTATATGCGTCTCTGCTCCCTCAAACAAGCTAAGTTGCGTTGGTCCATCTGGCTCTATCTCCGGCTCTGATGTCGTCAAGGCTATGGATTGGGGTTGAGCAAGGATGGAGGCTTCTGCTTGTAATGGTACTATGCCAGGTGGAGGTGGGGGAGTCAGGATTGGCACAACCCCCAGTGGAGCAGCGAAAAGCAACTGCTTCTCCTCAGACACTTCAGCACTGTTTTCGGATGTGACCTGGTGCTGAACTTCTTCGTTCTGTATCTGTACACCTAGTTGCTTGAAAAGCGTCAAGGCCCTTTCTACCAACGAACGAAAGCCCAGTTCACGAAAAAGTGCTAATACGCGGTCGCTGTTGATAGCATCAAGCTTGCACTCTTCAAGCTTGAGCTGTACAGGTACATCCAATACAATCGTAGCCAGAAACTTGCTTTGCCGCGCCTGTTCTGCTCCTTCAAGCAAGAGTTTTTGTTCTTTTGGCTTGAGGACATCGACATGGGCTAGAATGCCTTCTAGGTTTCCGTACTCTGCTATAAGTCGGCTGGCGGTCTTCTCACCAATATTAGGCACACCAGGGATGTTGTCTGATTTGTCGCCGACCAATGATTTGAAATCGGGCAATTTGTTGGCAGCGAAGCCATAGCGAGCCTCGACCTCAGCTTCGGTATACACAGTGACTTCTGCAATACCGCGTTTAGCAACCTTGACTATGACATAATCGTTGACGAGCTGCAATGTATCCATGTCACCAGTGTAGATGATGGTATCCACGCCGAGTTGTCTTGCCTGGACAGAGAGTGTGCCCAGCACGTCATCGGCCTCGTAGCCATCTTGCTCATAGATCGGTATGCTAAAGGCTTGTACGACTTCACGAATACGAGGGAATTGGAGCCTCATGTTATCGGGTAGGGTTGGTCGGTGTGCTTTGTACTGGGCGAATTGGAGATGGCGAAAAGTGGGCACTGGCCTATCAAAGGTCATGGCGATGTAGTCAGGCTTTTCCTCAGAGAGAGCTTTTATGAGCATAGACGTGAAACCAAAGGTGGCATTTACTGGCTCACCAGCGCTCGTTGAAAGGTCTTCTGACACTGCATGGAAGGCGCGATGAATCATGGCGTGTCCATCGATGAGTACAAGTTTTTTGCGTTTCATGGTTGTTTTTCTGCTCTTCTTAATATACTATTCTTATACCAGTTCAGCCTATCACGCACCCGCCCTGATTGCAATCCCCACCTCGCCCCAAATTTTGCGAGAGATGCTGTGAGCGGAATTGCAAAGCCCTAAACCCACACACAGCATAACAAAAGTTTATTTGACTTGTAGGACTGGCGAGTAAGCGGTGTATGTGATACACTCATTACATCATCAGACATGTTACGTGACATATTAGTCTTTTTAGGCGAGTCGCGAGAGGAATTGCCTCTTTTAGACGAAAAAGCAATAATTGGCCGGGAGAGCTTGCTATGCTAGAAGAAAAAAGAGAAGACGAACTGCTAACGGTGCGCGAAGTAGCACATCGCCTACGCGTTGATGATACCACCGTGCGACGCTGGATCAAAACAGGTGCTCTTGAGGCTATTACTTTGCCCCATCGCGCCAAACGGCAGGCTTATCGCATTAAGAAATCCACAATGGATACACTGCTCAAGAACTCTCTTCCGTAAGAAAGTATCACAGTGAAAAATGCAGAGCGCGCAGGTCCTCTGCATTTTTCACTGCACTTTACTGCTGCAAGCCACTGACAACGCGGGCATACTTCTCGGCGAGAGCTTGCGCTTGCTCATTTGAGACCGATTCGGCTACCACATGGAAGAGCGGACTATCAGCATCGGGCAACACCAACACCCATTCTTTGCCCAGATCGATCTTAATACCGTCGATAGGCTTGGCGCGTCGCTCGTGGTATTGCTCACTTAGGACGCGCATCACCTTGCCCTTATGCTCCCAGGGACAGGCAACGCGTGTGGTGCTCATGTAGTATGTGGGTAAGTCGTCTACCACCTCAGAGAGGCGCATCTGGAATGTTGCTAGCAGTTCCAGCAGCTTGGCGATGGCGAGCATCCCGTCGAAAGCTGGCTGCAGGGAAGGGAAGACAAAACCACCACGCCCATCGCCAACCAGCACGACTCCCTCTCGCGCTGCTGCTGTCATCATAGCATGGGGCAGTACCTTGGTATGTAAGATGTGGCCATCATGGCGTTTGGCAATATGTTGTAACGCACGAGGTGCAGTTACAGGAGCAGCAACAGTGCCACCACGGTGCTGGCGCAAGAAGAGGCTTGTCATCACAGCGAGCATCTTCACCCCATCGAGGATACGCCCACGGTCATCGACGACAGAGATGGTTTCACCACTCGGGTCGATGCGAATACCCATATCGGTGTGTAACGCAGAACTGATAGTGGCTAGGCGCTGCTTATCTTGGTCCAACGCTTCCAGTGAGCGCGACGAAAGCTCATCATCTGGACTAGTATTGAGCACAATTACTTCACAGCCCAGGCGTTCAAAGATGTCCGGTAGCAGTTGGGTCGTGGAGCCATGTGAGTAGTCAACAACGAGTTGGAATTTGCGCTTGCGTACAATGTCATAATCGACAACCTTACTAAACCCTTCAAGGTAGCGACCAAGCACATCGGGATTCTCCAAAACGTCAATGGCACCGATTTCATCTAGGTAGACACGACGGAAGTCTTCGCGGAAGAAAAGGCTCTCAATTTTGCGTTCTGTCGTTTTGTTGATGTCTAGCCCTTGCTGGTCAAAGAATTTGATGTCGATGATACGCTGATCATAAGGCGATACACGCACATGCACGACCCCTGCAGCATCTGTGTTGCGTACGAAGTAGCGTGCCACCGGTATAGGAACTTGATTGATATCCTGTACGTTGATACCAGCCGAAGGCAGACCAGCGTTCACGCCTCGCTTAATCATACGCGAGGTGCGATGC
>Ga0213882_10000514_pt1 | contig 12704 bp, 11 predicted proteins | sample BarmaccoBMER_R09_FD_160106 | JGI IMG/M metagenome (GOLD analysis project Ga0213882, IMG submission 160106) | Barbacenia macrantha exposed rock microbial communities from rupestrian grasslands, the National Park of Serra do Cipo, Brazil - ER_R09 ...
AGTGTTGAGCTGGGTGTTGCTGCTCTCCGCACCGCCGCCGGCCGAACCGGCGCCACCCCCGCCCGCGCCGTCGGCCTACACGCCCGCACCCGCCCGCCATCGAGCGGTGTTCGATCCCGAATTGGGCGAGTTTGTCAGCACAGCCATTCACGAGCGCCGGCAGCTGAAACCGGGTGCGCGAATTCCCGGCCCCGCGGTTATCGTCGAGGACGAGACCTCGACTGTCGTCACCCGCCTGTTTACCGCCCGCATCGACGCCTTCGGCTATATCGAACTGATCCGTAATCCGAGTTGACGGTCAGTGCGTGGGGTGGGTTGAGCGAGCGAAACCCACCGCATTGCGGCGGCAGTGAGCCTGATCTCGTCCGCGTGTTTAAGCGGAGTGAAAGCTGCCGCCTTGCGGGACGTCCAATACCCAATGGTTGGTGGTGTGGCGGCGCAGACGAAGTTGGTGGGTTTCGCGGACCCGCTCAACCCACCCTACGATTTACTGGCTCGCAAGGAGGTGCCTGACAAGGCCGATTTCCCGGCAATCACTTTCCGTATGGATACACTGCATCGGCAGTCTGGCATCACCCCGAAGCTATTCGCTTTCGACGTACGCAAGATCGCCGAGCGCCAGCCGTTGCCCGAATACGGCCTGCGGATCGATCGCAAGAACAAGCACGAGCTCGTCACCTTCTGCCGCGATCACAGCAAATCGCCTCGCGTCCCGCATGGCTTCAAGTTTCGCATCATCGAGGGCCGTTAGCCAGCCGACGCTCATCAGGCAGCTTATATCGACAGTTTTTCCGGCAAACCGCAAAGCTCACTGCTGCAGACGTTGCAGACGGTGATTTCCGCTTCACCCGGGCGCCGGGGTGCTAACATCATGCCGCGGTCGGGCACATCGCACAGCGGCGGCGGTAACGCATAGAGGCACTTCATGATCGCCGCCTCGATCCGCTCGCGGATGCGCCTGTCCTCGACATGCGCCACAAACAGGCGATGGGCGGCCATGTGCCGCTTAGCCGCGGCGCGGATTTCGCTCTGCCGTTCGGCAAATTGCGCGCGGTGGGTGCGGGCATAGCCCCAACCATGCCACACCTCACAGCGTCGCCCTTGCTGCAGCGCCGCGATGTCGAGAACAGTGTAATCGCCGTTGAGAAAGCATTTTGTGTGCTCTCTGAACCTTTTGTGGAACGGCCGTCCGGTGATACCGGCGGAACAGATCAGGTAGCCGCTCTTGTAGTCAGCGCCATTGAGATAGACACCAGGGAAAGCGGGAAGTGCCGGCAATCCATTGATCGCTTCAAATTCGGGCCAGGAATAGGGCCCCGACCAGGGCAGGTTGAACTCTCTCACACTCTAAACGTGTATCACAATTTTTATTAAACGCAATAGTTTGTTGTCGACAGCCCTACAAGTAGGTTGTCGGCCTCTTGCACCGTCCACCCATCACATCCACTCGGGTCGCCTTGCCTTAAATTGAATGCGACGCAAGGTGAAATTTGTGTATAAAAGATCCCCTCGGCCGGGCTTGACCCGGCCGTCCACGTCTTGAAACCGATCTGGCTTCGCAAGAGAAGACGATCGCAGCATAATGCCCCAGTGTTGCAAGATATGTGTGAAAAATCCTGCCGGCTAGCGATCCAGCTGATAGCAGTCGGTCAATGTTTGCAGAAAGGCGATGATGTCGCGCTCGTCTGCGGCGCTCATCGCCGGCGCGTCTCCCGGCTTGCGGTCGAAGGGCGGGTCGGTCACGTCGATATTGGCGTGGTATCGCGGCGGCAGATCGTCGAATTTGTCGATCGTGCCATCCGCACGGCGCGGATAAATCCGTTCCGGCTCGATGTCACGGAAATCATAAAAATCCAACACTTGTTCCAGTGAGCGATAGACGCCGTTGTGAAAGAAGACTCGCCGGGTGGCGACATTGCGCAAGCTCGGGGTTCGAAACATTCCGCAATATTGCGTTTGCTGCGCCATGTCGGTGCGCAACGGACCGCAGATGCCGAGATCATAATAGGCCGGGTCGTTATTGGCGGTGAGCGCCGGGTTGCGCGGCACACCCAGACTCTCGAACTGATGGTCGGTAAAGAGCGGCGGCAAACCGTCAGCCGTCGGCGTATCAACATGACATTCGCCGCAATTGGCTTTGACTGGATCATTGAACAGCAAGTAGCCGCGCAATTCGGCTGGGCTCAGCCGCGCGCGGCCTTCGAGCCAATAGTCGTATTTGCTGGTGTAGGGGTGAAAGCTCGGCTCCTCGATCTGGTAGCGCGCGACAGCGAACAACGCTTCCGCCAAAGCCAATTGCGGCGTGTCAAACACTTTGCTGCCGAACAACTGCGCGAACCGTGGGGCGTGTGATGCCCGCTGCAATTTCGCGGCCACGGTCTCAATGCCGCCGCCATCCATTTCGAATGGGCTCAGCAATGGCAGGAGCGCCTGCTGTTGCAATGTATCGGCGCGCCCGTCCCAGAACAGGCCGCCTTGCGGCACGAGGTTCGCGGCACTCGCCTTGCTGTCGGTTGCGGTCTTTTGCGCGCGCGGCGCATCGCGGCCGCGTGCAGCCTGCTGAAACAGGTCGACAGTCTCGTTTTCCGCGTCATCCGGTCCAATGCTGAAATTCGGCTGGCGTTCGAGATACATCAGTGAGGGTACAGCGCGTACACCCTGGCGCGACAGTACCGGGCCGCCTGCCATCACCGAGGCGGCACCGGACGGGCCATAGGCATGCTCAGGGCTATGACACGAGGCGCAGGCGAGCCGGCCCGAGGACGACAGACCGGGGTCGAAAAAGATGAGCCGGCCGAGCTCCGCCATCGCCGAAAGCGGTGCGGTAGACGGGCGAACAAGCCTCGCCGGGTACGGGTTTTCACCCCGCGCCAGCATAAAACTCGCGATTGGGTGTATGGCCCAACTGTGCAGCGGCACTGGACCATGCGCAATAGCGCCAATCGCAGCGGCGGCAAGAACGACGGCGGACCCGATGGCGAGCAGCCGCCAAGCGTGCCGCGGCATGGTTCGGTTTATTTCGTCGCGGGCGGTGCGAAGAATCGGTTGCCGGTCACGGGGTTGAGATGAAGTGGCGGATTGTTGCCGGCGCCTGAAAAATCGAACATCGCCATGACCGAGCCGGCACCGGCATCGAATGACCCGCCGCCCAGCCGCTCGCCTTTCAACCAATTATCCTCGATAAAGCGCGTGACCGAGGCCAAAGAGATCCGGTCATGGCTAACGAAATTGGCTTTGGCCCAGGGCGAAATCACAAAGAACGGCATGCGCGTGCCGGGTCCGCAGCGGCCGTTGACCGGCTTGCCGTCGAGACCTGCGGGCGGTGTGCCGGTCCCGCATTTGCCCGGACCGTCGAGCCGGTCGGCTTGCGGATCAAAGGACGGGCTCGTCGTCTTGGCAAAAGCATGATCGTACCAGCCGTCCGAATCATCCCAGGCGATGATCACCGCAGTACTTTTCCAAGCTGGCTGCTGCTCGAGAAAATCGACCAGCGTCACCACCCCGGTCTGCTCGTCCAAAGGATCGGAATAACCAGCATGTCCGTCCTGAAACGCGGGCATTTTGATAAAAGAGACCGACGGCATGTTGCCGGCCCTCACCGCATCGTAAAAATCAATAAGACCGTATTCGTGGTTCGCCGGATCGCGGGTTTTGCCGTCGTGCTCGAAACTATAGCCGATTGCCGCCACGGAACTGGGGCGGAGGTGCCGCGGATTGGCGGTCGAGGCGAAATACTGGAACCAATTGTGGTGGGGGATATAGTCGACAATATTGGCGCCGACGATCGGTGAATGCGTACTGCGCTTGCATCCTTTCGTGCCGTTTGCATTCTGGCGATCGAGGTTGAACCCACCCATGAACCCGCCCCAGCTGATGCCGGCGCCGTTGAGCAGATCGCCAATGTTCCGGCCCATCATCATGACCTGATCATGGGGAACGGAGCAGATGTCGTAACCCGGATCGACGTCGTTGATCATCGTAAACCCGCCCTGCCCATCATTGATGTAATAGGAAACGGCAGTGAGGCTGGACGGCTTTTTGGTGGTGGCGATGATCTTCATGCCGGCGGTCTGCCCGGCAACCAGATTGAGAAGACCGGGGGTCGAGGGGCCATAGGTGTCGGTATAGGCATTGTCGCTCATTGCGAAATGCTGTGCGTACTGCCACAGCGCGGTGACGGTATTGCCGTCGAAATAGCCCATTACCTGGCCCTTGGTGCCAAAAGCACCGACCCCGCCCGGCGTTCCCTTGCCGGTGTATTTCGGGAACAAATCGGCCTTGCCGCCGTCATAGGCCTGCTGTTCGGCGGTGTAGGCGTGATTCTGATCAGCGGTGCTGGCTTGCGTGCGGTCGAGCCGAAATGGTTCGGCGGCGTCGCTGCCGTTCTCCTTGTTCGTGAAGTTCGGGTTGTTGCTCAACAGATTGGCGGCGGTAAGATTGTCGACCCTCGGGGTGCCGGGTGCCGCGGTGAAAGCCGGCTCGCCCGGCGGGTTGGTGGCCTTTGGATAGGTCGCGAAATAATGATCGAAAGAGACGTTTTCCTGAAAGATCACGACCAGATGCTTGATCGGCGTCGCGGTCGGCACCGCCTCCGGTCCGGCATCCGAGGGATTGGCGGGGGCTACCGCGCCGGCCGATTGCGCAGCCGCTGCATCCCTCCAAGGGACTAGGTTGGCGACAAACGCGGCGATACCGGCCGACAGCAGAAACGAGCGCAGTTTCATGGTTTTCTATGCTTCGCTTGCGCTTTCCTCTCTACCGCATCGAACATGACGCTAATATGACAATCAGGGCGTTGAAATGAGTACCTGCCCTGTTGCTGGTGTAAATTTGGCAGTGACGTATCCTTCCGGAGATTACCAACATGGCGGGATCCGCTTCGGCGGAGCACCGATGCGAGCGTCCACACGGCCCGGTGATGACCGGACCTCCACTGCGCATACGGCCCTCTCTCGCTATTGTGGCGGCGGCAGCGGCGTTTGCTGGACCGGCGCGTTCGGGTTTGCGGCTGGCGGATTCGCGGCTGGGGGTGGAGGGGGATACGGATAGGGATAGGGCGGACGATACGGATATCCGTAGGGATAGGGCGGGTAGGAGTAATAGGCGCCGGTATACGGATCATAATAACAGCCGGCCAACCCACCCGCGCTTGCCAGCAGGATCACGCTCATTCGCCACAATCGGCATCGTCGCATTACTTATCTCCCCCGATCGGTCAATCGCGTTGCTCATTATCCCAGCCGCCGCGCGCCCCGACTCACCCCTGGGCCTGGCCCAGCGCACGCCTATTTCCAAGGCCGCTCGGCGGCGGCGTTTCGCCCTGAGACGCGGCCGAACGCGAGACATTCGCCGATATTACCGGTCCCCTGATACAAATAACTGTAGATCGAGCCCAATTCGCCGGCGCTGTATAGCCGCGGGATCGGGGTGCCATTGGGCCGAACGATCTGGCCCTTTTCATTGCGCCGCGGGCCGCCTTGGGTATTGAGCATCGATGGCGAGAGCTCAACCGCGTAAAACGGCGCGTCGAAGATCGGCTCCATCATCAGGGTTCGGCCGAATTCCGTGTCGTGCCTTGCGTCGCAATAGCGGTTCCAGCGGGTGACAGTTTCGACCAATGTGGCGGCATCGAGCCCCGATACCCCCGCAAGATCGGACAGGCTCTCCGCGGTCTTGATCCACCCTTTTGCCAATTCGGCGCTGTTGTCTTCGCTCCAATCATAGCGCTCGATGATCTGCGTCCAGCCATGGCTCGGATGCTTGTCGTAGAGCGGGGCCGCGGAAAACAGTGTGTGATCAAAGATCATAAACATCGGGCACGGTGTCGATAATGGCAGCCAGCGGCCATTGATCGGGATCTTGCCGTGCCGGGTCTTGAACTTTTCGTCGGTGAAGCGCCTCGCATCCGGGCCAACGACGATCATGCCGCCCGGAAATTCCTTGCTGAAATGCAAGGCCTGCATCGAAAACGTGGTGCGGACCTCAGGCACCTTGAGCGCCATCGAGGGCCCCGCGTAATTGTTCATATGCCAGAGATCGGCACCAACCGACATCGCCATCACGATGCCGTCGCCTTCGTTGTAGGGCGTACCGGAAGTATAGCAGTACGGGATACCGGGGAGATAATTGCGGATCATCTCCTGGTTGTTTTCAAAGCCGCCGCAGGTCAGCACTACGGCTCTGCGGGCTTTGACAGTGATCGGTTTGTTGCGCCGCCACGCGCGCACCCCGAGAATTTCTTTGGTGACGTCGTGCTGGATCAGTTCGCGCGCTGGGGTCTCGTAAAGGATCGTGATCGGGCGCTGTTTGACCAAGCGTTCGAACAATTTCCAAGTATTGGAATAGCCATAGGTCGGGCCGTCGTGAAATTTATGCACGCAATCCGACCCGGGCAGATCCGGAAATTCGATGCCGACCGGCGGATGCTGATGCTCCTGCGGATCGCCTCCGAGGCTTTCAAGCCAAGTATTGTTCTGGCACATCTCCTCGGCCCAGACTTTGACCATGGGCTCCGGAACGGTGTAGGGCCCGCACAGCGCAGTCAAATAAGCGATCGCTTTTTCGACCGACGAGGTGTTCAGATACCCCTGGCCGGCGACTCGGGTATTGCCGCCTTCCTCGCCCTCGGGCGCCTTTTCCAGGATGACGACTTTGGCACCCAGATCATGGGCGGTGACGGCTGCAGCCACGCCAGCGACGCCAAATCCGACAACGACAACATCCGCCTCGACGGTCCACTTCTCCGGGGCTGAAAGTCCCATATTGTATTCCTGCTGCTGACGGCCGCATTCCGCTGGTTGCGGGCCTCCTGGCGATAGTAACCTCGGAGGCCCGTGCGGACAGCTAGACCTGGAGGCTAGGCGCCGCGACTAGCGCGCACCAGATGGCCGGGGCGAGCACCGGTGTCCTCGCCATTTTCGAATACCGGTGTGCCGGCGACGAACGTGGCGCGATAGCCGTCGACCCGCTGCACGAGCCGCCGCCCGCCGGCAGGCAAATCGTACACCACCTCGGGCTGATGCAACCTCAGCCGATCGAAATCGATCAGGTTGACATCGGCGCGCATCCCCGGCGCAAGCCGGCCGCGATCGGTGAACCCGAAGAAATCGGCGGTCTCGCTGGTTTGCATCTTGACGAGCTGCGGCAGCGGCAATCTCGGCCCGCGGCTGCGGTCGCGCGCCCAATGGGTCAGCATAAAGCTCGGCAGGCTGGCATCGACGATCGCGCCGCAATGGGCGCCGGCGTCGCTGAGCCCCAACAGTGTTGCCGGGTCGGTCAGCATCTCGCGAACAGTCTCGTGGTCGCCGTCGGTGTAGTTGACGATCGGGAAGAACAGGAACCGATTGAGCCCTTCGGTCAAATAATCGTAGGCGATTTCTTGCGGGCTCGAATTGCCGCGCGCCGCAATCGCGGCAATGCTTTTATCGGGCGTCGGCTCGTAGTCGGGCGCCTCCCCGGCCATCACATACATGCGGTCCCATCGACCGACCATGTCCTGGCGCGCTTGCGACAGGCGCGCGAGCTGCTCCGCAGACGGCTCTTCCGACAGAAGCTGACGGCGGGTTTCGGGATCGCGCAGGCGCTCCAGCCGCTGCCGCACCGGCAATGCATCGAGCGGCTGGTAACTCGGGCGGATCGAGAACGGGTTGAACGAGCCGGCGATCCCCATGATGATGCCGACCGGACGGCCGGCGATCTGGGCAGTGATCTGCGCCCCCTGGGCGCGGGCCGCATGGACCCGCTTGATCAGCCGCCGCCAGCGCGCCGGATCCTTTGCGTGATCGACCAAGAGGAACCAGACCGGCCGGCCGGTCTCTCGCGACAGACGCGTCATCCATGCGAATTCGGCGTCTTCATCAACAAAGTCACTGTTCAGGCCAAAGGCGCCGCCGCCGACCGACATCATTGCCCGGCCGATGCCGTAAAGCTCGGCCTCCTCGGCGAAATGGCCGGGAACGAGTCGCCCGCGTTGGTCTTGTGCGAATAGGTACGCGAGGTCGTAAAGCCGAACGCGCCGGCTTTGAGCGCCATTTCGGTCAGCCGGCGCATCTCAGCGACATCGTCCGCGGTCGCCGCCTCGCGGTTGATGCCGCGATCGCCCATCACATAGACGCGCAGCGGGTGGTGCGGGATCTGGGCGGCGATGTCGATCGTGCGTGGTAGGCGGTCCAGCGCGTCGAGATATTCGGGAAAGCTCTCCCAATCCCATTTGAGACCCTCGGCGAGAGCCGTGCCGGGAATGTCCTCGATCGCCTCCATCAAATCGATGAGGCCGGCGCGGTGCTCCGGGCGCACCGGGGCAAAACCGACGCCGCAATTGCCGAACAGGATCGTCGTTACGCCGTGCCAAGCTGACGGGGCAAGAACCGGGTCCCAGGTCGCCTGGCCGTCGTAATGGGTGTGAACATCGACCCAACCGGGTGTGACGAGGAGACCATTGGCGTCGATCTCGCGCTTGCCAGGCCCGGCCTTGCCGCCGATCTCGGCGAGGCGATCGCCATCGATTGCCAAATCGCCCGTGAATGCCGCCGCCCCCGTACCGTCGAGGATGGCGCCACCGCGAATGACGACATCGTGCATCTGGCCTCTCCCGCCGATTTCAACCGCAGGGCAGCATGGGCCGATGCGGCACCCCATGCAATCGCTTGCGCTGCATGGCGCCATGCCGCAACGTCTTGCCCCAAAACAAGGGAGGACAGAATGAGCGAACAGCAGCGCGTGGCAATCGTAACGGGGGCTGCCGGAGGCATCGGCCGCGAGCTGGTGCTGGGCCTGCTCGGCAAAGAGATCAAGGTCGCGGCGGTCGACCGCACGGCTCAGGGTCTGGCCGAACTTGCCCAAACAGCGCAGGAACGCCAGCAAGGTACCAATCTGATGACGATCGAAGCCGATCTCGCGCGCGATGAGTCGATCGACGAAATTGTCACCAAGGCGCGCGACCGCTTCGGGGTGATCGATATCCTTGTCAACAATGCCGGGGTCGGGCAGGCAATGATGCGTACCGACAACCGGCAGCGCCCGATAAAATTCTGGGAGGTGACACCCGAGCAGTGGAAATTGTTTGTCGCCGTCCACAACAATGCGCCAATGGCGCTGTCGCGGGCTCTCGTGCACGACATGATGCGGCAGAAATGGGGCCGCATCGTCAATGTGACGACGAGCCTCGGCACGATGATCCGCGAGGGCTCGCCGACTTACGGTCCATCAAAGGCAGCGCTGGAGGCATTTTCGGCGATCATGGCAAAGGATCTTGCCGGCACGGGTGTTACCGTCAATGTGCTGGTCCCGGGCGGGGTCACCAATACCGGCATGGTGCCGCTCGAGGCCGGCTACGACCGCGCCGAAATGATCCAGCCTGCGGTGATGGCACCGCCGCTCAATTGGCTGGTGTCCGATGCCGCTAGCGACGTGACCGGACGCCGGTTTCTCGCCGTGCATTGGGACCCGAACCTGGCGCCGGAGGAAGCCGCAAAGAAGGCGGGTGCTCCGGTCGCTTGGACCGACATCGCGACAATGCCGATCGAACCGCCACGGCGCAATTAGAGCTTCCAGTGCCGGTGGCCGCGGGGCGTGCTCGCGTGCGCCGTCGAGGCCGCCAACCGGTTTGACTTCGCCTGCACGCCGGCGCAGCCTTTTCATGGTCCGAACCGATGGAGGATAAAACCTCAGACGCATCGAGTGGCTCGACGATGTCCCGTGGAACTAAGGCGGACGCGATCGTCGTGCTCGGCTGCAGATCCCTGTCACGGCTGCGGCGGCGGCTCGAATTGGCGATCGAGGTGTTTCGCGAAGGTGCCGCTCCGGCATTGCTGCTGTCGGGCGGCGGCAGCGGAGCGGAGCCCGAAGCGGAGATCATGCGGCGCACGGCATTGACTCATGGCGTTCCGGCAGCGGCGCTGCTCGTCGAAACCGTCTCTCGCGATACCCTGGGCAACGCACGCTACAGTGCGGCGCTGCTCCTTGCGCGCGACTGGCGGCGTATCGTGCTCGTCACTGACCGCACCCACCTGCCGCGCGCAGCGCTGCTGTTTCGCCTTGCCGGTCTCGAAGTCGTCGGCCGCTTTGGTGTTCGATATCCGTCCCGATGTACCGCGATCTGCTCCGCCCTATATGAGGCTGCGGCGACAGTATGGAGCTTGGCTCGAGTCGTGGTCGGCGCCGTCGGAACACTCATCGGGCAACGACGCAACTCCCGGCTGGAATAAGAGGCTAACTGTCGAGCGTGCTCTGCGTCTGATCGCCCCCGGAGCGGATGAGAGGGCCAACGGCTCACGTGCCATCTGTTTCGCACCCGATCGGAGCCAGCGCCAAGTTCGGCAGCAAGCGCCAGAAGACGGCACCGACGACAAGGGTTGCAGCACCCGTCAGCAAAAACAGCCCTGGTACAGTGATCCCGGCGGCGATCAGCGCCATTGTTGCCAGAGCTGCGATCACCATACCGGCAGCATTGATCACGTTGTTGGCGGCGATTGCCCGGGCCCGCTGAGCGGGTGGGCTCGCTGCCTGCAGCAATACGTAAAGGGGCACGATAAAGATCCCGCCGGAGACCGCGATGCCGAGAAGATCGCCAATTATCCGCCAATGCGTCGGCGTTGCCAGGAAGGCCGAGAGCTCGGCCAGGCTGCCGCCTGCCACAGCAGTCGGGCTCGCCAGCCACAAATCGATCGAGAACAGACCGATGCCAAAGGCCCCCCACGGCACGGTGCGGGCGGTGATCCGGCCGCCAAGGATCCGGCTGCACAGAAGCGAGCCGAGCGCGATGCCGAGCGTAAAGACAGTCAGAAACAACGTCACGACCGCTTCCTGCCCGCCGAGCGAGAAGCGTACATAGGCCGGGAATTGCGACAGGTAGACCGCCCCGGCGAGCCAGAACCACGAGATGCCGAGGATCGAGCGAAACGGGATCGGTTGATGGGCGGCCTCGGCGATGACACGCGCAGTGGCGGCAAACAGGTTCCATTCGAGGCGGCTGCGCGCCGCTGCCGCGCTTGTTGCCGGGATGGCCAGGCTCGTCGTCCAGGCGGCAAGCGCCACCATCATGATCAGCCCCGCGACCACAGCCGCACCGTAGTGCCCGGCGATCAGCACCCCGGCGATCGTGCCGAGCAGTATCGCCACGAAGGTGCCGGCCTCGACCAGCGCATTGCCGAGCAGCAATTCGTTGGGGGCGAGCAGGTCGGGCAGGATCGCGTATTTGAGCGGCCCCAAAAACGCGGCCTCGATGCCCATAACGAACAGAACGCCGAGCAGCGCCGTCGTACTGCCGAGCAGCACCCCGGCTGCCGCGGCCAGCATCAGCGGAATTTCGGTCGCTTTGATCAGACGGATCAGCCGGGCCTTGTCGTGCTGGTCGGCAAGCTGACCGGCGGTCGCCGAGCACAAGAAAAACGGCAGGATAAAGAGCCCGCCGGCGAGCGGGATCAGGATCTGCGCCGATCGCTGCGCGGCGGCATCGGCGCCGTAGGCGATCATCAACACCAGCGCGTTCTTGACCGCATTGTCGTTGAACGCAGACAAAAACTGCGCTGCAAAGAGCGGCCCAAACCGGCGCGAGCCAAGCAGCGCCGATGCCCCAGCCCCCCTGGGTCCGCCGCGCTGCACGCCGCCGGCCGTCATTACGACCCGAATACGCGCGGGTCGGTCTTCATCGGTGCCGGCGATCGCGCGCGCCTCAGCGGCCGACCGCGTAGCCCTGCATGCCGCGCGGGTTGGCGGCAGCTTTAATGATCATTCCTTCGTCGGTTTGTTCGCGTGCGCAGCCGGAAAGGCGGCCTTCCGACCACGGGCCGCCCATGACGAGCCGATGACCTCGTTCGGCGAGTGCCCTGCTGGTCGTTTCCGGAAAGCGGCCTTCGAGCGCCACCAACCCGGGTTGGGCGGCGCGCGGGTAGAACGAACTCGGCTGATGGGCAGTATGGAAAGCCGGACAATCGATTGCTTCCTGCAGGTTCATGCGGTGATGGACATGATGCAGAAGCATCAGCGTGGACCATTGGTCCTGCTGGTCACCGCCCGGCGTGCCAAAGGCCATGTAAGGCCTGCCGTCCTTGAACGCCATCGATGGCGACAGCGTGCTGCGGGGGCGCTTGCCGGGAGCGAGGCTCGCCGGCAATCCCTCTTCGAGCCAGAACATCTGCATGCGCGTGCCGAGGCAAAAGCCAAGTTCGGGAATGACCGGCGAGCTTTGCAGCCAGCCGCCCGAAGGGGTCGCCGAGACCATGTTGCCCCAGCGGTCGATCACATCGAGATGGCAGGTATCACCGGCAGCGACCCCGTGCCGGTCGAGTGTCGGTTCGCCGACACCGGCGCCTGTATCGCCGATGGTCGGCTCGCCGATGCCGGCGCCGGCGAGCGCCGCTTCACGCCCGCCGACCAATACCCGCGGCACGCAGCCCTCGGGGCTGCCCGGGCGTAATTCCATCGAGGCATCGCGGCCGATAAGCCGCCGCCTCGCGTCATTGTAGCCCGCCGATAGTAAGGTCGACATCGGCACATCGACAAAATCGGGATCGCCATACCACGCCTCGCGGTCGGCCAAGGCGAGCTTGAGGCACTCGACAACGGTATGAACGAAATCCGGCCCGAGCGGGTCGAGATCGTCGAGATCAAAACCTTGCAGCAAGGCGAGGGTCTGGAGCAGCACCGGGCTCTGGCTCCACGGACCGCCTTTGAACACGGTGTAACCGTGATAGTCGAAGGCGAGC